>CEUU01030813.1_pt1 | contig 11249 bp, 9 predicted proteins | sample 531321 | NCBI WGS metagenome assembly CEUU01 (sample SAMEA2622658, study PRJEB7988) | marine metagenome | isolation source: saline water (ENVO:00002010), including
ATCGGTATCAATAAAATCTAATTTTATTTTTTTTGATAGTATTTTTCCTACAGTTGTTTTTCCACTATTCATCATACCAATTAAAAAAATATTTTTATCTATAGCCATTTTTAATATTTTGCTGTACAATCTATATGTTTTTTTAACTGTTGCATTGAGTCACCGCCAAATTTTTCTAATATTGAATCTGCAATTGCAATTGATAACATGGATTCAGCAATGATTGATGCAGAGGGAACTGAACATGAATCAGTTCTTTCTTTATGAGCTAATAAATCTTTTTTTGTATTTATATCAACTGATCTTAATGGTTTTGTTAAAGTTGGGATTGGTTTCATCACAGATTTTATAATAATTGGCTGCGCATTACTCATTCCTCCTTCAATACCTCCTGCATTATTTGAAAAACGAACGTATTTATTATCTTTCCAACCTATTTCGTCGTGAACTTGACTACCCAACTTATCTGTATAACCAAAACCTAAGCCTATTTCTATACCTTTAAAGGCATTTATTGACATTATACATTCTGTTATTTTTACTTGTAATTTATTATTCCATTGATTGTAATTTCCTAATCCATAAGGCAATCCATTTGCTATAACTTCAAATACTCCTCCCAATGAATCTCCTTGTTTTTTTGCTTTTTCGATAATTTTTATCATTTCTTTTTCTTTAGTTTTATCTAAACACCTTACTGGAGATAAATCTGCAACTTTACTTAATTTTTCAGGATTTAAATTAGTTGGAATAGAATTTTCATCTTTAATTTTATTTATTTGAGTTACTCTACTTCCCACCTCTATACCTAATTCTTTGATCATTTTTTTACATATTGAACCTAAAGCTACTCTCATAGCTGTTTCTCTTGCAGAACTTCTTTCAATTACATTTCTAATATCATCAAAATCATATTTTTGAATGCCTGCTAAGTCAGCATGCCCTGGCCTTGGTAATGTAATTTTATCAATTTGCTTTGAGCTTTTTTCAATAGACATTCTTTCAACCCAGTTACCCCAATCCTTGTTTGGTAAAATTAAACCAATGGGGGATCCTAATGTTTTACCAAATCTTACACCATTATAAATTTCTATTTTATCATTTTCAATTTTCATCCTAGCACCTCGTCCATACCCTTTTTGTCTTCTCGATAATTCAGCATTTATATATTTTTCAGTTATTTTTAAACCAGCCGGTATGCCTTCAATGATACCCAAGGAACCTTTACCATGTGATTCTCCTGATGTTAATAATTTTATACGATTTACCATAATTTTTCTTTCATAATTTGTTTTATTTCTTCAACGTTTAATTTAGCGAAAATATTTTCGCCTAACCATAAATCAAGAGAGGCAATACCTTGATAAACGAACATATCTAAACCATTTATCACAAATGCACCTTTTTGTTCACCCAAATCTAATAAATTTGTTTTTTTAAAATTATAAATTGTATCAATTATTATTTGATCTTTATTGATAAATTTTTCATTCAATGGAATTTTATTGTCATTCATTCCTATTGGTGTACAATTGACTATTATTGAATCTCTTTCTATAAAATATTTTAAATCTTTAAAACTATGAATCGAAACAATACTATTTTTTAATTTTTGGGCATTTTTAATTGTTCTGTTAAATAATCTAATTTTCTTTATTCTATTTAAAGTTAACGCATAAATTATGGCTTTTGCTGCTCCACCTGCTCCTAAAACAATAATTTCTTTATCATAAACATCAATTTTATTATCAATTAATAATTTAGAAAAACCAAACCAATCAGTGTTAAATCCCATTACCTTGTTGTTCCGCATCATTACACAGTTTACTGAGCCTATGATTTTTGCTCGATCGTTGATATCATCTAAGTATTCTATAATTTCACTCTTAAATGGAATTGTTATATTTAAACCATGGATGCTATTTTTTCTAAGCTCTTTTATATTAAATTTTAAATCATCTAAACTTGACTCCTGTTTGTAATATTTTGCATTGATATTTAACTTTTGAAAAATCCAATTATGTAAATAAGGACTTAAACTTTGTTTTATAGGATTCCCTAATACTATAAACTTTTTCAATTAATTAATTCTTTTAATAAACTAAAAAATTCAGGACAAGAAAATTTTATGCATCTTTCATCATCAATGTATGTCTTACCATTTGAAATTAAACCTGCAATACTAAAGGCCATCGCAATTCTATGATCCTTGTATGTTTTAATTTTTGTACCTTGAAGTTTTGATTTACCATTAATGATAAAGCCATCATTGAGTTCATTTATTTTGATGCCCATATTATTTAAATTAGAACATATCGCTTTGATCCTATCGGTTTCTTTGTATCTTAGTTCGCTTGCTCCAGTTAATGTAGTTTTACCATTTGCTTGAGAAGCTAAAACAGCTATTATTGGTATTTCATCAATTATTGAAGGAATCATATTTTTATCAATTTTAATTGAATGTAGCTCATTTGGTATTACTCTTATATCACCCATTTTTTCACCAAATGATATTTTTGTGTTAAAATACTCTATTTTTGCTCCCATTTGTTCAATGATATTAAAAAAACCAACTCGAGTTTTATTTAATAAAATTTTTTCTAAAATTATTTCTTTTTTTAACAAAAGTGCGGCGGCAGCAAAAAACGATGCTGTAGATGGATCTCCTGGAATGTAAATATTTATTGGATCAAGTTTATATTTTATTGGTTTTAGTATAATTTGATTATCAATTATATTTATATCAATTCCTATTTTTTCCATCATTATTTCAGTGTGATTCCTAGTCGCATATTTTTCTGATAACTTTGTTATACCACCAGCACCTAATCCTGCTAGTAAAATACTTGATTTAACTTGTGCACTAGCTATTTTTGATGAGTAGTCTATACCGTATAAATATTGGGTCTTAATTGAAATGGGTAATAAGCCTTTGTTAGTACTTATTTCAGATCCCATCAAACCAAGGGGAACAGAAATTCTTGACATTGGCCTTAATGATAAAGAAGAATCACCAATGAATGTTGCTGATACTTTTTGACCAACTAAAAAACCTATTAATAGCCTTGCTGTTGTGCCTGAATTGCCACAATTTAAACTTTGTAATGGATCTTTTAGTTTAGATCCAATTAATTTAATATTTTTTTCTCTTAAAATTTTAATTCCACACAACTCTAAACAATCAATAGTTGAATTTATATCAATCGCATTTGATATATTTTTAATTGTTGATGTCCCCTTACATAACGAAGAAAGTATAAGAGCTCTATGAGATATGGATTTATCACCAAAAAATTTCATATATAGTTTTCTATTTTTTTATTTTTTTAAGCTCATCAGCTATTAAAAATGCAAGTTCTAATGATTGATTAGCATTTAATCTTGGATCACAATGAGTTCTGTAGCGATCAGTTAATTCAGATTCCAAAACTTCATTTGATCCGCCAATACATTCTGTAACGTTTTGACCTGTCATTTCCAAATGGATACCGCCCAACCTATTGTTCTCTGACTCGTGAATTTGTATAGTTTTTTTAACCTCATCTAAAATTCTTTCAAATGGCCTTGTCTTTATACCTAAATTACTTTTAATGGTATTACCATGCATAGGATCACAAGACCATATTACATTAAAACAATTTGTATTTATTTCTTTAATTAATAAAGGCAAAAACTTGTCAACTTTATCATGACCATACCGTGTTATCAATATTAATTTACCTAACTCATTTTTAGGATTTAAAATTTTAATAATTTCAACTAATTCTTTAAGTTTAACACCAGGGCCGCATTTTATTCCAATTGGATTTCTTATTCCTCTACAGAATTCTACATGAGCACTATTTATGAACCTAGTTCTATCACCAATCCACAATAGATGAGCGGATGTATCATAAATGTCGTTTGTAATAGAATCCTGTCTAGTTAAAGCTTCTTCATAGGGTAATAATAAAGCTTCATGGCTTGTGTAAAAGTCTACCTTGCTCAATTGAGGTGTATTTTTAGAAGTAATATCAAAAGCTTTCATAAAATTTAAATTTTCTTGGATACCTTCTGCTAAGTATTTGTATCTTTTCCCTTGTTTATCTTTTTTAACAAAACTCATATTCCAAGCCTGCACTCTATTTAAATCACCATATCCACCGTCTGAAAATGCTCTTAATAAATTTAAAGTTGATGCAGATTGAGAATATGCTTTTAACATTCTCTTTGGATCAGGTAGTCTCTTTTCTATTTCAAATCTTATATCATTAATACTATCACCGAAGTAACTAGGTAATTCGAGTCCATTTTTAACTTCTTTAGAATTAGTTCTAGGTTTTGCAAATTGTCCAGCCATTCGACCAATTTTTGTTATAGGCTGTTGAATACCGGCAGCTAAAATGATTGACATTTGAAGTATTACTCTGAATGTATCTCTTATATTATTTGCATTGAATTCATCAAAACTCTCAGCGCAATCACCACATTGAAGTAAAAATCCTTCTCCAAGATTAATTTTTACCAGTTTTTCTTTTAAAATTCTAACTTCACCTGCAAATACTAACGGTGGAAAATTTTTTAATTTATGTGTTGTTTCATTTAGTAGTTTTAAATCCGCGTAAGTAGGAATGTGCTTTATTGAGTAATTTTTCCAACTGTCAATGGTCCAAGAAGTATCTTTTTTCATCTAAATTTATTTTTTAACTAAACTTTCTATAAAATTAATAGGATTTTCATATTTCAAAAAATTGGATCCTAAAATCAAAGCATCGTATTTTAATTCTTTAACTCTATCAAATGTATATTTATCTTTTATACCGCCTTCAGCAATTTTAATTAAATTTTTAGGTAATAATGACAATATTTCATCTAATCTATTGATACTAACTTTCATATTATTCAAATTTCTTGAACTAACTAAAATAATTTCAGGTTTAAGTTGATTGATTTTTAGAACTGTTTTTTTATCATGAATTTTAATTATAACACTCATTCCTAATTTTTTTCCTAATAAATAAAATTCTTTTAATTGTATAGAATTTAATATTTCAGCAATTAAAATAATAGTGTCAGCACCACTAATATATGCTTCATAAATTTGATATTCAGAAACTATAAAATCATTTTGTATTATAGGTTTTTTAAAATTATTTTTTATTTCTTTAAGGAAAGATAATGACCCTTTAAAATATTTTTGTTCTGTTAAAATTGATAATGCTGATATACTGCCTTCTAAATCATCTACTATTTTTAAATGATCTAATTCTCTATTTTGATTGATCTCAACAATGCATTTAAAAGTCTTATCAAAAAATAAACCTTTAAAATTTACAAGCGGGAGCTCTCTTTTAGTTGTTTTTAATTTATCAATTGAAGTCTTCAATGACTTTATAGAAATTTCTAATAACTTTTGTTCAATAATCATATCGATGATTGTCATTTTTTACCCCTTTTAAACAAGTCAATTTAAATCATCATCATTAATAATATTCAAATAATTCTCAATTATTTTCATACCATAATCTGTTAAAATTGATTCAGGATGAAATTGAACACCATAAATTGGTAAATATTTATGTTCAATTGACATAATATATCCATCACAAGTTTTTGAAGTTATCTTTAAAGTATCAGGAAAATTCTTTTTAACAGCTACTAATGAATGATATCTTGTGGCATTAAACCTAAATGGAATATCTTTAAAAATTAGAGAGCCATTATGATTGATTTCAGATATTTTACCATGCATCACATCTCGTGCTCTTTCAATTTTAGCACCAAATGCCTCAGCTATAGCTTGATGACCTAAACAAATACCTAATATAGGTAATTTTGCCTTAAAATTTTTAATTAAGTCAATACATATACCTGAGTTAGAAGGTGTACCCGGTCCAGGTGAAATAATTAAACCCTTAGGTTTTAAATTTCCAACCTGATCCAATGTTATTTGATCGTTTTTAAATACTTTTAGATTTGGATTTATTGAACCTACATATTGAACTAAATTAAATGTAAAAGAATCATAATTATCAATTATAATGATCATATTCTGTTTTCTATAATTTTTTTCAATTTTTGTGGTGCATAATGATTTGGATTAATTTTTATAGCTTCGTCCACATGATATTTAGCTTTTTTAATTTTACCATCAATTAAATATAATTCTCCAAGCATTACGTGGAATTTACTCATTTTTTGTGGATACATCTTTATTACTAATTCAAGCTTTGAAATGGCTTCTAGCGTATCATTATTTTCATAATCTTTAATACCTTGCCATATTGAAAATTTTATGACACCATGCCAAAAAAAGAAAACAAAAAAAATAATGCTGTAAAACCAAACTAGATAATTATTTTTTTTATTGTAATAATATAATTGAAAAATAATAATGGAAGAAATCAATGCTATTCCAAATGATAAAAAATGTCCCATTCCATAAAGTCCGTCAATGCAAAAACCAAAAACCAATGTAGCAATCAAAACAGTAAAATCGTAGTCTCTTATTGATATGAAAAGATCTTTTATTTTTTTATGTTGAAAACTTTCATTTTTGTAAATATAGTCTTTTAATTTAATATTTTCTTCCAGTGGATTTTTAAATTTATAGGATATGGCATTACTAGGACATCCGTTTATACATAACATGCACGAGGTGCAATTTGTATTTGTAACTTTGTTATAATTATTAATTTCGTAACTAACATCTATTGCTACTGGACAAGCTGTAGTGCAAAAATTAGTATTAATACAATTACCTGTTTTTCTTACCTTATACATAGCAAAAGCATTTGGAATTTTTAGAAATGCTCCCCAAGGACAAACAAACCTACAAAATCCTTTTCTTCCTAAAAAATATACAATTAAAAAACCATCAACAAAAAATGTCAAAGTAGCTATGACAAAACCAGGTAGAAAAGCCCATATCTCTGGCTCCGCTAAATTAATTTTGGTAGTATCCCACGGATTTTCAATTGCATATATTATGTTTGGTGTAAAATAAAAATAAATTAATATAAATGCTGGAAGAATTAAAGTTAGTTTTGAGTTAAGTGTTTTTGGTTTGATGTTAAATTGATTTAATATCCACCAAGATAATTCTTGTATTGCACCAAAATGACAAGCCCAACCACAAAAAAATCTACCAAAAATTAATGTGGTTAAAAAAGCTATTAAAACAAGTATTACACCAGCATTAATGATACCACTTTTAATAAAAGAATGGAAGAACTCCTGAAAGTCAACGCTTCCAACAACAGAATCACCAAAAACATATACGTGCAAAAGAATCAAAATGTGTAAAAAAATTAAACACGATATTCTTAAAAATTGCATAAAATGTACTAAGGGGAAAGTAGAAATTCAACTAGTCGAACTATATCTAAGATATTAGCACTTTTATCATAGTTCATATCAATTGCCCATAGTTCTTTATCCGATAAAAAATTACCGTCCAATACCTCATTTATTGTTCTTACAACATCAAGGACATCGATAAATTGATCTTCATTGGTATCACCTTTTAAACCAACTATACCTAAGTGTTCCACAATTGTGTAAATCTTATTCGATTGAAACGGACCTTCATAATAAATTATTTTCTGTTGGTTCAAAGTACTATCTTTGCTTGGCCATTTAATCGTAAAACCTTCAAAGGTTAATTCATTGTTCAAACCAAAATGCTGAGTTAGAGGATTCATACTTCCATGTCCTTTACTTGCAATAATTTCACGCATCTGATTGCCAAGGCTAGAATGTAGAATGATTCTAGCACCTATTGCAGATTTATTTGCTAAATTTGACCATCCAATATTATCTATGTCGTACTTTCCTCCCTCGAGTCTAAATTTGACCCAATTATTATTTGACATAGTTGAATCACTGTAAATATTTTTATAAAGCAAGCTTGTATACTTTGCACTTGTTGTATCATTTTCATTATCATCATTTTCATTCATTTCTAGACCAGCCGTAAATATATCTATCCAACCATCATTATCATAATCACCTGCTATGATATCTTGTGTTGCCGATAAAAATTTAGGACTGGATGAAGAATCCCACAATTGTTCTTCCAAATCATTTATAAATACATTATCATGATTTCTTATACTCGAAATCCATAACTCTACATCACCATCATTATCAAGATCAGGCCAAGCTAAACCATTATTAAGAGTGTCAGCATTAGTTGAAGTCTCTTCAATAACATTCTCAAAAATTCCATTATCATTTTTATATAATCGGTTTACCCCCCAATTTGCTAAATATAAATCGTAATCTTCATCATTATCATAGTCTCCCCACGCAGCTCCATATCCCATACTTCCTGATGTGCTGACATCTTGATCATCCAAATTGAGTGATTGAGATACCTCAAGGAAGAGAGGATTAGGATCAGAGTTATAGACTACATTGCCAGGTTCTCCTGTTATTGTTTGATTTTCGAGTAGCCAATTAATAGAAAATTTTCTTATTACATATATGTCTTGGTCTCCATCATTATCAAAATCTGCTATTGTAATAGTTCTAGATGTACTTAAATCATCAACTTCAAAAACAAATGACTGGATAAATTCAACTTCTCCAAATGGATTAATACCTTGGTTTTTAAATAAAAATGCTTGTTCAGTACCCTCATCTTGAATGACAAATATATCAAGATCACCATCTAAATCAGCATCTAACAAACCTTGACCATGAATGTCAGGTAATAACATCGGAGGTAAATATTCTACTGTATTATAAACATTATTCCCTTGATTCATTATTAAATGATGATTTAATGATGGAAGCGCTCTTTGTTTGATTATATCAGGATAACCATTATTATCAACGTCTCCTGCTACAACACCTATTAGAGCGTCTTGGTCAATATCTGAACTATCAGTAATATTGTTAAAAATACCATCAACATTTTTGAAAAGATAAGAGTTATTAAAACCATAGTATAGGTCTAGATCATTGTCCCAATCTAAATCTATTAAAATTGCTCCCTTGGCTTTCATTTTCTGATAATCGTTAGTACTATCATTTACCCAAGAATTAAAAAGACCGCTTGATAAATCTTGTGGAGGTTCATTTCTTAGTGAACTATTTACCGCACTGTTAGTTACCAAAAAAAATAATTCGCTTCCTAAAAGAAATACACCCCAAAATGTAAAACTAAAAAATAATAATCTTATTATATTTAGAAATGATAAAATCATTAGAGAAGTTACAATTATTTATTATATAATGTAATATTTTCTTTTTTTCAAATTGTTACAAAGATTTAATTAAATTCATATTGACTTTGCCAATTTCATTCCTTGGAATATTATCTACAATGATGAAATTTTTTGGAATTTTATGTTTTGCAATTTCACAATGTAAAAATTTTATTAATTCTTGAATATTTATGGTTTTTTCATTTGTAACTAAATATGATATAACTTTTTGACCCCATTTTTCATCATCAATACCAATAACTGCACAATCAGTAATATTTTTAAATTTTAAAATCGTATTTTCAACTTCTTTAGGATTAATATTTTCACCACCAGAAACAATTAAATCTTTTCTTCTCATTTCAATAAATAAATTGTTATCGCCATCTAACCATCCAATATCTTTAGAATTATGATAATCTTTAGTGTCAGGTTGATTTATATATCCTTTCATAACCATAGGACCCTTAATGTAAATTTCATCATTTACAATTTTAATTTTAACTTCGGGAAAAGGTGATCCAGAAAAATGCTTTTTAGTAGGTTTTTCTTTTAACCATAATCCAACTATACCCGAACACGTTTCTGTCATTCCATAAGTTTTAACAATATTTAACTTTTTTTCAATACACTTATCAAGCAAAGTATCTGAAGCAGGTCCCCCACCTAATAAAATTGCCCTAAGATTAATTAAAATATCTTGTCCATCTTTTTTTTTCAACAATTTATCTAACATAGTAGGCACTAAAGATATTAATGATATCGGGTATTTTTTAATCAGTTTATATATGATTTCGGGACTAAATGAGTCGGCAATATTAATTGTAAATCCATAAATTAAACCTCTTAATAAAACACATAAGCCTCCAACATGATGTAATGGTAAGCAACATAAGAATTGATCATTTTTATTAAATTTTAAAAATTCATTCCAATTTCTGCAACTGGATTCAAAGTTTTCATAAGTCAATTGAACTGCCTTGGGATCATCTGTTGTACCGGAAGTTAATATAATAGCTGCTACATCTTTTTTATTAAACTTATATTTTAAAGAATATGACTGGCAAGTCCTTGCTAAACTTGGAAATTCTTCGATGTTAATGGTCGGAATATTAAAGACATTCACTTTTTTTGATAATTCCCAACATGATATTATCATATCTGGTTCAACTAAATGAATTATTTTTTGTATTTCTGATGAAGTAAATTTTGTCGAAATTGGAACTATTATAATTCCTAATTCTAAACAAGCTATTATGATTTCCACATATTCAATGCCATTAGGTAAAAAAATAACCACTTTTGATCCATTATTTAAGTTTGATACTTTTAAAGATCTTTTATTTATATTGATATTATTATTTAAATCAAATGCACTGTATGATTTATTATTATAAACAATAAAATTATCATTAGGACTATTTTTAATTTTCTTGTTAAACCAGGTACTCATTTGTTTTACCTAAACCCGGTTTATCACCAATTAAGATATTAAAGTTTTTGATATAATTTAATGGTTGTTGAGAAAATAGATTCCAAGTTGAAAATCCACAATGGTCCTTAATGTTAAGAGCAGCTGCTATATGGATATTCGCCAAAAAACCTATTTCACTTTCTAAAGTTGTTGTAAAAATACATTTAATATTATGAATTTTAGCTAGTTCGATTATTGATTTTGATTTATGATAACCACCCAGTATCATAGGTTTCAGAATAAATACATCAGCTGAATTATTAGTAATCATTTCATTAATAGAATCAATGTTTACTAAAGATTCATCAATTGCTACAGGTATTTGACTGTAAGAACATAAATCTTTTAACATTTTGTCTAAATTAGGAGGCATTGGCTGTTCAAAATATTCAATATTATAACCTAAAAACTCATCTGCCCATTTTATTGCTCTTTCAAAATTTAAACAACCATTAAAATCTAATCGAAACTTAATATTTTCATTATGATTTCGAAGCATATTCATAATAGACTTATACTTTTCAATATCGTCTTTGACAACTTTAATTTTTATTACAGTGTTGTATTTGTTTATTTTATTTTTA
>CEUU01254400.1_pt1 | contig 11225 bp, 10 predicted proteins | sample 531321 | NCBI WGS metagenome assembly CEUU01 (sample SAMEA2622658, study PRJEB7988) | marine metagenome | isolation source: saline water (ENVO:00002010), including
CCTTCTAAGCAGTGGGCCGCAGGTTCGAATCCTGCAGGAAGCGTTTAAAAATATTTTTCTAACGTAATAAACTTGCAGATAATCGAAAATATTTGAATCCTATTGAATAAAGCAGTAACAGGTTTTAAATTAGATATAAACACATAATGATAAGAATATATTTCAACAATTTAAAGAAAATAAAGATTGAAAATATTGGTTTATTTTTATTTCGTATTGGGATATTGACTTTGCCTTCAGCATTTTTCGTTTCGGTAATAATTCTCCTATCTAGCTTAATAATTGGATTCTTAATTCACGAAAATAAATTTTATAGGGATAAATGGAATTATCCTTTTGTATTTTTATCAATACTAATGCCAATTATTTGCTTATTACAACAATTAAACTTTGCCACTCAAAATCAATTAATGGGAGAGTGGAATCCTTCATTATCATGGATAGGACTTTTTAATTGGCTGCCATTTTTCTTTATATTTTGGGGATTTCAACCCTATTTATCAACTCCAGAAAGAAGAAAAATTGCTGCTAAATTTTTTATATTTGGAACTATTCCGGTATTAGTAAGTGGCATAGGTCAGTATTTATTCAATTGGCATGGACCATTAGAAACCTTGTACGGATTAATAATTTGGTATCAAAGGCCAATCAGTATAGATGGAGGTTTAACCGCTTTATTTAATAATCAAAACTATGCTGGAGCATGGTTTAATATAGTCTGGCCTTTTTGCATAGCAAGTTTTGTTGAAGTTACACATAATAAATTGAAAGCTTCAATAAGCTTATTAATTGCAATTAGTATTTCTGTTTGCATCGTTTTAACGAACTCAAGAAATGCATGGGGAGGCCTTGTACTAACTTTGCCTTTAGTCTTAGGAACTTCAGCGATATATTGGTTTGTAATTATTGGTTTACTATTATTTGCAATATTAGTAGCATCATCTTCTTCAGAAATATTTTTTAATTTCAGAAATTATTTTGAGTCCATTATTCCAGAAAAAATACTATCGGAATTTAATCAATCAAATTTTTTAGATAGAGAAACCAGATTAAAAATATGGTTATATGGCTTGAAAATGGCTTTTAATAAACCTTTATTAGGATGGGGAGCAGCAATATTTCCAATATTATATTTTTCAGAGTTTGAAAAAATGATAATACATTCTCATAATTTATTTATTGAACTCTCTGTAAGTTATGGCTTAATTGTTTCATTAGTTCTACTCGTAACAATATTAGTGCTTATAGTCTTATCCTATAAGAAATTAAATATTCAGAAAAGTTATAGTTTGGTTAATAGTTCACTTTATTTTGAAAAGGCATGGTGGGCATCCTTCATTGTATTGTTTTTTTCACAATTAATTGATGTTCAATATTTTGATGGCAGAATTAGCATCTCCTATTGGATATTATTATCTGGACTAAGAGAGATAATAAGAGAATAAATTAGTAGTTAACTTACATTTTGATTTTAGAAATAAACTGCCCTTTAATTAATTAATTAACAAGACTCTATAAAAAATAATTTATATGTATTAATTAAGTTAAATTATAAGAGAATAACAAATTTAAAATATGAAAAGAGCTCTGATTACCGGGGTTACAGGACAAGACGGAAGCTATTTATCAGAATTCCTATTAAAAAAGAAATATGAGGTACATGGTATAAAAAGGCGCTCTAGTAGCTTTAATACACAAAGAATAGATCATCTATATCAAGACCCCCACGAGAAAGATAGTAATTTTTTTCTTCATTATGGCGATTTAACTGATAGCACCAATATTTTAAGAATAATTCAGGAAGTTAAGCCTGATGAAATTTATAATTTAGGTGCACAAAGTCATGTAGCGGTAAGTTTTGAATCGCCTGAATATACAGCCAATTCAGATGCTTTAGGAACTTTAAGAATACTTGAAGCAATTAGAAAATCTGATTTAGAAAATAAAACGAGATTTTATCAAGCTAGCACAAGTGAACTTTATGGCTTGGTGCAAGAAACTCCTCAGAATGAATTAACTCCTTTTTATCCAAGAAGTCCTTATGGAGTTGCTAAATTGTATGCTCATTGGATAACTATTAACTATAGAGAATCATATGGTTTATTTGCCTGTAACGGGATTTTATTTAATCATGAGAGTCCTAGAAGAGGAGAAACATTTGTGACAAGAAAAATCACAAGAGGATTAGCAAGAATAAATGCTGGATTAGAAAAAACATTATTCATGGGTAATTTAGATTCCTTTAGAGATTGGGGACACGCCAGAGATTATGTTGAAATGCAATGGCTCATATTACAACAGGAAGATCCAGACGATTTTGTAATTGCGACAGGGAGGCAAGAAAGTGTAAGAACATTTATAGAAAAAAGTGCAAAAAGTCTTGGCTGGGGGGGAAATATTTCTTCTCCAGCAATAATTTGGGAAGGGAAAGGAATTAATGAAATAGGTAGAAGATCCGATAATAATCAAATAGTTGTTAAAGTTGATCCAAGATATTTCAGACCATGTGAAGTTGATAATCTTTTAGGTGATGCATCTAAAGCGAAAAATAAACTAGGTTGGATTCCTAAAACATCGATTGATGAGTTAATAGAGGATATGATCAAAGAGGATTGTAAACTGGCAGATATTGAAGCTCATTTAATAAAAAAGGGTTTGCAAAAATAATAATTTATTTATAGTAATCTTTAAACCATTTTGCAAAATTTTCTAAGCCTACTTCTAATGAGAAGTTGGGATTATATTGAATCCAATCTTGTATTTTCTCTATTGAAGCTGAAGTCGAAATGACATCACCTTCTTGAAGTGGTAGAAATTCTTTTTTGGCTATTTTTCCTAATTTATCCTCTAAAATTTCAATAAAATTTAAAAGGTTAGTTGGTTTATTATTACCAACATTAAATATCCTTGCAGGGCAGAAAGAAGAGGAAGGGAGAGGATCAAGTTCATTAAATTCTTTATTTATCAATGCCTTTTTATAGCAACATTTTTCAACTGCTTCTATCACATCTTCAATATAAGTAAAATCTCGACTCATTTTTCCATAATTAAATATTTTAATTGGTTCTTCTTTCATAATTGCTTTTGCAAAAAGGATAGGTGCCATATCTGGTCTTCCCCATGGTCCATATACAGTAAAAAATCTTAAACCTGTTGTGGGTAAATTAAAAATATTACTATAAGAATGTGCAATTAATTCATTTGATTTTTTTGTAGCCGCATAAAGGCTAATAGGATGATTTACTCCATCATCTTCATGAAAAGGGAGCTTTCTATTACCGCCATAAACTGAACTACTTGAAGCATAAATGAAATTAGAGATGGAATTCTTTCTAGCTATATCGATTAAATTACTAAAACCCACCAAATTTGATCGAATATATTCGTCAGGATTATCGATTGAATATCTAACTCCGGCTTGAGCCGCCAAATGAACAACTATATTAGGTTTGTATTCTTCAAATATTTTTGCTATGGAGGTTTTATCCTCTAGCTCTTGTTTATGAAAACTCCAATTTTTACCTTTAAATTTTTCTAAAGATTCTAATCTAGCTATTTTTAAGTCTTGAGAATAATAATTATTTAAATTATCTATTCCAATAATTGTTTCACCTTTTTTAATAAGTCTTTTTACTAAAGCAGCCCCTATAAAACCTGCAGCGCCTGTTACTAGAATAGTATTATTATGTAAAACCATATGATTATATTATTTTGAATCATTTGATAAAGGTAATGCAATTCTAACTTACCATCATGAATAGAAAAGGGATTATTTTAGCTGGAGGAACTGGAACGAGATTATCCCCTCTTTCCACTGCAATCAGTAAACAACTTATGCCTGTTTTTGATAAACCAATGATTTATTATCCTCTTTGTACTCTTATGAGCGCTGGAATAAAAGAAATTTTAATCATAACTTCTCCTCCGCATTTAAATGCATTTAAATTATTGCTTAAAGATGGCAACCAATTTGGAATAAATATCAAATATGCTGTTCAAAAAGAAGCTAATGGAATAGCAGAAGCATTTATTATTGCATCTGATTTTTTAAATAACTCACCAGTAGCATTGATTCTTGGTGATAATTTATTTCATGGTGAAGGTTTAATTAATCAGCTCAAGTATGCTTGTAATCAAGAATTTGGTGGGACAGTATTTGCTTATGCTGTGGATGATCCAGAAAGATATGGAGTTATAGAGTTTAATCAGAATAAACAAGTTATTAGTATTGAGGAAAAACCTAGGGTTGCAAAAAGCCGATATGCTTTAACAGGAATATATTTTTATGATTCTAAAGTAGTAGAAAAAGCCCTATCTATAAAGCCCTCTAGAAGAGGTGAACTAGAAATAACAGATATAAATCAAATTTACCTAAAGGAGGGTTCTTTAAAAGTTAATATTCTTGGGAGCGGAATTGCATGGCTTGATACTGGCACCTTCGAATCGCTGCATGATGCTGGAAGCTATATAAGAACATTAGAAAATAGGCAAGGAAAGAAAGTCTGTTGTCCTGAAGAAATTGCATGGAGAAATGGATGGATATCTGATATACAACTTAAAGAATCTGCAGAAATATATTGCAAAAGTGGTTATGGGCAATATTTTAAAAGACTAATAGAAGAAAAAAATTTTAATTTTTGATAATAATGAGATCTGAATCATTACTCTTTAACAATTTGATAATAAAAGGACCCTTACTTTTAATTCCCGAATTATTTGAAGATGAAAGAGGTTTTTTCTTTGAATCTTGGAATAAAAATACCTTTTTAAACTTAATCAAACAAGATATAGAATTTAAGCAAGACAACCATTCTTTCTCAAAAAAAGGCGTCCTAAGAGGATTACATTTTCAATATGGAAATATGTCTCAAGGGAAATTAGTTAGATGTATAAAAGGCGAGATTTATGATGTTGCAGTTGATATAAGACCAAATTCGCCTAATTTTAAAAGCTGGGTTAGTTCAAGATTATCTAATAAAAACTTCAAACAATTATGGATTCCTCCAGGATTTGCTCATGGTTTTCTTACTTTAAGTGAATATGCAGAAGTAGTTTATAAAACAACTAATTACTATTCAAAACAACATGAGAGGACAATCCTATGGAATGATCCTGAAATATCTATAAATTGGCCTATAGAGAAAAGTCCTAAATTATCTATTAAGGATAAGAAAGGAATCTTCTTAAAAGAAGTCCCTATAAATGAGCTTATTTTATGAAAATTCTTATACTTGGATCAACCGGGCAACTTGGTCAAGAAATTATTAACAATTTTTCTAATAATCAAAATGATTATAAATTAATTATTCCTACAAGAGAAGAATTAAATCTTACTGATATCCATGCTTGTTATGAATTTGTATTGAACTCAAAACCTGATTGGATTATAAATACAGCCGCATATACTGCTGTAGATGATGCAGAAGATAATAAAGAATTAGCACTATTAATTAATTCTGAGGCTCCAAAATATTTGGCAAAGGCGTTAAAGAAAACAGGAGGGAAAATACTCCACTTAAGTACAGATTATGTTTTTGATGGTAATCAAAATTATCCTTGGGAACCCTTTCAAGAACCAAATCCTTTGAATACATACGGCAAAACAAAATATTTGGGAGAACAAAATATTTTAAAAGAGCTTAAAGACTCATCACAATGTATTATTTTACGAACGAGTTGGATTATTAGCCCGGTTAGAAAGAATTTTGCTTTAACAATATTGAAACTTTGTAAATCAAGACAATTCATAAATGTAATTAATGATCAGTATGGGACTCCAACTAGTACAAATTCTCTTAGTAAAATTTGTAGTCAAGTAATACAGAAGGATCAAACCAAATTTAAACTCCCTCATATTTTGCATTGGTCTGACTATGGCACAACTAATTGGTACGAAATTGCTTGTGAGACAAGTAAAATCGCATTAAAGTTAGGATTAATTAACAAAAAAGCAAAAATAATTCCTATTAAAACTAGTGCATATTCATCAAAAGCAAAAAGGCCGCTCTATTCAGTTCTTGATAGCAAATGCACATGTGAAATTTTAGGCGTTAAGCAGGTAAAATGGGATAACTCACTTTATGAAATTTTAGAAAAAATAAAATATAATTATTAAATTTATGAATAATTTATTGAACCCAAAGGAAAGAATACTTGTAACTGGCGGTGCAGGATTTATTGGAGGTGCTTTAATAAGATCTTTACTAAAAAATACTGAATGTAAAATATATAATCTTGATAAAATTGGTTACGCTAGCGATCTAGAAAGTATAAATAAATTACTAATTAATAAACCAGACTTAGAAAATAAATATGAATTTATAAAATATGATCTTGTTAATGAAAATAGCACAAATACTGCAATAGAATATGTTAAACCAGATATAATTTTTCATTTAGCTGCGGAGAGTCATGTTGATCGTTCTATTGCAAAACCTTTAAATTTTATAAATAGTAATATTTTAGGAACTTTCAATTTAATTAATGCTGCTTTGGATTTTTGGAGCAGACTTCCAATTAATAAAAAAAACTCATTTAGACTAATACATGTAAGCACAGATGAAGTTTTCGGATCAATTACTTCAGGGAGATTTAGTGAATCATCAAGGTATGATCCAAGAAGCCCATATTCTGCGAGTAAAGCGGCAAGTGATCATTTGGCTAATGCATGGCATCATACATATGGATTACCTATCATAACGACTAATTGCAGTAATAACTATGGACCTTGGCAATTTCCAGAGAAATTAATACCTCTATCAATTTTAAATGGGATAAAGAAAACGAATATAAATATATATGGCGATGGAAATAATATTAGAGATTGGATTTTTGTAGATGATCATGTTGAAGCTCTTATCAAAATTGCCAATAAAGGGAAAATTGGAAATAGATACTGCATTGGCAGTAACTCTGAAAAAACTAATTTAGAGGTAGCAAATAAAATATGTAACCTTTTAGATATAAATTCCCCTATAAATTCTCCTCACAAAAAATTAATTAGATTTGTAAAAGATCGACCTGGTCATGATCAAAGATATGCGATAGATTCATCAAAATTAAAGGAAGAAATTGATTGGGAGCCAAGGTATGATTTTGATACTGGTCTTGAAAAAACATTCAACTGGTATTTTAATAACATTTTATGGTGCAATAAAGTCAGTTCTAATTGATTCTATTAATTCAAGAAGTTTATTATTAAAATTTGCCTAAAATTAAAAATAATATTTTATTTTATTTGTTTATAAGGCTTCCATTCAGGCACCAATTCTTTTAATAATTTAAAGGACATATTGATATCATTTTTATCAATATTACTCTTGAGCTCAGATAATACTTTATTTAATTCTGCAAGTTTTAAAAAAGATTCCTCTGCTCTAAAAATCAAAGAATGTTCTGTAGGAATTGCCTTATTATCTATAAGTAATTCTTCATATAATTTTTCTCCAGGTCTTAATCCCATCACTTCAATCTCAATTTCTCCTTCAGGATTATTCTCATCCTTTAAACTTAATCCGCTTAGATTAATCATTTGCTTAGCCAAATCAATTATTTTTACAGGTTCACCCATATCTAAAAGGAAAACTTCGCCTCCTTGTGATAAAGAAGCAGACTGTATAACTAATTCTGCAGCCTCAGATATAGTCATGAAGAACCTTATAATATTTGGATGCGTAATAGTTATAGGACCACCATTATCAATTTGATTTCTAAATAAAGGGACAACAGATCCTGAAGATCCAAGTACATTTCCAAATCTCACAATAGAAAAAACTGTTCTGTCACTTTTATCAATTACATCATTTGCAAATGCCTGAAAAATCAACTCAGACAACCTTTTAGATGCTCCCATTATGCTTGTAGGACGAACAGCTTTATCAGAAGAAATTAAAATAACTTTTTCAAGTCCTATATTATTTGCAACTTTACAAACAGTTAATGCTGAAAAGACATTATTTGATATACCCATTAGAGGATTTTTCTCTACTAATGGGACATGCTTATAAGCTGCTGCATGAAAAATAATATCTATTTTATTTAAGATGAAATTTTCAAATAAGAAATTATAATTTGAACAATCTCCTAAACAAATTTCTATTTCTATATCGTCATCATTTATTTCCTTCAGATTATTTTCCAATTGATATAAACTTGCCTCGCTGAAATCTATCAAAATTAATCTTAAGGGTTTAAGTTTTATAAGTTTATTGCATAGTTCAGCTCCAATTGAGCCTCCTGCTCCAGTAACGCAAACTGACTTATTTATTACACATGGTCCTAATAATGTTGGATCAGGTTCAACGGTATCTCTACCTAATAAATCTTCTATTAATATTGGCTTTAATTTTTCAAAAGTTAATTCATTTCTTGTTAAATCATCAATTGATGGTATTTGCAAAACTTTTAATCCTAAATCCTGAACAGCACAAACAATCTTCTTAAGTTTATTTTTTTTAATTGATGGTACAGCTATTAAAACTAAATCTATATCTTTATAATTTTGAATAAAATATTCAAATGATTTGATAGGAATAAATTGAATCTTCCTCTCTAAAAGAGAGGGTGAATCATCTATAAAAATTTTAACCTTATACTTATTTGAGAATTTTAAGGATGATAAAAGTTCTGCCCCTGCATAACCTGCTCCATAGATTGCAACTTTCTTTTTCTTAATCGCCTTTTGCTTTAAGATAAGAAGAATATCTCTTAATATAACTCTAAAAACTGTTATTGATATTGATAATAATAACCATAAAAAAAACCAATATTTTAATGCTAAGGGAGGTAATTTAAATAAATCTGATATTAAAATAGCTAAAAGTATAATAATTCCATTTTTGGCAATTAATTCATATAAAAGTCTGCTACTTGTATATCTAGTAAGACTCTTATAGAGACCAGTTAAAAAATAATAACTTACTGCAAATAAACCTGTTATTAAATATAGCCAATAAAAATCCTTAAGGGACTTTCCTGTATTTGAGAAATCAATAAACGCAAAACTTACTCTTGTAGAAGATATTAATATGAGAAAATCAAAAACTATCAATAAAATCCTTCTATAAACCCTAGATAAATTTGAAAAAAAAAGATCAACAGTATATAAAAAATTCAAAATTTTATTATAAAACTTAAACTAATATTACCTTAAAACACTAAGGATTAATATTTCTAAAATTTTCTTTATATTGCTTTTTTAAATGGTAAAGCGTATTTAATGTCAATATATTGCATAATTACGAAAATCAAGAGAGAAATCAATGCTAAAATTACTAAAGATATAAATTGGCTCAAGACAAGAAGAATTAACATATTAGTACAAAAAAGGATCACAACTTTGTGATGAGGCCATCCATTAGAATTTAATCTCTGATATAAATGTTTTTTATGAGATTTTAAGATAGGCTCTTTATTAATGATCCTTTTAAGAATTGTAAATATTGCATCAAGCCATATTGGGCTTCCTATCAAAAGTAATTGAATACTATTTAAAATTGAACCTGAAGAGAAAATCTGATAACTATATATACCTCCCAGAAATACACTACCTGAATCACCCATAAAAATTTTTGCTTTCGGAAAATTCCAGACTAAAAATCCTATCAGAAAACCAATAAAATATGAATATATAATTTCTCCATTCAAAAGTTCAGCTAAAAAAAATATAATCATAGAAAAAGTTAATAAGCCATCAATCCCATCAATAAAATTACTAAAATTTATTAAGGCAGTTCCAAAAAATACAAAGAATATAAATATAAAAATATTTATATAGATATTGAAATTTAATGAATTATTTATACTTGTATAAAAAAGCAGCAAAATAATAGTCAATATTTGTAAGATAAATCTTGATTTAATAGATATTGATTTTCTATCATCAATAAGATTTATAGAAGTTAAAGGGATTAATAAAATAGGTAAATAAAATCCATTAAATAATCCTACTAAAGAAATTAATAATGAAAAAGTTATACCTCCGCTTGTATAAGTAGGTATAATATGTGAACTCCTTTTTTCAGGAAAATCGACGGTAAGATATCTTTTATAATTATTAATAAGAAAAAAGATAAAAAACCAATTTAATATCATTGAATATAAAATGTTTGCAAAAATATTAGTTGAACTAAAAAGTAAAATATCAATCATAATTATTTCTAAAAACAGTTTTAACTAGTCTAAAATGTTCTTAATAAAATTCAAATCCCCATTTAATCAAATAATATATATAAGACTTTAAAAGATATAAAGTTTGTATAAAAGATTTATGAGAGCCTCTTTCCCATTTATGGAAAACAGATGATTTAGGGTAGTGAAGCGTCTTCCCTATAAAAGAACATCTTCTTACTAAATCCGCGTCCTCGAAATGTAAAAAGAAATTTTCATCAAAACCAGATAACTTTAAGAATGACCAAGAAGGCAATATTAGAAAACATCCTGATAAATAAGTGGATGAAAAAATATCTAACTTATAATTAAATTCTTTATTTTGATTAAAAGATAAATATTTATTTAATAATTTAAATTTCTGAAAAAAAGATATCCTTCCTATTATTAATGACATAAAAGTTGGATTTTTTTTTGCAGTATACTGAATTTTATTTTTAGAATTATAAATTAAAGGGGAAAGGCAAGAAACATTTTGGAAATTTTTAAAGGAATATTCAACTATATTTATTAATTCAGAGGCTCTAAATTTAATATCAGGATTTAAGATTATTATTATTGAATTTGAATGAATTGAATTTAGCTCAAATATATTTCTATTATGACCTGCTCCAAAACCAATATTTTTATAATTATAAGTGAAAGTTGAACTTATCAAAGTCAATTTATTCCTTATTTTCTGATTTATTACATTAGAAGGACTATTGTCAGATATAAGTAAATCAATATCATATTTTTCTCCATATCTATCATTAAAGTTTATGATAGAGTTTAAAAGATTATTTACGTCTTCAATATTTGTTTTATATAAAACAACTGAGAATATAATTTTTTTATCCATTAATATGAAGAGAAATTAGAAATTTTTTTTAATAAATGATTTAAAATTAAATAGAATATCATTATTAATCTATCAATTATTTTTCTAAAAATAGATCTTCTTTTTTTTAAACTATAGTTATTTTGATGCCTTCTATATTTAATTAATGGATCTTTAATAAATTTAATTTCAGAGTAAGTTGCAACTAAAAGGGAAATCCAATAATCATGGAAAATAT
>CEUU01001202.1_pt1 | contig 11208 bp, 11 predicted proteins | sample 531321 | NCBI WGS metagenome assembly CEUU01 (sample SAMEA2622658, study PRJEB7988) | marine metagenome | isolation source: saline water (ENVO:00002010), including
ACTAGACATGATGTAAACTCCTTGTAACGGCGTGTTGTAATCGGTGAATCGTCGTTTTTCATAGGGTAGCGTGCCGCGCTCGTATCGTCAAATCGGCACGGATCTTTTATCGGTCCTTTTCGGAGGACGCATATATTGGTATTGTTTTCGTCGCGTAGAGTCGAATACATACAATACGGTGGAGTAGACGATATGAGGCTAGGGAATAGAGTGGCGCTAATTGCCGGTGGAGCGGGATCAATGGGCAGTGCCGTGGCGCGACTATTTGCCCAAGAGGGCGCGGCCGTATGCGTGGCCGATAGGGACGAAGAGGGCGCGCGAGAGACTGCGCGCACAATCGTGGATTCTGGCGGCCAATCCATGTCCGTTGCGTTAGATGTATGCGATGCGCAGGTGTGGGACGAAGCGGTGAATGCAACGGAGAAGACGTATGGCCGCTTAGACCTGATGGTCAACCTATCGGGCAGTAACGTGCGCGTCGGCTTCGAGGAGCAGACCGAGGCCATGTGGCGATCCATTATCGACGTCAACCTAACGTCCTGTTTTATCGGAATAAAGTCCGTGGTGCCAGCTATGCGGCGGGCCGGTCGCGGTGCGATTCTGCTGGTCGGTTCGCTCGCTTCGATTCGCCAAGGGGCCGGTAGTCCCGCTTACGGCGTTAGTAAGGCGGGTTTAGTCGCCCTGACCCGCAGCGCAGCGGCTGCCCATGCCAGAGACAATATTCGCTGTGTGTTGGTATCGCCGGGACACGTGGATACGAATTTTATCCGCGGCGATGCTGAGCACAGCCCAAATAGCTGGGAAACTAGTATCGACAACCCCGAAAATTACGAACAGAGAAGAAGGGTTACGCCGCTGGGTCGCCTATGCGAACCGGAAGATATTGCTAAGGCTTTTCTGTTTGCCGCCTCAGAAGAGGCCTCGATGATCACTGGTTCGATGATTACCGTGGACGGCGGCGCTGGTTTATGATGGCCGCATCGTTTTACTGCGCTAAATGCGCATCGACGCAGGAGAACATATGAACAGTCTATCCGCTATAGAAATCTACTCTATTGGCACGGAGTTGCTCAACGGACAGATCCAAGACAGCAATGCTTTCTGGATGGCACAGCAGATAGCTGCGCTGGGCGGTTATGTGCGCCGTATCTGCATTCTCGATGACCAAATGGAAGAACTGACGAGTGTGTTCAAAGACGCCTGCCAGCGCGGCACGAAACTCATCATTACTACGGGGGGCTTAGGTCCGACGCCCGATGACATGACCGTTCAGGCGATCGCGCAGATCAAGGGGGAAGAAATCGTTGTGGACGATGCGCTCGTGGCGCACTTTATGGCCAGTCGGGATATTGAGAAGCGCGAAGACGTGAGCGAGGGGCTGCTGAAGATGGCAACCCGTCCAGCTCACTCCAAAGCTCATCTCAATCCAGCCGGCGTAGCGCCCTGCGTAGAGACGCAGATCGGCGAGACGGTGATCTATAATTTACCCGGCCCACCGCGCGAAGTGGAAGCGCTGTTTGGCGCAGTTTTAGAGGCCCGGATTGCCGAGCTCTACAGCGGCACGCGCGCCGCGCTGCGCGTGGTGGTCAACCTGCCAGAATCGCAGTGTGGCCCTATTCTGCACAGCGTTATGGAGCAGTATCCCAACACGTACCTAAAGGCGTTTGTAGCCTTGAGCGAGCGGACTGCTGACGGTCAGCGCTTGCCGGTTGATATTGTTGCCTGGGCGGAAGAAGATGCGCAGGCGCAGGATCTCTTGGACAAGGCGCTGCGAGTGTTTACGGAACTGGCGGCAGAAAAAGGGAGCAGCGTTGAGCCGATGGAAGAGTAATATCTCTCACATCAGATGTCTCTGATCAGAGCGTCCGGCGCGCCGCGTCAAGGGCGTCGTAGCAGTGCTGTGCGGTCGCCCATGCGTCGTAATCCGGCTGCTTCCATATCTGTGCAGTGACCTCCGGACAGATATAGCGATTCCAGCCGGCCGCATGCACGGCGCGCATGTATTCGCTCACGTCTAGCGTGCCATCTCCTGGCAGCAGGTAGCGCACGTTTCCCTCGTCATCAACGTAGCCGTCTTTGATGTGGTTGTGTGCGGCATAGGGCACGTTGAGTGCGATACAGTGCGCCAAGTCCATACCCTCGACCCAGAAGTGGCTGTAGTCAAAGTTGAGTTTGAGATGTGGGTGGTCTGATTGCTCCATGAGCCAGACGGCTTTTTCCGGCGTCTCAAAGTCGCCGCCGGCGTGCGGTTCAATGGCTAGGACAACGTCGCGCTGGGCGGCCATGTCAGCAACTTCACTGACCAGCGGTATAATGGCTTCTCGTTCGTCATCCCACGCCGGTTTGGGATGGCCGAGTGTCGTGGTGACGACGGCGGGCTCGTCGCTGACGCGCAGATGGTGCGCCATGTCAAAAGTCGCGGCAAACTGCTCTAGCATGACTGGTCTGTCCTCGCCCGTCACGCAGGGAGAGAGTAAGGCCATAAGTGGCGGTGTGGGAAAGCCGAGTTCGATCAGTAGCGCGGCTAGGCGCGAGCGCTGGTCGCCTGCAAAGTTCATCGGATCGGTGGTCCAACCGGGCGTCACGGCAATCTCCATGCCTTCGTAGCCCATGTCGCGCAGGCGTGGAAGAGCGCTAAAGACGTCCTCTTGCTGCATGCCGTACGTGCTGTAATAGAGTTTCATTTAGGCGTTCCCTGTGGATGGTTAAAGCAGGTTTAGTTAGGATGAAGACCCGATCAAAACGCCCCGATCAAATACGTTTTGATCGGGGCGTTGCCATGTGAAAAGCGGGTTGTTTAGTGCTCGCCCTTCTCCTCGTAGATTGCCTCGCGCAAACCCTTTATATAGCCGATGGCAAAGAGTCGGCCTATGGATGAATAGCCGGGATTTTCATTGTCATCGCCGGTCATAGTCGGCACGTGGTCAGGGCGTAAGACCCCCTCAAAACCGATGTCCTTATAGGCTTGCATACAGGCGCGCATATCTGTCTTTCCTTCGTCGTGGAAGGTCTCGACAAACTTTTCGGGTGTGCCTCGCACGTCGCGAAAGTGCACAAAGTGAATTTTGTCCTGTTCGCCAAAGTGGCGGATGGCACCCGGTAGATCGTCCGTCATCAGCGTAAAGTTACCTTGGCACAGGCAGATGCCGTTGGATGGGCTAGGTGCCATATCTATCAGGCGCTGGTAGTTTTCGATGCTACGCATGATGCGGCCCATGCCACGGATGGGCGAGAGCGGTGGGTCGTCTGGGTGCATGGCCAGCTTGACGCCCGCCTCTTCGGCAACGGGTAGAACTTTGTTGAGAAAGTACTGCAGGTTGTCCCATAGCTGTTCCTCCGTCACTTCACCGGCGTACGTGAGTGGCGCATCCTTGATTAACTCGTTATCAAATCCGGTTACAACAGCGCCTCCGCGGGCCGGCGCTGCCGTGGACGTGCGCATCCAGTTGAGGACCGGCATCCATTCGTAGCACCACACCTCAACGCCCAGCTTGCCCATAGCGCGTATGAGGTCGCAGGCGTGTTCGATTTCTTCGTCGCGATCCGACAGCCCTAGCTTGGCCTTGTTTAACGGGGGGCGACTTTCGATGACGTCCATCTGGAAACCGCCGTCGGCATAAGCCGTCTTCATGCGCATGACCGACGTATAGCTCCACGGCAAGTCATCGCGCGGGACGTCCGGTCCGCTGCGGCCGTGGAAGGAGCCCACGACGTAGTTAACGCCGCACTGTTTTACCATGTCCCATAACGGCGTGCGATTGGGTGACATCACTTCGGCAATCTTAATCACGATGCATTCCTCTCTAATCTAAAGGTAGTGCAGTCGACGCGGCGTGCGCCGGTCGCTGCAGGTTAAGCATGGGGCCAGTGTTCGTTGAGTCCGCCGCAGACGCCGTATATCGGATCGCGCGACGACAGGGGAACCCGAGCGATTTGATATAGTTCTCTCTGGCCCCGTGCCTGACGACATAAATCCCAGTCTTGGCCCTTCGGGTAGGCGCCTAAGTTTTGATGGCCTATCCTGGCTGGTAGCAACAGCGCATCTCCGGCCTTTACGTTGAGCACGACGCCCCCATTTCCGCCCAAGCGCACCCGCGCTGAGCCGCAGGCGATGCCGAGCACTTCGTGCGCGGTGCTGTGATAGTGGGGGAACGAGTAGATGCCGTTGCGCCAGGTATGCGTCCAACCTTTTTGCGCAAAGCGCTGCTCAAAGGTGCTGGCTCGATCGGCATGCGCTGCATCAATCACCTGCGGGTATAAGAGCAAGGGCAGGGCGCTGTTGGGAATAACGCCGTCGTCTTTCAAATAGTAGGGCTGTGCGTCGGACATAAATTAGGGACCCTATCTGTTGGCGAGGGCAAATGTAGGTAAGGGGGTGGAACCGAGCAATACAAAGACGCAGTGCCTCTCAGACTATGGACGGTCGTCGGGAGGACGGAGCGGTGGTAGCGGCTGTACGATGCGTAGTTGCTGCGGAGTTAGGCGGTCGAGCAGCCCGTCTGACGGCTGGTAGCCATAGCGATCGTTGCCCCAGTGTGGGCCGTAGCGGATAATGAGCACGCGGCGCTGTCCGGAGTTGATGCGCTGGGCCGAACCGTGCGCTAAGCAGTCGACAAAAAAAGCGGCATCGCCGGCTCCTAGCGGGACCTTGATGGCTGCTTCGACGCCGTCCAGTGACTCGACTCCGTAGCGGAAAGCGGGGTGTAATAAATTGGACTTGTGACTGCCGGGCACGACCATGGTCGGTCCATCGTCTGGCCCAATGTCGTTGAGGGCGAGTAGAATGTTGATTTGCCCGCAGCGAAACTGTCCGTCGTGGTAGCGAAACTGCGTGCGAATGCGTCGCTTGTGGGCGCCGGAGTGCATGCGCGTGGCCGCGCTCTCCTCGCGCACGTCGGCAAAGGACTCATCGATAAAGAGGCCATCGTCACCGCCGACGTAGCGCTCCATATGCGCCAGCCAAGCGGGGTGATCTATGAGGCGTTCAAAGGGTTCGCCCATTTCAAAAAGGTTGTGTAGGTGAACTGTATCCGTCGGTTTGGCCGGCCGGTGAATGTGTCCGCGCCATTCGTCGGGCTGCATATCGAGGTGGGCGTCGAGCAGGTCGTTGAGTTCGGCCAAATGGACGGCGTTAACGGCATTCCTCAGCAGCAAATAACCGTGTAGGTCAAACAGGTAGTCTTCCATTTCACTGGGCATAGTGATCTATTCTCCGTAGACATCGGGACGTCGATCTTCGCGCAGAAAGCGACGCACGGGTTCGGCCGGATATCCTCCGCAGCGCTGGCGCTGCCAGGAGAAAGGTACCTCAATGTGGGCTAGAGCAATGCCCTCGTAGTGACCGGCGTTGGCTAGCACGGTGCCGTCGGGATGAATAATGGCTGACTGTCCAAACATAAGCCCCGCCTTCCAAGGTTGGTCAGCGCGTCTGCCGTAACTGGCGCGGGCGATATAGGCTTTCGTATCCATGGCGCGCGCCTTGAGCAGCGCCTCGCTGGCCGGTTCGTGGTCGGAGCGCTGCAGCGAGGGAAAAAAGAGGAGATCCGGTTCGCGCAGCGCCAGAGCGGCAAAGAGTTCGGGAAAGTAGATGTCGTAGCAAATGGGGATCGCCACGCGCCCGTGGGACGTTTCAAAGACATCTATGCTGTTGCCGCCTACTACGCCCAGCTGCTCGCGCTCGGCTAGCGTTGGGTGAATCTTGTCATAGTGTCCGATAGGCTCGCCGTCGGGGCCGATCAGATAGGCGCGGTTGTAAAACCCAGCGCCGTCGTGTTCCAAAAGGGGCAAGATAATATGCGAGGAATGCGCTTTGGCCAGTGCACTCACGCGCGTGCGGACCGGACCCGCATTGTTTTCCGCCAGCGCACAGTAGTTATCTGCCGGTGCACCAAAGACGTTGAAAAACTCGGGCAGGCAGCAGAAAGCGGGACTCTTTTTCAGCGCTTCGTCTAGCAAAGCTAGGCCGACTTCGAGCATATTTGCCTGAGACGAGAGAGAAATTTCGTCTAGGCAGGGCGGTTGTATGCAGGCTAGAGTAATGCGTGACATAGGACTTTCAGGAGCTGCGCCTCTAGTGGCGCTTAGGGCTGAGCTTGTACCCGTCAAAATGTGAACGCAGCTCGGGGTTTTCGCGTATGTAGTCGACCACTTCCATCACGATATTCTCCTGTAGCTGAATGCTCATGCCGCCGTCTACCGGTAGGAGCACGCCGTTAATAAAAGCGGCCTGCGGCGAGCAGAGAAAGGCCACGGCATGGGCGATGTCGTCGGGTGATCCCGTGCGGCGCACAGGGTATTGCAGTTCAAAGAGGCGGTAGCCCTTTTCATTGCCCTGTTCGCGCCACATACGCTGCATATTTTCCGTCATGATATGGCCGGGAGCAATGGCGTTAACGGTAATGCCCATCGGTCCAAAATCGATGGCCATCTGTCGCGTTAGCCCAATAACGGCGGCTTTGCCCGTTTCGTAGGTGAGCATGCGGGCGGCCTGCAAGATACCGTGCACGGACGAGATATTGACGATGCGGCCCGTCTCCGTCGGAGGCGCTTGGCCGCTGCTAAAGCCTTGACCCGTCCAAGCCGGGGCTTGAAAATCGGGCGGTAGACCCGAGTCGCACATGGCGGGGACGGCGTAGCGCGGACCTAAATAGAGGGCGTCGACGAGCTGGGTCATACTCTGGCGATAGCCCTCGTGGTCCACTTCGACCGCGCTGCCGAGCGAGTTGATACCGCCGCCGTAGGCATTTTGCACGAGAATGTCGAGGCGGCCAAATTCCGTCACGGCGCGCTCCACCATTTTTTTGGCAACCGCTTCTTCTGCGACATTGCCTACTAACGTGAGAGCCTGACCGCCCCCGTCGACAATCCGAGTTGCGTTGCGCGCGGCACTTTCCTCGTCTATGTCGACGATGAGGACGCGTGCACCGCCTGCGGCTAGCTGCCGCGCAGTTGCGCCGCCGATGCCGGCAGCGCCCCCCGTTACAATGGCGACCTTGTTGGCCAGTGCGTTAGACATAGACCGTTCTCCTTGGGCTTACGAGCGTCCTGTGAATGGGGTATTAGACACGTCCTAGCGACCGACTTCTTCATTGGCTCGCTCTAGTAGAGCGCGGATATAGCCAATGGCGAACGCGGCACCGGTGTGCTTGCCGCCGACCATATCGGGGCTATGATCGAGAATGAGGACGCAGTCGTTGTTGACTTCTCGCAGCACTTTCATCAGGGGATACATATCGCAGTAGCCATCGTCGACAAACGATTCGACAAAGTGCGGCAGCGGTTGGCTGACGTTGCGAAAGTGGACTTTGAATATCTTGCCTAACTGTCCGAAGTGATGAATCGTTTCAATGGGCGTAGCTCCCCAGTTCTCGCCTGCTTCAAGCACGCAGCCCAAGCAAAGACAGAGGCCGACGTTGGGACTGTCGGCAATCTCTAGCGCGCGCTTGTATCCGTCAAAGCTGCTGCCGACCACACGCGGTATGTTACCCAGCGTGAGGCCGGGAGGATCTTCTGGATGAATGCCAATCCGCACGCCGCTCTCTTCGGCGACGGGTGCTACAGCGCGAATAAAGTAGGCGTAGTTTTCCCACAGCTCTTCTTCGCTATAGGACCGATCAAAGGAAAATTTGTTGAAGCTGTAGCTCTCTTCGGGCAGGCGGTGGCCGTCCTTATAGGCTCTCGCGCTGGCGCCGCCGCGCGCCGGTTCGCGCGCCGAGCTCGTGACGCCGGTGGCCATAAAGGAGACGGTGCGATAGGTCAGGCCGGCTCGACCCATGGCGCGCAGGCTGTTCTGATAGCGCTCGATGACCTCGTCGCGTCCTTCTAGCGCGAGCACGATCTGTTCGTCATTGCTGATGCTGCTGCAGGTGGCTATCTGCAGGCCCGCCTTGGCCGCTTGGTCTACGATGGCTTTATACTCGTCGTACGTTTCGGCGCTTGACCACATGGATAGGTATTCTACGCCGAGCTGCTGGGCGAGCAGCACGCCTTCTGGGCTATCGGGAGAGGCCTGCAGGGCAATCTTGATATTGGACGTGTTGTTCTTCACGGGTTTGCTCTCAGTCTAATGTGGTAGCCATGACCCAGAACGGCTTATTACCCACGTCAATCTCATCAAAGGCCTCGAGCGCGCCGCTATTTAGGTCGACGCGGAAGCACTTCATGCGGTCGGCTGCCTCGCCGGCGCAGTAGAGGAAGTGCCCGCTGGGGTCGATGTTAAACGAGCGCGGGCTGGCCGGCACGGGGTAGTGCCCAAAGGGTGTAAGCGATCCGTCATCGGCTATATTAAATCCGACGATGCTGTCGTGGCCGCGATTGGATCCATAGGCCCAGCGTCCGTTGGGATGCACTTCGACGTGCGCCGTCGAACCGCCCTCTTGCTCCCATCCTTCGGGCAGGGTCGACAGGTGCTGAAAGCGCTCCAGCGTGCCCGAAGCGGAATCGTAGCGATGTGCTGAAACCGTTTTGCCCTGCTCGTTAATGATGTAGGCCACGTCGCCGGCGGGGCGGAAACAGATGTGGCGCGGCCCCGTGTCTTCGTTGGGCGGCAAGAGCACGGCCGGCTCGTTTTCCGTCAGCAGACCGGTTTCGGTGTCAAAGCGGAATTGAGAGGTCTTGTTGGTGGGACATACGTGCGGCACGATGACGAAGCGATCGTCGGGCGAAATATGAACGGCGTGGGCTTTGGGGCCGGTTTGCACGTGCTGCACCTGTTCGCCAATGGCGCCGTTTTTTCCTAGAATATGCACGGTGATGCCGCCGCCGCCGTAGTAAGCCGTCAGCAGGTAGCGCCCCTGGCTGTCGGTAACGGAATGCGCTGGAATACCGATGCCGGTGTCGACGCTGTTGAGCAGCGTGACCTGCCCCGTTGTCTTGTCGAGGCGAAAGCTGGCCAGCGTCGTCGACTCGACGTGCGCGTCGTAGAGGACGTCGAGCGTTGGGTGTAAAAAGAGGGCACCGGAGGGCCCGTGAGCCGGGTTCGTGGTGCGCAGGCGTAGCGCACCGCTGGATGAATCGAGGTCGTAAACTTTAATCTCTTCGTCGCCGGTCAGCGAGACGAAGACGACCGTAGAAGGCGTTTGTGTCATGGCGAGCGTTCTCCTGTTGTGAGCTAGCGTGGAGGCAATCTACGCCAATTCTACAGGCCCGCCAAGTCGAGTACGCGTCCCGCTCCGCTGTGGGCGTAGCGGGACGCACCTAGAATTTTACTTGAACTTAGGCAGCCAGGTGCCGTGTGCTTTGATCAGGTCGTCGCAGAGCGAGCGAATATCATCAATCGACAGTTCAGTTGAGGTGTGCGGATCGAGCATGGCCGCGTGGTAGATGTGCTCCTTTTTGCCCGTGAAGGTAGCTTCTAACGTGAGTAACTGCGTATTGATATTGGTGCGATTGAGGGCGGCGCACTGCTCGGGTAGGTCGCCTACGTAGGTGCCCTGCACGCCGTTTTTATTGACGAGACAGGAAACCTCGACGCAGGCGTTGCTAGGCAGGTTGGTGATCAGGCCGTTGTTGAGCACGTTGCCGCCGATGACAATGGGCTGGCCGGTAGTGATGGCTTCCATGATGTGCGAGCCGTACTCGTGCGTGCGACTGTGCGTGAGGTTCGCGCCGCGCAGCGACTTTTTCTGCTCTTTCCAGTGCGCAATTTGGTTGACACAGCGTCGCGGATACTCGTCGAGGGGAATGTTGAATTCCTCGACCAGATGTGGATAGTTAGACTTGATGAAGTAGGGCACATACTCGGAGAGGTGCTCGGATGACTCCGTGATATAATAGCCGAAGTTGAGCATCATGTAGAGGCGCACCATATCGAAATTTTTCTCGGGGCCTTTGCGCCAAGCGGCTAGCTTTTTCCGCGCGCGCTTCTTTATCTCTGGGTAGAGATCCTTGCCGCCGTCGGTGATCTCTAGCAGCCACGCCATGTGGTTGATGCCGGCGATTTTCCACTGCAGGTCCTTCACCTCGTCCAGCATGTCTAAGTTTCGCAGCAGCGTTGTGGCACAGACCTGCACCGAGTGGCAGAGACCGACGGCCTTGACGTCTGTTTGGCGCAAAATGCCTCCGGTTAGCGCGCACATGGGGTTGGTGTAGTTTAGCAGCCACGCGTTGGGACAGACCTTTTCCATATCGCGGGCAAAGTCGAGCATAACGGGCAGGGTGCGCAGGACGCGGAAAATGCCGCCGATGCCGATGGTGTCGGCGATGGTCTGACGCAGGCCATACTTCTTGGGGATCTCAAAGTCGGTGATCGTACACGGGTCGTAGCCGCCGACTTGGATGGCGTTGACGACAAAGTCTGCGCCGGCGAGCGCTTTGCGACGCTGGCCTGTCCCTAGATGGGTCTTAATCTTGGCTCGACCGCCGTTGATATTTCTATTGAGTGCCCGCATGACGGCCGCTGACTCCTTTAGGCGCGTTTCGTCGATGTCGTATAGGGCGATTTCGGCATCCTGGAGGGCCGGCGTGCACATACTATCGCCGAGGATGTTTTTGGCAAATACGGTGCTGCCGGCACCGATAAAAGTAATTTTAGGCATGAATGCTCCTCGTTGCTTAGGTCGTTTGAGTCATATGCGGTGGAAAGTTGGGCCGAACTCTAAAACCCACTGCCGATACCCGTATGCGGACACCAGCGCAGCGTTTGCAGTATGTCGAACGCTGCAGACGTTGCTTCAGAGGTGCCCATGCGTTGCAGCGCTTCGAGCGATTTGGCCTGCACGTAGCGGTTGGGATCGGTGAGCGCGGCCTGTTTGAGCTGAGGCACGGCATCGGCCGCGTCTCTTCCCAGACGCAGCAAGCTTAGCGCAGCGTAGCGGCGGATCCACTCATCCTCTTCGCGGCCCAATGTCTCAGCGAGCGCGCCTGTGCTCTGTCCGCTGCCGCCCACGGTGCCCAACGCATGCGCGGCGTTAAGCCGCACTGCTTGTTCCCCATCGCGCAGGGCGTTGACAAGCAGGGTTTCGCTGTGTCCTGCGGCGCGACCAATATCGCCGAGCACGTCGGCGGCCGTCGCTCGTCTTGTCACGTCTGCATCGCTCAACGCCTCCATGAGGGCTGGAACTGCCTGCCCGTCCATTGCCGAGAGCGCATAGCCGGCGTTGCGGCGCACGTAGTCCGATCCGTCACCTAGTAACGCACTTAGATTTTCGGCTATATCTTGGCCCCCTCGTGCGAGACCATAGGCGGCCTGTAAAGCCTCCATTTCGTCTT
>CEUU01109553.1_pt1 | contig 11201 bp, 8 predicted proteins | sample 531321 | NCBI WGS metagenome assembly CEUU01 (sample SAMEA2622658, study PRJEB7988) | marine metagenome | isolation source: saline water (ENVO:00002010), including
CTTTCTTGACAGGGGCTTCTAAGTGTGTCAAACCAATAATAGACATCAGTAAGGGAAGGTAATATGCATTCGTTATGGTTTCCATCCCCCATATATACCGCTTCCGCATTTTCAATGCCATTGGCCTCAAATGCAGCGTCTGCAGCAATCGCATTTTGAAAAGATACTTGCTCGTCTCCCGTACAGTAATACATTCGTATTGGACGGGTTGGGTTCCAATCGTGATTGTCATTATCTGCCATAGCTTGCCACAAAGGGTGAGAAAAATCAGCTTGAGAATTTAAAAAGTTTTCTAGTACAGAATCGACTACAAGCTCCTGAATGATTTGAGGCAATTGATTATTTAGGCTATTCATACCAAGGGTGGTGTTGTTACCATTAAAATAAGGCACAACAATTTCATCATAAGGAGACCTTAAAATATCCGAATACTCGTTATATAGATTTCCATAAACAGACTGATAAGCCGAAAGCATGTAGACAATATACCCAGGTTTTGAATATGAGGCCGCCAAAATAGTATCCGCCATGGCACCTGTAATTTCATAAGGACCTGAGCATGGTGCAGAGGCCAATACGTTGAACTCTGCCAGCATATCGTTTTCTTCAATGTATTTATGTGTGGCCATTGCTGCATGCCCCCCTTGCGAGTAACCGGTTAAAAAGAGCTCTCCATTATCTGTTGTCATTCCCGGAATCATACCAAGGGATTCCGCCTCGCGAACGGCACGAATCATATCAATTGTGGCCGTGGCCTCAGAGTTTCCGTGACAATAAGGATGAAGCCCAGGGCTGTCTCCCATTCCAATATAATCGGGAAGCACCACATTAAACCCTCCAGCAGCAAATATTTTACCGATGTATGTTTCTTGAACGTCATTAGAAGGAACATCTACCTTTCTGAGGCTGGTTCCGTGCTCATAAACAGCCATAGGAAAGTTAGAGCAGTCTTCACTTATCGGGATACAAAATGCACCTGACGCTATTGTGGGCTCACCCAATCCATCAACTGTATTGTAAACAACTTTATAGGTCTCCACATCATATTCTAAAGGCAGATTAGCAACACTTGCCAATGTAACCACGGGAGTCGTGTTTATGTAGGTTACCGATTCTATGTATTGAGAAAATAAAGTCGTTTGTAAAAACAGCGAGCTGAAGGCAATATAAATTCGATTCATTTATTGGAGGTTTAGGTTCCCCAAAGTAAGAAAAAAAAGAGCGCAAACAAAATTTAAAAAAAGGCGTAAAGCGCTATTATTAAAGCTCTCCAAGATTCATTCCGATCGTAAAGCTCAGCTTTGGGTAAAATCCTTTCTGATCAATCGATTGATCTGTTGCATTACCAAAGCCATCTGCCCAAGAATCCAATTTATCGAACCCAAAACCATAATCAAGTCCAAGCATACCAAACATAGGAAGGAAAACACGGATACCGATTCCAGCAGAACGCTTCACGTTAAAAGGATTGAAGGTTTGAAAAGAAGGAAAGGTATTCCCTGCCTCCACAAAGGTGAGCGCATAAAAGGTGGCCGACGGGTTTAGCGAAATCGGATACCTCAATTCAAGAGTATATTTGGCGATAATGGGATCACCACCAGCAGAAGAAATGTATTGGTCTTCATACCCTCTTAAGGCTATAATTTCTCTACCTCCAAGCTGATTAACGCCAGATAATCCACTCCCCCCCATCGAGTAGCGATCAAAAGGAGTAATCCCTTTATCCGAGTTATATGAACCGATGTAGCTTAAGCCAAATCTTGGCATTAAGACTAGCTTTTTATTGGCAGAAAGAGGAATATACCACTCACCCGTAAAACGAAAACGATAGTACTCGAGGTACTTGTAACGCTCTTGATTTGTAGCATTGGAATAATCCACATCATTAAACATAGAATAAGGTAAGGTGGCCTTTGCCACAAACTTAAAGCTTGAACCCGTTTGCGGATAAATGGGTGCACTTACTGAGCTTCTTTGCAGCGTATATTTAAAAGCAATGTCATTGGCATATCCCTCGGTAAATAGGGGGAACCTGAAGTCATTAACTACATCATAATACTGATAGCTTAACTCATAACGTGCCGTAAAATAATCATCAGGCCATTTTTTTCTTCTTCCCAAGCCAATACCTGCGCCGGTAATTGAAAGCCCGTTATAATCAGGGTTTGAGCTCAACAATCCGTTTGAGCTTAATGCAGTATGATTCAACCAAAACATCAATGAGTTTGGTTTTTTACCTCCCAACCAAGGTTCTGTAAAAGAGAAATTGTAACCCTGATAAAAACGTCCATTGGATTGAGCCCGAATAGAAAGACGCTGACCGTCTCCCCCAGGTAAAGGACTCCAAGCTTCTTTTTTGAAAAAGTTTTTTGTAGAAAAATTATTGAAGGTGAGTCCAAGGGTTCCAATTATCCGCCCTCTTGAAGTCGGTCCTGCTCCACCATATCCTCCAGAGAGCTCAATTTGATCGGAAGACTTTTCTTCAACCACGTACTCAATGTCAACTGTTCCTTTTGCCGGATTTGGCAGGGGGTTCACCTGAAAAGCCTGCTCGTTAAAATAACCAAGCTGAGCCAATTCTCGCTGTGTTCGCATGATATCTGCTTTATTAAAAAGGTCTCCTGGCTTAGTTCTGATTTCACGTAAAATCACATAATCATTTGTTTTGGTGTTTCCTTTAATGGTCACCATTCCTATTCTTGCTTCTTTACCTTCTAGCAATCGCACCTGATAGTTGATATGTCTATCAGTTACATTGGTTTCAACCGGCATAATCTGAAAAAACAAGTATCCCCGATCCATATACAAAGAGGAAATGTCCCTTCCATCCCCGTTTCCAAAAATACGTTGGTCTAATAAGGATTTATTGTATAAATCCCCGTATTTAATACCCAATATAGTATCCAGGTAGGAAGACCTGTATTTGGTGTTTCCCGTCCATGTGATGTCTCCAAAATAATACTTGCCGCCCTCACTAACGGTCATGTCAATGACTAAATTCTTATCATCAATCTGATACACCGAATCGAAAATAATTTCGGCGTCTCTCAGTCCCACACCATTGAATTTTTCCAGCATCGCTAGTTTATCCTTTTCGTAATTAAACTCGGTGAATTTTGATCTCTTAAAAATTCTAAAGATGGACTTTTTCTTTATGTCCTTCATGGCCATTCTCAGCTTCCACATAGGTATCTCCGTTACACCATTTATCTTAATTTCTTTGATCCCTACTTTTTGGCCTTTGTTTATATTGATAACGAAAAGCTCAGAGTTGTTGATTACCGTATCCCTTATTCTATCAATATTAACCTTTACATTGTAAAAAGCTTTGTCTCTGAAAAAACCACGAATCTGATTTTGGGTTTGAAAGACGAGGTTTTCTGTAATCGTCTTTCCTGAAAATAAGGAAATTGCTTCCCTCAGTTTATCGGCCTCTCTTTTAGACACCCCATTAAACTTAAACCTGGAAAGTTTTGGCCTTGGTTTGAGTTCAATAATCATATAAACTATCCCAGCCACCTCTTTTTCTGCGTAGATAGCAATATCCGAAAATAAGCCTTCTTTCCACAGGTTTTTAATTGCAGTATTGATCTGTTCGCTAGGAAGTGTTATCGGAAGTCCTTGTCTTAAACCGGCAATAAGCTTAATCGCCTGATGATCGTAATTGTCTGCACCATATACCTTAATCGGGCCCAACTCATATTCTTTTGGACTCATGTAGGAAAAGTCCAGCTTAGAAAGAGAATTTCCACCGTCTTGACTCAAAAACGAAAAGGGAACCATCAAACAACACAAAAACAATACGCGTATGCTCATTATTGTGTTTTTATTTGTTCAGAGACAAGACCAAATCGCCTTTCCCTATTTTGAAAATCATAGACAGCAGCAATGAATTCCTTTCTTCCAAAATCTGGCCAAAAAAGATCCAAAAACACAAATTCCGTGTAGGCAATTTGCCACAATAAAAAGTTACTCACCCGTCGTTCTCCACTTGTTCGAATCAAAAGCTCTGGATCTGGAATTTTTTCAGTTGTGAGATTAGCGGAAATCATTTCATCGGTAATCTCATCCTCAGAAATTTCATTGTTGGAAATCTTTGACGATAAAGTTTTAACCATTTCCTTAATTTCCCACTTTGAGCTGTAATTTAAGGCAAGAACCAAAGTGATGTTTGTGTTGGATTTGGTTTTTTCAATCGCTTCATAGAGACTATTTTGACATTCTTGTGGAAGGCCTTTAAGGTCCCCAATCGCCTGAAGCCTCACTCCATTCTCATTCATTTCCTCAATTTCATTAGCAAGAGACATGACCAACAGATTCATGAGGCCCTCTACCTCTTCCTTTGGTCTGTTCCAGTTTTCAGTAGAAAAAGCATATAAGGTTAGAAATTTTACCTTCAGCTCTTGGGCTGTTTTTAGTGTTTCTCGGACTGCATCAACTCCTTTAGAGTGACCAAACAATCTATCTTTACCATGACTTTTTGCCCATCGACCATTCCCATCCATAATGATGGCAATGTGCTCGGGAATAGTATTCAAGTCTATATGGCTTAATTCACTCATTATAAAGCTTAACGAAAATAAGTAAACATTCTTGTATAGCGCCTACTAAACATAGTGGCTTAACATGTCTTAACAAAAAGATTCGTTGGATTTGATCAGTTTCTTCTACTATCAAATCCTTCTAATTATTCTGCTAATACAATCAGTTTATTGTTGGTCAGCTCAGCAACCCCACCTTTAATCTTTACAGATATTTTATCGGGTGATTCTACTTCTATAGCATCATGCTTTTGCTCTTCACTCAAAGGGCTTTCCAGGTCGATAGCAAGTGTTCCCTCTGTCAAGGCCGAAATAATCGGTGCGTGGTTGTTTAGCACTTGAAAGATTCCATCTTTACCCGGGAGGGAAACTGAATTCACTTCACCACTAAAAATACCTGACTCTGGAGTGATTATATCTAACTTCATATCGCTTATGCTTCTGCAAGCATTTTTTCTCCGGCAGCAACAACATCTTCGATTCCTCCTTTCAAGTTGAAGGCAGCCTCTGGATACTTATCATATTTACCATCAAGAATGTCGTTGAATGCTGTGATTGTTTCCTGAATGTCAACCAATACTCCTGGAAGCCCAGTAAACTGCTCAGCAACATGGAAAGGTTGTGATAAATAACGCTGAACCCTTCTTGCTCTATGAACCACCATCTTATCTTCTTCAGAAAGCTCGTCCATACCAAGAATGGCTATAATATCTTGTAGCTCTTTGTAGCGCTGAAGTGTACTTTTAACCCGTTGAGCACAATTGTAATGCTCTTCTCCAACGATTTCAGGAGTCAAGATTCTTGAAGTTGAATCTAAGGGGTCAACCGCAGGATAAATTCCAAGCTCGGCAATCTTTCTTGACAGTACCGTTGTAGCATCAAGGTGAGCAAATGTATTTGCTGGCGCAGGGTCAGTAAGGTCATCTGCAGGCACATATACAGCTTGAACAGATGTAATGGAACCACTTTTAGTTGAAGTAATTCGCTCCTGCATGGCTCCCATTTCCGTTGCCAACGTTGGCTGGTATCCTACCGCTGAGGGCATTCTTCCTAACAGGGCAGAAACCTCAGAACCAGCTTGTGTAAATCTAAAAATATTGTCAACAAAGAAAAGAATATCTTTTCCTTGCCCTTCGCCATCTCCATCTCTGAAGTATTCGGCAATAGTCAAACCTGACAAAGCAACTCTTGCTCTCGCCCCTGGAGGCTCATTCATTTGACCAAAGACGAAAGTTGCTTTAGATTCTTTCATTTGTTCAAGATCAATCTTGTTCAAATCCCATCCACCTTCTTCCATAGAATGGATAAAGTCATCTCCATATTTAATAATGCCTGATTCAAGCATTTCACGAAGCAAGTCATTTCCTTCTCTCGTTCTTTCACCAACTCCTGCAAATACTGAAAGACCACCATGTCCTTTCGCAATATTATTAATAAGCTCCTGAATAAGTACCGTTTTACCTACTCCGGCACCACCAAACAAACCAATTTTACCTCCTTTCGCATAGGGCTCAATCAGGTCAATAACTTTAATCCCTGTAAACAATATTTCAGTGGAAGTTGAAAGTTCCTCAAATTTAGGTGCGTCTCTGTGAATTGGAAGGCCATCCTTGTTTTCTACCGCATTGATTCCATCAATGGCTTCACCAACAACATTAAACAAACGTCCTTTGATTTTTTCACCCGTTGGCATTTTAATGGAAGTTCCAGTCGCAACCGCTTCCATTCCACGAGTAAATCCATCGGTAGAATCCATTGAAATGGCACGAACCGAATTCTCTCCAACGTGAGCTTGTACTTCGAGGACAACCCTTGTCCCATCTGATTTGAAAACCTCTAGGGCATCATATATTTTTGGCAATTCTACCTCTTTCTCGAAGGCAACATCGACTACTGGGCCGATAACCTGAGCAATTTTTCCTTTTAAACTAGACATCTATACCTGTTTGAATTTGGGTGCAAATATAATCCATTTATTTTAATTAAAAGCGACAAAAAAGATTAAAAAATTAAAGGGCTTAAGTCTCTTTCTGCTTTCTGGTCAATAATTTAACCGTTATGAATGAAAACAAGGTGGTTAAAACGGTAACCGAAAGAGCTATTGTTGTAAAATCCATCCAGGAAAAACCGATGGGATAAGCCTGTCCAGGAGAAATTTCTAAGAAACCATATTTTAGCTGAGTAAGACAAATAAGATAACCCAAGCCCCCCCCAACAAAAGCCCCAATTGCAGAGATTTGAATTCCTTGAAAAAAGAAAATTTGGAAAATTCCTTTATGAGTGAGTCCCATGCTCTTCAATGCCAAAAAATTAGACTTTTTTTCAAGGTAAATCATTGTTATGGATGAAACCAAATTAAAACACGCCAAGATAAAGACGAAAATTAAAATCAAGGTTAAAATAAACTTTTCAGACTTGCTGGTTTTAAAAATCAATTCATTTTTTTGCAAATAGGTTTTTACCTTGAATCTTCCACCCAATTTACTTTCAATTTTAGCTTTAACTTGATCAAGATTTTCACCTTCTTCGGTCCTAATGTAAATGTGTGAAATTTGATGCGTTGTGTCTTTTACCATTTCTCTGTAAGCATCAAGGGGCCATAAGAGGGTCTCTTCATTAACCTGCTTATTTTGATATGCCAATACAGAAGATAGGTAAATCTTTTCCTTCAGAAAGGGCTCTTTAGCTCTTACCGTGATGTTTTTCTTTGGTATAAAAATGGATAATTCAGCGCTCATTGAGGCTTCAAGTTTATTGATCAGACCAATTCCTATAATCGCCAACGGGCCCTGTGCGTCATTCAAGACGGGATGCTCTCCCTTAAAGTTTTCATCAAGTTGGATAACCTCTAAAAAAGGCGGGTCTATGGCATAAAGCTTGGCATTTGTTCTTTTGATTCTGTAGTCTTTTTGCCCATGGAGTGGCAGGCCATATTCAATGACTATCAGCTCTTCTCTTCCCTTTGCGATCGTTTTTATACCGTCTATTTTAGATAAGGCGTTCCAATCTATCTCTTTTTCTAAAAAAGTTTTTCCACTTTTTGGAGTGACAGTAATTGATGCATCAAACTCGCTGTAAATCTGGTCAATCAATTTTTCCATTCCATTAAATGCAGAAAGCAAAAGCACCAAAGCACATGTAATAGTGGCAATTCCTATGATAGCAATGCGTGTAATGATGGTAATTACGTTTCGCTTTTTTTGCGACCGCAAATACTTGAATGCGATATAAAAGGAAGTCTTGATATTTTATTTCTTTAACAACTGATCAATTTTTGAGGCGTAATCTAAAGAGTCGTCAATGTGAAATTTCAACGCAGGTATCTTCCTTAGATTTTTCAATTTTCGACCAACGTATCCACGAATTCTACCAGCGTTCAGCTCAATGTTTTCAAAAACCTCAGCCTTGTCTTTTGACCCAAAAATACTGAGGTAGCATCGAGCAAGAGATAAGTCAGCTGTTACGCGAACAACCGTCACTGTCACCATTGCTCCAAGGCAAACAGAGCTGTTTCTTTGAAAAAATGCCGCCAATTCATTTTGAATCACTGATTCTATTTTACCCTGTCTTATTGATCCCATATTACAAATTTAAGAATACTATCATACCAATACCCGAAAAGTAAAAATGTATCTTTGCACTAATGATCAAATCATACGCCGAAATATTTAGATACACGGTCAAGTACAAATTCTTGACCCTCATGGTGGTTTTGACAAACCTCCTGTTTGTGATCTTTAATTTATTATCACTTATTCTATTTATTCCTGTCCTTCAGCTGATATTTAAAGAACCGTCGCTGATAAAGGTTACGCCGAAGCCCGATTTTGAGTGGGGCTTTACTGAAATATTTGTTTACGTAAAAGACTATTACAATTTTACTATGACATCCATGGTCAAGGACAGCCCATTAGACGCCTTATTTTTTGTTTGTGTAAGTGTGATGGTCGCGTTCTTTCTAAAAAATCTTTTTAGATACGGTGCTGTGTGGTTCCAGTCTGAACTAAGGATGGTTGTAGTTAGAGATGTTCGGGGTGAGCTTTTTCAGAAGGCCATGAACCTCCCCATGTCCTATTATTCGAATGAAAGAAAGGGTGATCTTATAGCAAGAATGAGCAGTGACGTTAATGAAATCGAGATTGCCGTGGTAAGCCTTTTGGAGCTTATATTTAGAGAACCCTTCGCAGTTATCATCAATGTGGCAACTCTTATCTATTTAAGCCCCAAACTTTCCTTAATCTCTTTTCTCCTTTTACCCATATCGGCTTTAGTAATCTCATTTATTGGAAAAAGCCTCAAAAGAACAGCCAAAAAAACCCAAGAACAAACAAGTCGACTATTCTCCTCTATCGACGAAGCTATTGACGGTATAAGAATTATTAAGGCGTTCAACGCCGTTACATATATTGTCAAGGGATTTCAAAAAACCAACCTTCAACACCAAAGGCTCATTACCAGAACCTTCAGGAAAAAAGACCTTTCTCCTCTTCTAAATGAAACCATTGGTGCTTTCGTAATGTTGAGCTTAGTCTGGTTTGGAGGTAAACTTATTGTGGATGATCCAGAAAACGCTTTGTCTGGAGAGGTCTTTTTGACCTTTGTCATTGTGTTCTCTCAATTATTACGACCTATTCAAAATATTTCTAAAAACATTTCAAATATGATCAGGTCTCGTGCTTCCCAGGACCGAATCAACGAAATTTTAGATATGGACGAGGTTATTACAGATGTCCGGAATCCTAGCATCATAAGATCCTTTAGCCGCGAGATTGTATTTAAGGATGTTTCTTTTTGTTATGAGGACACAGCCATTTTGAAACACATCAATTTCTCTGTTAAAAAAGGTCAGAACATAGCGCTTGTAGGAGAATCTGGAAGCGGTAAAACCACACTCATCAATCTTTTACCTCGCTTTTATGACGTGACGTCGGGGTTTATATCAATAGATGGTGAAAATATTGGCTCACTCTATCTAAATGAACTGCGGGGTCTCATGAGCCTGGTTTCTCAGGACCCGATTCTTTTTAATTCAGACATCGCTGCAAACATCGCCTTTAGTGAAAGTGCTCCAGATATGGAAAAAGTCATTTCTGCTGCAAAGACAGCAAATGCACATGAATTTATTTCCAAATTTGAAAACGGTTATCAAACAGTCATCGGAGAAAGAGGGAATAAACTATCTGGCGGGCAAAAACAACGTTTGAGTATAGCAAGAGCGGTCTACAAAAATCCGGAAATACTGATTCTTGATGAGGCGACATCAGCACTTGATACCGAGTCTGAAAAGCTTGTTCAGCAAGCTCTTGAGCGTGTAATGTCAGCCCGAACCTGTTTTATTATTGCACACCGATTAAGTACGGTGATTCATGCTGATTTGATTTTGGTTTTGGAGGGCGGAGAAATCGTCGAACGCGGAAATCATCAAGAACTTATTGCAAAAAAAGGGGTATATAAAAAGTTGTTTGAACTACAGACCGTTTAAAATTATTCTTCTTTGGTGAACATAAGCTTGATGTATTGGTTACATTTGCATTATGAAAGGAGAAAAAGCTTTCAATTCAGTACAGTTCTCAAAGACCGATAATGCAGAATTTTACAAGGTTTTGAGGCGTCGGGTAAATGAATATTTCAAGAAGGGAAATATTTCAAGGCATGCAAACGGAAGCATGGTTTTTAAGACCATTTGTATGATGTCTTTGTACCTAACCCCCTTTATTCTCATTCTTGTTTTAAACTTAAACGCATGGTGGTATTTACTATTATGGTTTGTAATGGGTGTTGGAATGGCTGGTGTCGGTCTATCCGTTATGCATGATGCGAATCATGGTGCCTACTCTAAAAACCCTCTTGTCAATAACATCATTGGAAAGGTACTTGTCCTTTTAGGAGGCAACGATACCAATTGGAGAATTCAACACAATGTGCTTCATCACACCTATACCAACATCTCAAATTTAGACGAAGACATTGCCCCTCCGTCTTTTATTTTAAGATTTTCGCCGCATACCAAGAGGACTAAAATCCATCGTTTTCAGCATATTTACGCCTATTTTTTCTACGGACTAATGACCATGATGTGGTTTTTAAGTAAGGACTATGTTCAAGCCAGAAGATATAAAGAGATGGATTTGGTTAAAACTCAAGGTCTGACCTACAGACGACATGTTTTAAATATTATTGTGAGCAAAGTTATTTATGGATTTATCTTCGTAGCCTTACCTTTTTGGTTAAGTCCAGCATCATGGTACGTGACGCTTATTGGATATTTGCTCATGCAATTTGTGACAGGATTTATTTTGGGCGTAATATTCCAACCCGCTCATGTCGTACCTACATCAACCTATCCATTACCGTCTGAATCCGGACACATTCAAGCCGACTGGGCGGTCAATCAAATGTATAATACAACGAATTTTGCCCAAAAATCAAAACTATTCTCTTGGTACGCTGGAGGTTTGAATTTTCAGGTAGAGCACCACTTATTTCCAAACATATGTCATATACATTACAAAAAACTTTCTGTTATCGTACGAACGACGGCTGAAGAATTTAACATCCCTTATCATTCTTATAAAACATTTTTAGGTGCTTTAAAAGACCATACTAAAATGCTTTATGCACTAGGAAATAAGGACATTGCTCCTGCTTTAAATTAAGGTT
>CEUU01055169.1_pt1 | contig 11184 bp, 10 predicted proteins | sample 531321 | NCBI WGS metagenome assembly CEUU01 (sample SAMEA2622658, study PRJEB7988) | marine metagenome | isolation source: saline water (ENVO:00002010), including
CACGATTTAGACAGATTTGGTAATATACCAAGAGCCTCGCCCAGACAATCTGATGTAATGATAGTTGCGGGTACAGTAACTTTAAAAATGGCAGAAAGGGTTAAAAGGCTTTATGAACAAATGTCTGATCCCAAGTATGTGATTTCAATGGGAAGTTGTTCTAACAGCGGCGGACCATATTGGCAACATGGCTACCATGTTTTAAAAGGTGTTGATTTGGTAGTTCCAGTCGATGTGTATGTTCCGGGGTGTCCTCCACGTCCTGAAGCACTAATTCAAGGGATTTTAGAGCTTCAAAAGAAAATCAAAACTTATTCTAATCTTGGAAAAGAGGTATAGATTGAATATACAAGATATAGCAGACAAGTTAAAGGTTGATTTTTCTGAATCTGTAGAATTTTCAGAGGATACATCATTTATTAAAATTGAACCTGATAAGTGGTTGGAAATTTCTAAAACATTAAAAGACCATGATGATTTCAAATTTGATTATTTAATGTGTATTTCTTCATATGATTGTGGTGATAAAACAAAATATGGAGTTGCCTATAATTTTAAATCTACATCTATTGGGCATGAACTTGAGATTAGGATAGAAGTATCTGATGATGAAAGTATTCCAAGTGTTGTGGAGCTATGGGGTTCGGCTGATTGGCATGAACGTGAGGCTTTTGATATGATGGGAATAAAGTTTGATGGTCACCCTAACATGAAAAGAATACTACTTTCTGATGATTGGGATGGTCATCCGCTCAGAAAAGATTATGACACGCCAGAATATTACAGAGGTATGCCAGTACCTAAGGACAAAACATATTGGGAATAATGTCAAAACAAGATAAAAGTATTATAAAAGCTGAAGAGATGGTTCTTAATATGGGTCCTCAGCACCCAAGTACTCATGGAGTGCTTAGGTTAAAAATTCATACTGATGGTGAAGTTGTTAGTAAGATTGAGCCAATTATGGGATACCTCCACAGATGTTTTGAAAAGCATTGCGAAAATCTATCTTATGAACAAGTAGTACCATTTACAGATAGATGTGATTATTTAGCATCTATGCATATGAATCATGCTTATTCTATGTCTGTTGAAAAAATGTTAGATATAGAATTACCTGAACGCGTTGAATATATAAGAGTTATAGTTGTTGAACTTCAAAGAATTGCTAGTCATTTAGTGGCTTGCGGTGTTTTTGGATTGGATGTTGGCGCAATTACTCCATTTACTTGGGCGTTAAGAGATAGAGAAAGAATTTTAGATTTATTTGAAATGTTATGCGGTGCAAGACTTTTATACAATTACATATGGCCAGGAGGACTGTCACATGATTTACCACCTAACTTCATTCAGTACACGAATGAGTTCTTAGATTATTTTGAGCCGATGCTTAAAGAGTTTGATAATGTTCTTACTGAAAATATGATATTTGTTGAACGAACTGCAGATGTTGGTATTATAACACCTGAAGTGGGAATTAACTTTGGGGTTACAGGACCAACCCTTAGAGGAAGCGGAATATCTCATGATCTTAGAAAAGATGAACCTTATTCAGTTTACGATAAATTTGATTTTGATGTACCAGTTGGTAAGGGTATTATGGGAACTGTAGGTGATTGTTGGGACAGATATTGGGTTAGGTTGCGTGAAATAGAAGAAAGTGTAAAAATTTTAAGACAAGCAATTGCTCAATTACCAGAAGGTGACGTTCATGCTGCAAGGCCTAAAAAGGTCAGACCTGGAAAAGGTGAAGTTTATTCTAGGTATGAATCTGCTAGGGGGGATGTTGGTTTTTACATAATTAGCGACGGTAAAAATATACCATACAGGCTAAAAATGCGATCACCTGCATTTTGCAACCTTTCTGTATTTAGTGAGATTTCAGAAGGATGGATGATGTCAGATGTTATAACAATTTTGGGAAGCCTAGATATAGTTTTAGGAGAAATTGATAGATAATGAAAGTTAAATTAATATGAATTCTATAATTGATAGTCTTTTATCGTTATTATCCTTTACAGGTTTACCATATTATGTTTTAGTTGTGGTTGCAATACTTATAGCAGGAGTGCATGTTTTTTTATTAATGGCAATTTTTGCTACTCTTGCAGTTTATTTTGAGAGAAAAGTTTCTGCATTTATGCAAGATAGATTAGGCCCAATGGAAGTGGGTCTCGTAGGTTTTAAGGGTGGAAAAAAGTTTTGGGGTGGCATTGGTCAAACTATTGCTGATGCGTTGAAGTTGTTGACAAAAGAAGATATTCTTCCAAACGATGCAGATAAAAAACTAATGATTTTAGCTCCATTTATCATTTTTATGGGGGCTCTTCTGACTTTTATAGGTATACCTTTTTCAGAAGGCTTTATAATATCTGATTTTAATATTGGGATATTTTATGTAATAGCAACAAGTTCTATTGGTGTTATAGGAATTATCCTAGCTGGCTGGTCATCAAATAATAAGTGGAGTTTGTATGGAGCGATGAGATCTGCTGCGCAAATAATAAGTTACGAAATACCTTTAGGTTTATCCATATTATTGCCAGTTTTGGTAGTAGGTAGTTTAGAAATGTCTGATATAGTTGCATGGCAATCAGAGCACAGATGGTTTATTTTTCACAGTCCATTTACATTTATTGCATTTTTTATATTTTTTATTTCTGGACTAGCCGAAACCAATAGAACACCATTTGATATACCTGAAGCAGAATCAGAACTTGTAGCTGGGTGGATGACTGAGTATTCAGGTTTCAGATGGGCAATTTTCTTTTTAAGTGAATATGCAAGCATGTTAATAATATGTATACTTACATCAATATTATTTTTAGGCGGCTGGTTATCTCCAATGACAATTTTTAGTATTTTCCCTGATAATTGGCTACTTCTTGATGGGCCTATATGGGGCGTATTTTGGTTATTTTCAAAAGCTTTATTTTTAATTTTTGTAATGATGTGGTTTAGGTGGACCTTCCCAAGATTAAGAGTTGATCAATTGATGCATTTGTGTTGGAAGGTTTTTATACCGTTTGCCTTGGCTAATTTATTTTTTGTAGCAATTTTGGAGTTAATTTTTTTATGAGCGAACAAATAACAGCATATTTTAACAATATCGCAACAGGAGTTAAATCATTTATTACTGGCCTGTCTCTAACTTTTGAGCATTTTAAAAATAAAAAAGAAAATGTAGCTACCTTACAGTATCCTCATGAAAAATTTCCATTACCGGAAAAGAAAATTGGATTTGAACCCTCTGAATATAATGTGATTCGTTCAAGATTACATGTTGATATAGATGATTGTATTTCATGTAGAATGTGTGAAAGAGCATGTCCAGTTGATTGTATAAAAATTGAAGATGTAAAGGCAAAAAAAGGTGTTGAATTTGATTATGGACAGACAAGTAATGATACACAAAAAAAATTATTAGTCACAAGATTTACTATTGATATGACTGAGTGTATGTATTGTAATCTGTGTGTATACCCATGTCCAGAGGAATGTATATACATGGTTGGTGGACCGAACGAGGAAAAGCATGAAATTGACTATGAGTTTAGTCAATACAAAAGAGATGGCCTAATATTTGATTTTGCTAAAGCAGAAACAGAAGATTTAGTCAAAATGGGCGCTGACGATTATCTCAAAAAAATGAAAGAAAAGCAGGAAAATTTAATTAAAGGTGAAAGATTACTTGGTTTAGAAAGTGAAGTTGTTGAGGCACCTCCTGTCGTTGAAACTCCAACAGTGGTAACAGATACACCAGTTGCAGCAGTTCCGATAGCAGGTACAGACAATCTTACGATTAAATGTGTGGATGTAATTGCTGATATAAAATTAAGAGCGGCTGCGAAAAAAGTATTCTTCAAGTCTAAAAAAGCAGGTGAAGATGATATTACTAAGATAGATAAAATAATTGCTGAGTTAAAGCCTTTGGATGGTTTTAGCGCTGATATAGAGCAGCAATTAACTGCATTGAAACCTGCTCCAGTTGCAGCTCCAGCAGCGGCAGCCCCACAAGCAGCAGCGGCACAACCTGCTGAAATTCCTACTCAAATTGGCTTATTTGATATTAAAATTTTGAATGATATTGATGATATCAAAGCAAGGGCTGCTTTAAAGAAAGTTTATATGGGAGCAAAGAAAGCATCTAAAAATACAAATGATGTGATCCCTGAAATGATTACTGAATTAGATTCAAAAGATCTTTTGTCAGATAAAATTAAAAGCCTTTTAGAAGGAATACTCAAATAATGGGTGAGATTATATTTTTAGGATTAATCTCAGTAATTGCCATTTCTGCAATTTGGGTTGTAGTATCGCCTAATTTAGTTCATTCAGCTGTTTCGTTATTGTTTACATTATTTGGTATTGCAGGATTATATGTATTTCTGTACGCGGATTTTATGGCTGCTACTCAAGTAGTTATATATGTTGGTGGAATATTAGTATTAATAATTTTTGGTGTAATGTTAACAAATAAGATTGATAAGCCTGTAATTGAATCAGTTAGTTCTAATAAAATAATTGGTGTACTAATTTCTAGTTTTATTTTTACAATGTTATCAGTTGTTATAATTCAAACAAAATGGCCAATCAATGAAAATTCTTTACCAGGACCTTCAACTGTGGAATTAATTGGTAAGTTAATATTAGGCAAGTACTTATTACCATTTGAACTAGTTTCTATTTTGTTATTAGCATCATTAGTTGGCGCTGCATTACTGGCAAGAAAAAAGACAATACCAGAAAAGGAAGAACAAGAGGAATCAATTGAAGCAATTAATGACAAAGATGATTTAAATACTAAAGAGACATCAACAGATGGAGATGTTAACAACGATATAGAATCAAATGACAAAAATGATTCAGATGAAGAAATAGATAAAGAAGCAGATAAAAAAAAGGATGAGGCAGATGGATAGTCTTCAGATATATTTACTTTTATCAAGTTTATTGTTTTCTCTAGGGATATATGCTGTCATATCTAGACAAAATGCAGTAGCAATACTTATGGGTATCGAACTAATATTAAATTCTGCTAATATAAATTTTATCGCATTTAATAGATTTACTTCGTCTTTGGATAATCTAGATGGTCATATTTTTACTATGTTTATAATTGTTCTTGCGGCTGCTGAAGCGGCAGTTGCGCTTGCTATTATTATAAATTTATTTAAAAATATTGGTAGTGTTAATGTTGATGATGCGAAGGAGTTAAAGGGATAATGGATTTAAATTTATTTTTAACTTTATCGTTTCTATTTATTCCTGTTATTTTATTTTTATACCAGTTATTTTTTGGACATTTATTAAAACATGACACTTGGTATATATCAATATTTGGCATTGGTTTAAATCTAGCTGTTGCTTTAAGTTTTTTCTTTCGAATATTTTTTAATAAGCCTGATGTGGCTATAATACACAAAAGTGCCAATTGGTTGACAACTGGCAACTTTAATTTAGATTTAGGGGTATCAATTGATAATCTAGCCGCTATAATGCTATTGGTGGTTTCGTTAGTATCTTTTTTAGTGCACCTTTATTCAAGTGAATACATGAGAGGAGATGCAAGATTTTCTAGATATTATGCTTATTTAGGATTATTTACTTTTTCTATGAATGGTATTGTTTTGGCTGATAGTATTACCATGATTTATATATTTTGGGAGTTAGTTGGTTTAAGTTCATATTTAATAATTGGTTTTTGGTTTGAAAAAAATTCAGCAGCCTCAGCTAGTAAAAAAGCATTTCTTACAAACAGAGTTGGGGATATTGGTATGTTCATTGGTATTATGATGATTTATTTTGTGGGAGATACTCATTCATTTAATTTATCTGATATTATTGAAAAGGTTAAAACAACTGAAATAGATTCAACATATTTAACAATTGCTGGTATTCTATTATTTATGGGGGCAGTAGGTAAATCAGCACAATTACCACTTCATATTTGGTTGCCAGATGCTATGGCAGGACCAACTCCAGCAAGCGCGATGATTCATGCGGCTACAATGGTTGCAGCGGGTGTATATCTGACTATAAGAATATTTCCAATATTGACATTTGATGCATTAACATACATTGCATTTACAGGTGCGTTAACTGCACTATTTGCAGCAATAATTGCAATAACACAAAATGACATTAAGAAAGTATTAGCATACTCAACTGTTAGTCAACTTGGTTATATGGTAATGGCTTTAGGTGTTGGTGCATATGCAGCAGCTTTTTTTCATTTAGTAACTCATGCTATGTTTAAAGCATGCTTATTTTTAGCGAGTGGTTCAGTCATCCATTCAATGCATCATAGTTTGCATGAACTTCATGATCATGATACTGATCCACAAGATATGAGAAATATGGGTGGTCTAAAAGATAAGATGCCTATTACCTATTTAGGCATGTTAATAACCACACTAGCGATTGCTGGTGTGCCATTTTTTTCTGGTTTTGTATCAAAAGACGCAATATTAGCAGGAGTGTTAGGTCATTATTTTGAATATGGAGGAATAACATTATTTCTACCCATTGCAGGATTTGGCGCAGCAGCAATTACAGCGTTTTATATGTTCAGATTAATTTTTATGACTTTTCATGGCAAGCCTCATAGTGAAGAAATACATAAACATTTGCATGAGTCACCAAAAGTAATGACAATACCTCTTATTGTTCTTTCGTTACTATCTTTGGGAATTTTTTACACTGGTACTATTGATCCCTTGTCAGATGGCTCAAAAGGTTGGTTTAAAAAGGCTATTGGAAAAGGTAAAAATTATGTTATAAAAGTAGAGCACCACGATGATAGTCACAGTCATGATTATAATTCTCATCATTATGAAGATTTTAAAAAAGGAAAAAGTTTTACAAAGCATGCTTATCATAATGCACATGATGCTCACTACACGGCAATGTATTTATCCCTAACAGTTGCATTTTTTGGTATTATTTTATCATCTTTATTTTACTTGTTTAAAAAATTAAATGCAGAAACATTCAAAAAAATATTCAACTTTATCAAACTTTATGATATATCTAAAAATAAATTTTATATAGATGAAATATATTCAAATATTTTATACAAACCATTTATGTTCTGGTCATATATTTGTTCTAAAATAGATTGGGATTACTATGACCAAACATTTATAGATTCTATTGGAAAAATAACTCTTTTGTCATCTGAAAAATCCGTTAAAGTTGACTATGATTGGTTAGACCAGAAAGTGGTTGACGGATTTGGAAAAATAGCCAACTTCACTAGTTTGAAAATGAAAAAACTTCAAGGAGGAGTAGTTCAAGCTTATATACTAGGAGGTCTAGTTGCTATTATTTTAATAACTTTAATTGTACAACAAATATAGGGTACTAAAATATGAATTCATCTATTTTATCATTATTAATTTTCCTTCCAGTTATGGGAGCGACTATCATGCTGTTGGTAGCCTTTTTAGGTCATCAAAAATTAATAAATACAGAAAATAAGAATATTTATAAATATATAGCATTAGTAGTAACTGGAATTCAAATGTTGCTTGCATTTTTTCTGTATGCAAAATTTGATTCAACTATGTCTGTAGTACAATCTCCTTTTACAGTTCAATTAGATTGGATTCCAAGTTTTAATATTCAATATTATATTGGTGTTGATGGGTTGAGTATGCCAATGGTTATTTTGGCTGCAATGCTATCTTTTTTATGTATTATTATTAGTTGGAATGTAGAGAAGCATGTTCTTGGATATTTTTCACTATTTCTATTGTTAGATGCGGGTATGATGGGCGTATTTTTATCCCTAGACTTTTTCTTATTTTATATTTTTTGGGAAGTCATGCTTTTGCCAATGTATTTTTTAATTGGCATGTGGGGTGGTCCACAAAGACATTATGCTGCAATTAAATTTTTCTTGTATACTTTATTTGGTTCTGTATTTATGCTTTTAGGAATGTTAGCATTATATTTTTATGCTCCAGGTGGAAATTCTTTTAACCTTATTCATTTAATAACTCAAGCACCTCAGATTGACGCAACTTTATGGGGTTTTGATATGAGATTTTTAATTTGGATGGGTTTATTTGTTGGTTTTGCAATTAAAGTTCCTGTTTTTCCATTTCATACATGGTTACCATTGGCTCACGTTGAAGCACCAACAGCAATATCTGTAATTCTTGCTGGTGTATTATTGAAAATGGGTACATATGGATTTTTAAGAATCAGTTATCCATTACTGCCAGAAGAAGCGGTTAATTTTTCTTTCATGATGGCTTTATTGGGAGTTATAAATATCTTGTGGGGAGCAATAAATGCTATAGCTCAAATAGATTTAAAGAAAATGGTTGCATATTCTTCTGTAAGTCATATGGGTTATGTATTACTTGGTATGTCAGGCATAGTAGGTACAGAATCAATGGGTGCAGAAGCTGGTATGAATGGCGCAGTAATGCAAATGTTTAATCATGGAACAATAACTGCAATGTTATTTACATTAGTTGGAGTATTATATGACCAGGCTCATCACAGATGGATAGTATATCCTAATGACTACAAAGATCCTGAATTAGCTGGAAAATTGGCTTTCGGTGGTATAGCATCAAAATTACCAATATTTAATGGATTTATTGTTCTAGCATTTTTTGCGGGTCTTGGATTACCCGCGTTATCTGGTTTTATTAGTGAGGCTATGTGTTTCATTGGGGGTTTTGGAAGTTTTAGACTTTTAACAATGATTGGCACATTAGGTATTTTGTTAAACGCTATTTATTTTTTAAGAGCTTATCAACGAATATTTCTTGGTCCATTTAATGAGAAATATTCAGACTTAAAAGATATGAACATGAGGGACTTAAGCATAATTATTCCGTTAGCATTTTTAACGTTACTATTTGGTGTTTATCCTCAACCTTTATTAGAAATAATTAGACATTCAATGAGTAAACTTATACTCTTAGTTCAACCATTCATTTAATAGGATTAAAATGGAATATTTAAGTAATATAAATAGTTTAACTTCATATTTACCCGAATTAATGATTGTTTTAACGATTCTGTGTGTCTTCATTGCTGAGTCAATATCATCATATAGATCTTCAACTTACATGATATCAATTGCTGGTCTGCTTTTTACTGGCATATTGTTATTATTTTCACATTCATCCATATCATTATTATTTGAGGGTATGATAATTAATGATTCTCTTTCAATATTTTTTAAATGGTTAATTTTAATATCAACTTTATCTATAGTTTTAATTTCAAAAGAAGATAACTCAGTTGTATCTGAAGTTAAGGGTGAATACTATGCTATGCTTTTAATTATAATGCTTGGCATGTTTGCAATGGTTTCAGCCAAAAATTTATTAATGGTTTATTTGGCAATTGAAATGGTAAGTATACCATCATATATAATAGCAGGAATTTCTAAAAACGATAGAGAATCTAATGAAGCCTCTTTGAAGTATGTAATTTATGGATCATTTGCATCAGGTATAATGTTGTATGGTCTCAGTTATTTATATGGAATGGCTGGAAGTTTAGATATTAATATCGTTGCTGCAAAATTAGGTTCATATGATGCTTCAATTACAGTTTATATGATAATAATATTTGTACTAGTTGGTTTTGGATATAAAATATCCATGGTCCCTTTTCATTACTGGACACCAGACGTTTATCAAGGCGCGCCTATTACTGTAACAGCTTTTCTTTCTGTAGCACCAAAGGCAGCTGGTTTTGCTATACTAATCCGTTTCTTTTATACTTTATTTATTGATAATGTAGATATTTTACAATGGCCTCAACTTATTGCATTTATGTCCGCATTAACAATGACTGTAGGAAATGTATTGGCTTTAAATCAAACCAATATTAAAAGACTCCTTGCATATTCAAGTATATCACACGTAGGTTTTATGTTAGTTGCCTTTTCAATAGTCTCATTAGATTCTGTAGTATCAATTTTATTTTACATGTTTTTTTACCTATTTATGAATCTTAGTGCTTTTTATATGGCAATTTATATGTCCAATAATTACAATGCAGACGAATTAGATGATTGGAATGGTATAGGTCTGAAAGCACCAGTACTATCTTTTTTCATGGTATTATCGTTAGCATCTTTAGCAGGCCTACCTCCAACTTCAGGTTTTATTGCAAAAGTTTATGTTTTAAGAAACTTATTTTCAGATGCTACATTTTTATGGCTTGGTTTGGTTGCAATCATCAATACAGTTATATCACTTTACTACTATTTTAAAATTGTTAGGGCTATGTATTTTATGAAAAATGATGACTTAGTTTATAAAAAGTGTAATCAAGTATTATTTTGGTCAATTATTGTCTTTTCATTACAGAATATAATCTTTTACTTGTATTGGCCAAATCTTATAAAATCATTAAATTATATACTAATAAATACGGGTATGTTTTAATGAAAAAGTATGTTAAAGATTCTTCAGTTATAATGCATGAACTGATATTGCCGAACGATACCAATAACTTGGATACAGTTTTTGGAGGAAAAGTTATGCAATATATGGACTTGTGTGCTGCTATGTCTGCTTATAAATTTGCACGAACGGCTGTAGTTACTGCATCTGTAGACAGATTAGACTTTTTGGCTCCTGCAAGAGTTGGTGATATGTTAATATTAAAATCTTCCGTAAATTATAGTCATAATTCCTCAATGGAAGTTGGTGTTAGAATTGATGCGGAAAATGTAAAGACAGGAAAAAGACATCATACAGCCACTGCTTACTTAACATTTGTATCGCTAGATGAAGAAGGTAATTCTCAAAAAGTTCCAAACATTATACCTGAAAGTGAAGATGAAAAACGAAGATATGGAGAAGGTGAACAAAGACATGCGCAAAGAATTGAAAGGTTAAAAAACAAAAAATAGTTTTTAATGGCAACTTTTAATCTTAAAAAAGGATATGATTTACAGTTAGATGGTAAACCCATAAAAGAAATTGTTGAAATTTCTCCATCTGATATTGTAAAAATTAATCCCCAAGAATACAAATACATTAAACCCAAAGTAAAAGTTAAGGTTGATGATGAAGTGTTAGTTGGGACTTTACTATTTTTTGATAAAAATGATCCAGATATAAAACATGTGTCTCCATGTTCAGGAAAAATTGAAAGTATTGATTATGGTCCCAAAAGAAAAGTTCTAAGTATAAATATACT
>CEUU01083113.1_pt1 | contig 11181 bp, 11 predicted proteins | sample 531321 | NCBI WGS metagenome assembly CEUU01 (sample SAMEA2622658, study PRJEB7988) | marine metagenome | isolation source: saline water (ENVO:00002010), including
AATAATTCTATAAAAACTAGCGTCTTCTCCCAGCTCTTTCTGTATCAAGCTTGTCATTTTGACTAACAGTGATTAAAAAAGCAGTTGCTGGAACAACAATCAGCAGAGCTGCTGCAATAAAACTTCCTATCATTGCTACAGCGGAATTGTTAGAAGCTTCTGGTGAAACACTAGCAGTTAAAATTATTTGAGTAATTTGAAACACTTGTATTTAATAATTAAATTCTCAATTTATAATACGAATTAATTCATGATTTATGGGATATTTATTAAGATGAATTAAAAAATTGTGATTTCATTGATAAATAATTTCTTACCTATTTTTGATTTTATATTGGGAATCCTGCTGTCATTCTTGACTTTGGTGTTTTTGATAAGGCTTATTCTGACTTGGTATCCAAAGATTGATCCACAAAAAGGATTATGGATTATTGTAAACTTACCTACTAATACGATATTAAATATTACAAAAAGAATAATTCCTCCTATTGGCGGAGTAGATATCACTCCTGTTATTTGGATTGGCATTATTAGTTTTATTAGAGAAATATTAGTAGGTCAACAAGGATTATTAAAATTCGCAATAAATAATTTAAGTTAAAAAGTCTCTAAAAATTTGGCAATAATTCTTCCTCTACGTATTTTGTATGAATAGTACCCTCTTTAAATTTATTTGTATCAAGAAGATTTAGATGGAAATTTATTGTTGTGGGAATACCTGTTACTGCGCATTCATTTAATGCTCTATTCATCCTTTTTATTGCTGTGTTTCGATCCTTGCCCCAGACTATTAATTTACCAATTAGTGAATCATAGAAAGGTGGTATTTCATAACCTGTATATACATGACTATCGACCCTCACTCCAGGACCTCCAGGCGGTAGCCAACCTGTAATTCTTCCAGGAGATGGCCTAAAGTTATGCAATGGATCCTCTGCGTTGATCCTACATTCAATTGCATGTCCATTAAGTTTAATATCATCTTGAGAGAATTCCAAATTATTTCCTGCAGCAATTTTTATTTGTTCAGCAATAAGATCAACACCAGTAACCATTTCTGTCACAGGATGTTCGACTTGGATTCTAGTATTCATTTCCATAAAATAAAAATTTTCACTCGTATCAACAAGAAATTCAACAGTACCTGCACCCTCATATTTAATACTTTTTGCAGCTGCAATTGCGGCTTGTCCCATCTTATTCCTAAGAGAAGTATTGATTGCTGGACTTGGAGATTCTTCAAGAAGTTTTTGATGTCTCCTTTGAACAGAACAATCTCTCTCTCCAAGATGTATTACATTCCCTGATTTATCAGCCAAAATCTGTATTTCAACATGACGTGGTTTTTTTATGAATTTTTCCATATAAAGTCCATCGTTTCCAAAAGCAGCCTCTGCTTCGCCTTGGGCAGCTTTGAACATTTTTTCTAAATTCTCAGGCTCCTCTACCAACCTCATCCCTCTACCACCACCACCTGCTGTAGCTTTAATGATAATTGGATAACCAATTTCATCAGCTAATTTAAAGGCCTCTTTAACATCAACAAGAAGCCCTTTACTACCAGGAACAGTTGGAACTGCTACCTTTTCCATCGTCTCTTTAGCTGTAGATTTATCTCCCATTTGTCTAATCGAATGTGGTGAAGGCCCAATAAATATAATTCCATGATCCTGGCACATCTCAGCAAACTTATCATTTTCAGCGAGAAATCCGTATCCTGGATGAATAGCATCTACTCCTCGAGAAGTCGCAGCAGCAAGAATATTTGGGATATTTAAATAACTTTTATTACTTAATGAATCTCCCACACATACAGCTTCATCAGCTAATTGCACATGAAGTGCATTTTTATCAACTGTACTATAAACGGCGACTGTATCGATACCAAGTTCTCTACAACTTCGAATAATACGTAAGGCAATTTCTCCACGATTAGCGATTAAAACTTTTTCAAACATTTCAAAAAAAATTAAAAACTGATACTTTTACAGAATTCTTGGATAGAGTTTAAATTAATTAGTTATTGGTTAAGAATACAACCTCAAAGGTTATAAATGGAGAATTTTTAGTCTTATGCAATAGAATTTTTTTAATTTATATTTTTTATTAATAAATGATTATTTTTAAGGCATTATTTCCTGTAGAATAAGATTGGCTTTTATAAAATTTCTGCATCAAAGTCATACTGGCGGATGTGGCGGAATTGGTAGACGCGCACGTCTAAGGAGCGTGTGGCTTTGGCCTTGCGAGTTCAAGTCTCGCCGTCCGCATTAAATTAGCAAATCATGTTAACTGCAAGAAAAAAAAATTTAACTGCAGTTGTTATTATTTCAAATGGACCTGGGGAATTAGCAACCTGGGTTAAACCGTTAATAAGTCATCTAAAAGAAAATATCACAAGTTATTCAAATGAAAAGAATACTAATTTCAAATTTGTATTAAATTTAGTTCCATGTCCAAATGCTACAGGCAATGAATTTAAAGTTGCCAAGAATTGGGGATTATTTGATTTAATTACTGATCCAAAAGACTTTTGGAAATTACTTATTCGTCCATCATCCTTTACACAATGGCCCAAAAATGGAGTTGTGGTTTTTCTTGGAGGTGATCAATTATGGAGTATTTTACTGGCTAAAAGATTAGGGTATTTCAATATTACCTATGCTGAATGGACATCAAGATGGCCTAGATGGAATGATCAAATTGCTGCAATGAACAAACAAGTAAAAGATAAAATACCAAAAAAATTCAGAAAAAAATGTACTATTGTTGGAGACTTAATGGCTGATATCAAAAATTTAAAACCCTCATTAGAAGATATAAAAAAAAATACATGGATTGCAATCTTACCTGGATCTAAAAAAGCTAAACTCTCTATCGGCATACCATATTTTTTAGAAGTAGCTGATTTGATAACAGAAAACAATCAGAATATAAATTTAATGATTCCAAAAGCACCTACTGTTGAATTAAAAGATTTTCTCTATTATCAAAGTGATAAAAATCCTATAGCAAAATATTATTCATCTAAAATAAAATCAATAGTAAAAATTGATCACTCTACATTTGATTATATTTTAGAAACAAAAAAAAATTCAAAACTTTACATCCTTAGTAGAGACTATAACCTTCCTCTTTTAAGCGAATGTAAGCTTGCAATAACGACAGTTGGAGCAAATACTGCAGAGTTAGCAGCAATAAATTTGCCAATGATTGTTGTGCTCCCCACTCAACATTTAAATGTAATGAATTCTTGGGACGGTATTTTTGGGATTCTCGGAAAAATTCCTTTTATGAATGCAATACAGTCTTTTTTAATTGAAAAATGGTATCTACGAAAGAAGAAATTTTTTGCTTGGCCTAATATAAAAACTAAAAAATTAATAGTTCCTGAAAGAATAGGGAAATATATGCCTCAACAAATTGCACAAGAAGCCTTGTATTTGATTAATAATGCAAATTTACTCTCTGAACAAAAAAGGAATTTACTTGAAAGTCGAGGACGAGATGGAGCAATTAAAAAATTATCTCAGCTAATAATAAATTCCATCAACAAAAATTGAATTACCAAGGATCATCTATTTCGATTGGATTAGAATTCTTTTCCTTAAGATTTATCTCATTCTTTTCAATAGGTTCAATGTCCAACATCTCTTGAGAACTTTCAATTGCTCTCTTAGCAGCAGGTTTACTTTCAATCCTATTGTATTGGATAGATTGTTGTAATGATTCTTGATCCTCTCTAATATTCTTAAATTTTGAATCTTTTTCATTCTCATCTAAAAATTCACTTTCTAGATATAGTTGTTTCTTCGCTTTTCTACTAACTTGTGTATCATTTAATTCAACATACTCGAGTTCGTCCTCAAAAACATCTTCTTCTAATGACTCAACTTCTAAAGATTCTTCTACTTGAGACTCTTCCAATAGGAATTTATCTTGATTAGTTTCTGATCCTGAAAGTAATTGATTTTCGACAGGAACTAAGTTAGATGAATACTTACTATACTCTCTGTTATCCCAAGAGGAACCTCCTACTCCAAGTTTTTCAAGTAATCCACTACTAAGTTGGTTTAATTTTTCTTCTGCACCTTCATATACAATTATTCGATCAGTTCCACTACTTACTATTTCATCAACAGTAATTTCCCAAGTACTTAAAACTCCTTCTCCAAGTAAAGGCACTCCTACTGCACCCATAACAAGTGAAATAAGTTCTCCAGTTTCAATATCAAAAGAAAAGCCTAAAACTCTTCCTAATAATTCGCCTGATTCTGTGATTACTTGACAATTAATTACCTTACTATATCTATCAGGAGAAAAATTATCACTTAGTGATTCAAGCGAATCCACAAGAATTACATCACCAACTTGCTTTATACTTTCAAGAGGCATCCATCTTGGCAGCCCTGGTAAAAATCTTGTCAATGGATTATCTCTTAGCCCTAAAGCAACTACTTCTCTCCTGTCAATATCAACAACAACTTCACCCACTACACCAAGTCTTCTTCCAGTATCTGTAGTGATAACTTGAGTGCCCATTAACTCTGAGCGTAACCAAAGTCGGTCACTTGGTATAGACCTAAGTGGGTCGTTATTAGCGGAAATGTTCGACAAACTCATAATTAACTTTTTAATATTCTGACGTAAAAATTAAAAATAGTGAGTTTATGCAGCATTTGGCAATCCAATTACTTGGGTATGAGCACCTCTTGCTTGCGCAACTCCAATAGTTCTCATGGATGCATTTATCATAGGTCGTCGATGACTCACAACTATAAATTGAGCATTAGAAGACTGCGTTGTAATTAATTTTGATAGTCTCTCAACATTTATACCATCTAAAAAACTATCAACTTCATCCAAAGCATAAAATGGTGATGGTTTGTATCTTTGAAGAGCAAATAAAAAACTTAAAGCAGTCAAAGACTTTTCTCCTCCTGACATAGAAGCTAATCTTCTTACATTTTTACCTTTTGGATGAGCAACTAAAGTCAAACCACCTTCTAATGGTGAACTTTTATTTTCTAGCTGCAAAAATCCATCACCATCTGAGAGGACAGCAAAAATCTCCCTAAAGTGTTTATCTACTTGCGAAAAAGCTTCCATAAAAGCTTCCTGTCTCATAGTAGATACAGTTTCAATTCTTAATAATAATTCAGATCTCTCATTAGATAAAACTTCTAAACGATCAACTAAAGCATTTAATCTTCCTTCAAGTTCTTCAAGTTCTTCAAGAGCAAGCATATTAACTGGCTCTAGACTCTCTAAAATAGAATTTAGCGATAAAATTTCCGTTTCTAAATAATCAAAGCTTTTATCAATATATGAACCTAAAGACGGCATTGGATTTGGGAGCTCTTTTTTATATTGTTCTAACTTTATAGATTCACTCCTTTTCTCCTCAGCAAGAGCTTGGATGTCAGACTGAAGGTATTCTAGCTTTAAAGAAATCTCATTTTGATGTTGTCTTTGATTAGAAATTTTTAAATTTAATTCATCTCTTCTTCTTCTTAGCATTCCCAAGTCTTGTTCAAGTTTATTCTTTTGAATTTCTAAATTGGATAATTCTTTTTTTAAATCATCTCTCTTGCTAATCCAATCTTGATGAGACAAGGCTAATTCATTAATCGATTCAATTAAATTTTTCTCTTTCAATAAAATAAGTTTTTGTTCATTATTAATCCGCTCTTGGCTTAGTGCAATTTCACTTTTTTGCACTAACAAATTATCTCTTTTTTTAATTAATTGCTCTAACTTCAAATCAACACCTTCAAAATCCTTATTTATATTTGACAGAGATGAGTTATTATTTTTTTCATTATTTTGCTTGAGATTTAATCTTAATAGATTTAAATTTTCTTGTTTTGATGCCAATTGATCCAAAATATCATTTAATTTATTTTGCAATAAAATGTTTTTCTTATTTATTTTTTCAACTCTTGCAGAACTATTTTTAATTTTATTTTGAATTAACTCTGATGAATTCTTATGTAAATCAATCTCTTTTTTTGAAGATACCAATAGCTCATTTATTTTTCTCTGCTCCAATGTCATATTCTCTAAGATTAATTTTTTATGATTTATCTCACTATTAGCTTTAACAATAGATTCACTTATATTATTTAATCTTTCTCTAACTGGACTAATTTCATCAATTTCATTATTTGATCCAAACTTAAATGCCATATCTCTATTCAACTTGCTGCCACCCGTAATTGCCCCAGAAGACTCCAAAAGTTCACCGCCTAAAGTGACAATCCTATTTTTCATAGAAACTGATTTTGCTGAATTCAAATCGACAAAAACTTTTGTTTCTCCAAAAACATAATTAAAGACATCATTATAAATTTCATCAAAATTAATAAGATTTATAGCTTTATCTATAAATCCGTGACCAATATTATTTTCAAACCTTTTTGTCGATAAATTATTAATGTTTTTTTTGATCCTATTAAGAGGAAGAAATGTCAATCTTCCAGCTTTTTTCTTTTTGAGTATTTCTATTGCTTGAGAGGCAACATTTTCATTATCAACTACAATTTGACCCAATCTATTACCTGCAGCAATTTCAAGCGCATAACGATATTTTTCACTCACTTCACCTAATTGAGCTACATATCCATGTATACCTTCTAAACCTGATTCAAGGAGAATCCGAAATGCATGAGAGCCTTTAGTCTCGTTTAAAGCCTCTTTACGACTCTCAAATTTAGATAACTCTTTCTCAAGGGTTAATCTTTCGAGTCCTAACCTTTCAATAGTTTTATTTAATAAAGTAATTTCAGATTGAAGATTAACCATTTTAGATTTCAATTCTTCAAATTTTTTATTTGACTCATTAATTACAAAAATCTTATCAGTTTCTAGTTGCAGTAAATTTTGCTCCTCCTCTTTTAACAATCCAATTTGAGAGGAAATTTCATCTTTTTGAGTGTTATTTTCAAGAATTTCTTCTTCAAGCAATCTCTTGCCTTCATTAATAGGATCAATAATCTTTTGTAATCTTTCAATCTCAAAATTAATTTCAAAATTCTTTTTAGAAAATTCACCTGATTCATCCGCAGCTTTAGAAAGTTGCTCTCTAGATAATTTATGTTTACTAGTAAGATCTTTAATTTCTTTTTGTAATTGATTTAAAACACTTTCATCAAAAAATTTTAAATTATATTTTTCTATTTCAATATTTTTTTTGGTAGCAGTAATTTTATCTTTACTTTCTCTTAATTTAATCCCCTCATTTTTATTTATCACAGATAAACGCTCCAACTCTCTTAAATTTGTATTAATACTTCCAATTTCAGAATTTACTTTTATTAATTCATCTTCTCCTTTCCCCTTAAGTTCAGAGACAATTACTTTAAAAGCGTTGGACAGGACTTTACTTTCTTTATCTAGATTGTTATAGTCAGTTTTAAAATTATTTTTTTTAGCTTCAAGCTCTAGATCCTTTTTATTTATTTCTTCAAGTCTTTTAATTTGATTTTGATATAAAAAAACTTTTTTGAATTCTTTTAGAAGTGTTAATTGCTCTTTAATTTCTTTATATTTCTTGGCTTTTTCACATTCTTTTTCTAATTTTGATCGATTAAAGTCCAATTCATTCTTTAAAATTTCACATCTTTCTTGCCTTTCATAAACATCATTAAGCTTGTCATGTGTTTGCTCAATTCTACTATCAAATAATGCAACTCCAGCCAACTCATCTATTAAGTTTCTTCTCTCTTTATTACTCATAGAAACAATTCTTGTCACATCTCCCTGCATTACAACATTACTTCCCTCAGGATCAACTCTGACATCTCGCAAAAGCTTTTGAATCTGTTGTAATGTACAACTTTTACCATCTGAAGTATATGTAGAAGCATATGAGCCGCCTGGCATTAATCTTAATTTTCTAGAAACAATCCATTCCTTTTGACCTTTTGTGAATGAAAGTTGATCATCATCAAGATCTAAATCCTTAGATTCCTCTCTAGGAGACCAATCTGAGATATCAAACCGAACAGATACTAAAGTTTCTGATGCTTTACCTTCTTTAACTTTTGAGGTATTAATAAGATCAGGTAATCTCTCAGCACGCATTCCTCTACTACTTGCCAAACCTAAACAAAAGAGAATTCCATCGAGTATATTACTTTTTCCTGATCCATTTGGACCAGTAACTACAGTAAAACCTTCTTCTAGTGGAATAGAAATATTTCCACCAAAAGATTTAAAATTTTCAAACTCGACCTGATTGATGTGTACCAATCGGACGTCTCAATAGCTAAATAAGATTAGCTAATCCCTGAGAAATCACAATAGTAATATTAAGATTGATACAAATTTTTAAAAATTATTCAATAAGACTTACAAAACAAATATTTTTCTTTTTTTTGAATTAAACAATTATAAATATCTCCTTCTAAGACAATAGAGAAATTATTTAAATGCGAATCCTTATCTAGAAATCTAAAGGTTCCATGATCAACCCTTTTTACAAATCCACGACCCTTTGTCAATTTCTGTCTATTAACGGTTAACCAAAAGATTCGATGATTTGGTTGTTGAATGATTTTTATAGGGAGAGAATTTACTTTTGGCAGATGAAATAATTTCCATGTATAACAATCAAATTTATTCTCAAGTAACAAGTCATAATGAAAATCTTCAGGATTGAATTGATTTAAATCATGCCTTAATAAAATCCATCTATTCATTTCAAATGTATTTGTAAAAAATCTTATATTATTTTTAACAAACTATAAAATATTTAATAATTTTATTTCTAGGTTTCAATTACCAGAATCAGGCACAAATCTTAAAGCAATTAAAATTAGACTTCCAGCACCAGCTATAGCAGCAGCAACTAATCCAAAATCTGTTGGAATAGTTCTTGAAGCAAAAAAGAGAGTTGCAATAGTAATATCCATGATTAAATAATTAATTGAATTAAAACAAAATAAACCTAACAACACCTTATTACACAAAGAAATGAGTTATGAGAAATGTAAATAAACTTTTATATGTTTAGATTATTCTTGAGCAAAACAAACATAGGGGTTACAAATTATGTAAAGAAGCACTAACCTTAAAGTAAGTTAAGGTGGATTAATGGAAACTTTTCATCCTCCCAAAGATACTAGCGAAATAGAAAATGAGGAAACTCATAATAATAAAGAAAGAGTATCTGATACTTGGCTATTAGAACAATTTGATAGTTTAATCCCTCTAATTCATGAAAAATGGCCAAATATTGCTCAACAAACAATTGAAGCTGCAAAAGGTGGAGTTGATGATTTAGTCAATGTAATTTCTAAACATACTGGTAAATCATCAATCGCTATTAAAGATCAATTGTTTGAAATAATTGATTCTATTAATTCAAATAATTGGGAACTTTCTGAGCAGATTGAACCCATTGAAAGCCAATTAGAAAATTTGTTAGATGAGTTAAACAAAACATTAAGACCAAAACTTGAAAGTCCTATCAGAAAAAAACCGATTTTATCAATAGCAATTGCTATGGGTATTGGTATGTTTATAGGAAGCCTAATTAATAGCGGGAAAAAATAATGGACAACTCAAAAAATAAAAAAAGTTTTGCTAATACAGCTTCTAGGCTAACAGCTATTGCAAGCTCAGTAATGGATCTACACGTTAGAATTGCATTACAAGAAGTAGATCGAGAAAAAAGAAGACTTATAAGCGGAGGAATATTTATTGCAATAGGAGGAATTTTACTACTATTAGTTTTACTTTCTATTCATATTATTCTTTACCTATTACTTGATCAATTTAATGAATGGAGTACCGAATACAATCTATTATTAATTATTGTTATTGACTTGTTTTTTGGAGGTTTATCTTTAAAACTAGGAGGAAAACTAGCAAAAGGTCCATATCTTCCACAAACTTTAGAGGGTTTAGGTAAAACCACTAAAGCTGTATTAGGGAAAAAGTAAATTATTTAATTTTATATTTTATCCAACGACAATCTATACCTCCATTACTCACAGGAATTTTTAAACTTGATTTCATCTTTAAATATTGTGTTAAGTATGAATTTCCACTTAAAAGCCAAAAAGTCCAACCTGAAAAATTTTTTTTCAAGTAATTACCGATTGATCTATATAAATCGATCAATTCTTCTTCATCTCCCAATCTTTTGCCATAAGGAGGATTACATATGATAATGCCCTCAGAAGATATATTTTTTATATCTAAATTAGAGAAATTTATATTATACAAATCAATATAATCTGCGACTCCTGCCAATAAAATATTCTCTTTAGCTTGGTTATAAATAAATTGATTAATTTCACATCCTATAACTTTAGAAATTTTCTTTTTAACGAAATATTCTTTAATAATCTTACTTCTTTCAGATAAAAATATTTCTTCTTTGAAATCGTACCAATTTTGAAAAAGATAATGTTCCTTAACTAAAGGTTCATTTAAATTTTGAAGAATTCCTTCAATTAAAAATGTCCCAGAGCCGCACATTAAATCAATTAATGGCTTTTCGCCATTCCACTCTGTAAACTTCATTAATCCTGCAGCTAAATTTTCTTTAAGAGACGCATCAGCCATCGCAGGGCGATACCCTCTTTTGTGGAGACTGTCAATTGTGCCTTGTAAACTTAAAATGGCCGTTGAATTATAAAGATGTACATGAATTATTAAATCAGGCTTAGTTTTTGATACTGATGACCTTTGCTTAAAAACAGCTTGCTGTAAATCAACTATTGCATTTTTTACTTCTAATGCTGTGAAATGCGAATGTCTCAACTGTCCAGTCTTTCCTGTAACTTTTACGCTAAAAGTTTTCTCTGGAGTAATCCATGTTGCCCAGTCAAAACTAGATTGGACTCCTTTGTAAAGATTGTATTTATCAGTGCAAGTAAAACGAGTTATTTCTCTATAAAAACGAAAAGCAATCCTTGATCTAAAATGCAATCTATAAAATATATCAATACTACATTCAAAGAAAACGAAGCGTTTTGAACTTGTTATGTTTACTCCTCCAAGATTATTTATTTCTTCTGCAAGTAAATCCTCTAAACCCTCAGGACATGACGCAAAAGCCTTTTTACAAAATCCTTTCATAACTAATTTTCAAAAATATTTAAAATATTAATCCAATATTAATTTTGCCTGTCAGAATATAAATGTCCAATTGGACTAGGTGATCTCAAC
>CEUU01111729.1_pt1 | contig 11154 bp, 10 predicted proteins | sample 531321 | NCBI WGS metagenome assembly CEUU01 (sample SAMEA2622658, study PRJEB7988) | marine metagenome | isolation source: saline water (ENVO:00002010), including
AAAGCAGACTAAAAAATCTAACATTTATATCTAGATAATGACTCAAATTATTGCATCAAATTTTGACTTTGAAAAATATCTAAAAAGGACAAAGAAGGTTGTTGAAGAAGCACTTGATTGTTCTTTAGCTCCTGAAAAACCTGAAATTCTTAGAGAGTCAATGAGATACTCATTATTAGCAGGTGGAAAAAGAATCCGTCCGATTTTATGTCTCGCATCATGCTCATTGGCAGGTGGAGATCCGAAACTAGCTGTGCCTACTGCTGTAGCAATTGAAATGATTCATACAATGTCTTTAATACATGATGATTTACCCGCAATGGATAATGATGACTTAAGAAGAGGAAGGCCTACTAATCATAAAGTTTACGGGGATGCTGTTGCTATTCTTGCTGGAGATGCACTACTTACAAGAGCTTTTGAAATGGTCTCATTAAGAAGTCCAAATGTTGATTCGGAGAGACTTTTGAAAGTCGTTGGTGAATTATCTTTAGTAGCTGGAGCTCCTGGATTAGTTGGAGGCCAAGTCGTTGATCTTGAATGTGAAGGGAAAAAAGTAGATTTGGAGACCCTTGAATATATTCATTTACATAAGACTGGTTCTTTATTAAAAGCTTGCGTGAGAACTGGGGCTATGATAGCAGGGGCAGATGAGAAATTACTTATTGCTTTAACCAATTATGCAGAAGGGATTGGATTGGCTTTTCAAATTATTGATGATATTCTCGATGTTACATCTAGCAGTGAAACTTTAGGTAAAACTGCTGGCAAAGATATTTTGGCTGATAAAACAACTTATCCAAAGTTACTTGGTTTGGAAGAATCTAAAAAAAGAGCTCTCAATTTAGTTAAAAAAGCGAAAGAATCAATTATTCCATGGGGTGACGATGCGAAGTATCTGCTTTCATTAGCAGACTTTATTACAAATAGGGATAGATAGATTATTTAACTAATATGTCAGAATTTTCAGAATTATTAAATAACCAATTGCTTTTCTGGAGTTTAATCTCTTGTATCTCTGCACAACTATTAAAAATTGTCTTTAATTTCTTTTCAACAAGAGAAATAAGGTTTCAAATTATTTTTGAAACAGGTGGTATGCCCTCAAGCCACTCTGCTTTGATTACATCATTGACATCTGGACTTGGTCTAGATTTAGGATTTGACTCTCCAATATTTGCCCTCGCTGTTGGTATTTCTTTAATTGTTATGTACGATGCCAGCGGAGTAAGAAGGTCTTCAGGTTTACAAGCAAAAGAAATTAATAAAATATCTAATACATTAGATGTAATTTCTAGTACAAATTTAAAAGAATCCTTAGGTCATACTAAACTTGAGGTAGTTGTAGGAAGCCTTCTAGGACCATTAATAACTTTACCTGGTTTGATCTTTATTGGTTCACCCTCTAATATTTTTAGCTTTATGTTCAATTGAATTTTATTGAATAATTATTTTATTTAAATTTTTATAAGAAATTTATTTGTAGCTTCCCTATTACTTGGAAAATGTAAATGAATCCAACTAGCATGAAGATATTTATTTGAAAAACCTTCTTTACGATATTTAGTTCCCCATGATTTTACTTCCCATGGGTTGTAAAATTTATAATCAGAATTTAGGTTATTATCAAAGTTGGAGGCATCTCTATCTAATTGCCAATAATGAAATTCGTGTCCTTTAAAATGTTGATTTTCTTTTAATCTATTATAGTCTGAAATACCTTTAATATATCTATACCCTATTGATAAGTTACCTTTTTTTGCTTTGAACGGTAAAATACCAGCCATCTTATGTGGAATTCCATTAACATCTACTATTTCATCCCCAAGAATCATCATTCCGCCGCACTCTGCATAAATGAATCCTTTTCTATAGAATTTTCTTAAAGAATTTAAACTTTTTTGAGAAGCACTAATATGTTGAGCATATTTTTCAGGAAATCCTCCAGGAATGATTACAGATGATGCCTCCTCTGGGATCTCTTCATCTTTATAAATATTCCATGATATTAATGGAATTCCTATTTCATTTAAAAACTCTTTTGTTTCTGGATATTGAAAATGAAAAATTTTATCTTCTGCAATTGCTATTGGTTTATTACTATCGTTTCTTAAAAATTTTGCTTTTCTAGGTTCAATAGTATTCCTTTTGAACGACAGTAGAAATTTTAGAAAAAGTGGCATATTTAAATTTTTTTCTGCAAATTCTGCAAAGTAATCAATATTTATTTGCCTTTCTCCTTCTAATGGTGAAATTAAACCTAAATTGCCTCTTCTTAAAAGTATCTTTTCATCAGAAGGCAAAAAACCGAGAATTTCAAATGGTTGATCTTGAAAAACTTCTTGAATAAGTCTTTTATGCCTTTCTGAATTGACATTATTAAAAACGATACCTCGTATTGAAATTCCTTTATCTAAATTTGAAAAGCCTTTTAAGAGAGCAAGCAGAGAAGCTACTTGACCCTTAGCATTAATTATGAAAATAATTGGAACTCCTAGAATTTTTGCTACATGTGCCGTGCTTGAATAATGAGTTGAGCCAAGTCCTTCATAAAGACCCATAGCTCCCTCAATTAATGTGAGATCAAATTTAGTTGAATATGTATTGAAAGTTTTTTTAACCCATTCTTCTCCGCTTAAAAAAATATCTAAATTTCTGCAAATAGGATGACCAATAGAACTTAATTGTTGTTGATCAAGATAGTCAGGACCTACCTTAAAGGTCTGAATTCTTAAACCCTTTGAATATGCCCAGCAAGAAATTAATAAAGATAATGTGGTTTTCCCGCAGCCTGTCGCTGGTGCAGATATTAAGCAAGACATTTTATTACACTATCGTAAGCTATTGAAAATTTTTGAAGCTATTTTTATTGTCTTTTCAAATAATGGACTTGTAGTCCCTCTGCTACTAGCTAATAATTTACTTACGTCAGTGTCAGAACTTAAGAAGCTATTTGGAACGACCTCTTCAATAAGTTGCATATCGGCCATCCCTCCTGCTTCTAATCTCATACATTCAACTGATTCAGAGCCTAATATTATACATGTATTCTTTTTTGGATCATTGCTGATTTTTGAAATTAACCTTAATCCAATAACTTGGCCAGAGTGAATACTGGGATTGCCAACTGGCATCGGATTTATTGAGGTTGTTATGATTTCTCCATTAATTCTTTTAAAATTAATTATCGTTGATTCAGATTCTTTTATTGTTTGAATAAAATCCCAATTTAATTTATCACTTATCCATGATATTAAAAATAATGCTTGTACGATATGCCCACCTTCTATATCTAGATCAATTTGTGAAATATGATCAAGTATTGGCCTTCTCGATGGAGGATCAAATATCATTGCAAGGGATTCTCGCCAACTTTTCAATCTAACCCAATTTAAATCATTTATGGCTTTCCTTGAAATTAACGCTTTGCTAAGAATATCTAAACATCTATCAGATGATCCATTAGCAGTATCAATAATTAATCTTCTTCCATCATTAACAAAATAATCAAATATTTCAGGCGAGTCATCTAGGCTGCTGTTCCACCATAACCAAGAAGGAAGATCTGGAATAGATAAATTCTCTATAATTTTTAAACCTGTTTTAAGTATTGAATTTGCGCCTCCTCGGATTACAACAAGATCACCGCAAATTGTTTGGTCTTTCGTATCATCATTTAAAGGACAGTATGCCGAGACAAATGTCTTAATTTCCTTATTTTCAGAAAAGGTAGGAGCTAAAGTGATTATTCTTCGCGGATTTAGAGTACTAATTGATCCCTCAAAAAATTGACCTCTGAGATCTTCTTGATTATCATCAGATGATTTAACTTTTAATGAGTCAACAATTGTCTTACTATAAAGAGATGTAGCAAGCGGTAGACCCTTTTCTAAGATTAAATTTTTAGCAGTAGATATGACTTCTTTACTTAAATTACCTGTAACGGGTCCACTAATAAGTTTACTTTTAACTAAACTTTGTTCTAACCAAGAGGGTTGCCAAATGATTAAGGAGAAAGTATTAGCACCGCTATTATCTTCGTCTTCAGAAATCCATAACTTTTCTAAATAATTAGAAATCTCTTGTGATGGTAGTTCGAGAGGTGTTTGAAGTGTTAATTGGGGTTTCATTGTTTTAATTAGGGTCTTCGCCAAAAAATATTATCTTGTGATAACATTTGATCTGATTCAGAGGGGCCCCATGTTCTTGATTCGTATTTATGGATGGGCAGCTTCCATGGGGCATTTTCCATTAAATCGATTAAAGGAGTGTATAGTTTCCAAGCTGCCTCAACTTCATCACTTCTAGTAAATAAAGTTGGATCGCCAAGCATCGAATCTGCTAATAGTCTTACATACCCTTCATCGGAGGGTTCTCCAAAAGATTCATCATAGGAAAATTCCATCTCTACTGGCCTTGATTTCATCCCTGATCCAGGTGATTTAACTTCAAATTTAAAGGTCGCCCCTTCGTCAGGCTGAATTCTAATTATAAGTTGATTTGGAGCGGGGTTAATAATTGTTGATTCAAATAAATGTACTGGTACATCTTTAAATGTCAAAACAATTTCACCTACTCTTTTCGGTAATCTTTTGCCAGTTCTTAAATAGAAGGGAACACCTTGCCAACGCCAATTATCTATAAAAATTTTCGCTGCTATGTATGTTTCTGTTGTACTATTCTTTTCAACACCTGGTTCATCCCTATATCCTTTTAATGGATTGATGGTATTACCTCCCGCTCCGTATTGCCCTCGAATACAAGCTTTCCATGGCTCTTCTTCATTCGCAAGTTTTGAAGCCTGAAGTACTTTCGCTTTCTCATTTCTTATAGCCTCTGGATCAAATCTTCCAGGAGGCTCCATAGCAATAACTGCAAGCATTTGAGTTAAATGATTTTGCAGCATATCTCTTAAGGCCCCAGAAGTTTCATAATAACCAGCTCGATCCTCCACACCAACAGTCTCAGAAGAAGTAATTTGTATATTGGATATATAATTTCTATTCCATATTGGCTCAAATATTGTGTTTGCAAATCTTAAAACAAGTATATTTTGAACAGTTTCTTTACCTAAGTAATGATCTATTCTAAAAATTTGACTTTCATGAGCACAACTTTGAACTATTCTATTCAGTTTTCGCGCACTTGAATAATCTCTACCAAATGGTTTTTCTATTACGATCCTACTTCTAGAGGTATCATCTAATAAACCAGCTTTTTTTAATGATTTGCATCCACTACCATAATAGTTTGGCGAAACCGACAGATAAAAAGTCTTATTCCCATGGGTAGCTCTCAATTTATCTATCTCAATTAATCTTTTTGAAAGTCTGTTGACATGTTCTTCTTTTTGAAGATCTACAGGCTCATAAAAAAGATAATTTAGAAAATCTTTCCATTCCTTTTGATTCTTAGATATTTTGTCTTCTAATTTAATGCTCATTTTATCTCTGAATTCTTTATCATTCCATTTTCTTCTTGCGCATCCAATGATGGCAAATTCACTTGGTAATCTCCTTTGTAGAAAAAGTTCAAACAATGCAGGTATTAATTTTCTGTGAGTCAGATCACCACTTGCTCCAAATATAATTAAACATTGTGGAGGAATAACTCTCTCTTGACGTAATCCTATCCTAAGAGGATTACTTAAAGAAGATTGCATATTTAGTAGATACTTTCTATAAATAAAGTCATCGATTTTTGCCTAAGAGGCTACGTAATGTGTCTAAACAAAAATTTAACTCTATAAAGTTAGTAAGTCTCAACATGCCATCTGCCAGCTTTTCGAAGTTGAGGTCTTAACTCTGACCAATTAAGTCCTTTTTCTTCGGCTGCTTTTGTCATGGCTTCATCTATTCCAGGTTCCATGCCTTTAAGACCACACAAATAAATATGAGTTTTTTCGTCTTCGATCATATTAAAAAGTTCGTTAGCAGATTCTAAAACCCTATCTTGGATATACATTCTTCCTCCCTTTGTATTTTGTTGCTCGCGGCTAATTGCTTTAGTATATTTAAAGTTTGATGGGAATTCTTTAAGATATCTTTGCAAATCTTCCTCATATAATAAATTTGCTGATTTAGGAGCTCCCATAAAAAGCCAAGCTTTGCCTTTAAAATTCCAATTATTCTTTTCTCGTTCTGAGGGTTCGAACATTCTTCTTAAATAAGCTCTCATAGGGGCTATTCCAGTACCAGTAGCAAGCATTACTATGTTTGCATCTTCTTGCTCAGGTAAAAGCATTTCTTTACCTACAGGGCCAGTAATCTTAACCTTATCTCCTGGCTTAATATCACATAAGTATGTAGAACAAACGCCATTAATTGTTTGTCCGTCTTTCTCATATTGTAATTGTCTAACGCATAAAGAGACAGTATTACCTTCAAAATTATCACCATGTCTTGTACTTGCTATTGAATATAACCTCAACTTATGAGGTTTCCCATTAGCATCTTCTCCTTCTGCCATAATCCCTACACTTTGACCTTCTACGTAGTTCAATGCAGGATCCCCGCCTGATAAATCAAATGTAATATGATTAACCCTTCCTATAGCTCCTTCTTTGAGAAGGCTATAGTTTTCTTTCACCGTTCCAACAAATGGAGTCTTTGGTCTATAAGTATTTACGGGAACGTCAACGTGTTTCATTTTATTAAAAGGCTTTTGATCAATTTTAGTGTTTTCTTCAGTCTTTGGAGGTACTGTTTTTATATCTGAACTTAAGGATTCAGATGATTTTGATGTAACTTTACTTTTTTGTTTATCAATATTGGTTTTAGGAGCATCAATAACTTTTTTCTCATTCAAAGGTTTTTTACTTTCAGCTACACTACTTGCATTATTGGGATTTGAATCCTTAGTTACTTTTTTTTGCTCAACAACTTTCTTGGTTATTGGTTTTGCTTTTACAGGTTTATTCGCTTCCTCAAAGTTCTTTAGTCTTTTATTAAAATAACTCTTAATAAGCCAAAAAATGCCTATAAGTATTGGGATGTGGGCAAGACCACCTGCTATAACTTTTGCTTCCGAGTAAGCCATTTTGTAAATTACTTTTATAAGAGGTTATCAAGTTGTACACAAAAATGTATTCAATTTACAAAAATGGTTACGTTTTGAGATCGGAATATTTATTCATTTAAAAATCCTTTTTCCAAAATTTGATCAATTTATGAGTATAGTTACTCAAAAGTAATTTTTTTTGAAAAATTAGTTAATGAACTTTCCTTACGAAAAAACTAATCAAAATAATGGTTACAAAACAATTGAGCAAACAATGGAAAAGCTCTCTGATGGTGCTAGAAGACTTGCTGCTCAATTAACTACTACTGCAAATTTTGAATCCCTTTGGAAAGTTCTAACAGACTACGATAGGTTGAATTTATTCATTCCTAATCTTTTATCTAGTAAAACAATTTTTAAAAATGAAAACAATATACAACTCAAGCAAGTCGGTTCACAAGATTTTTTAGGTATGAAATTTTCCGCTGAGGTTTTTCTTGATCTCTATGAAGAAAAAGATCTTGGATTAATAAAATTTAAATTAATTAAGGGTGACTTTAGAAGATTTGAAGGCAGCTGGCAAATTAAATCAATAAATAATTCTTATCAGAATTCTTTGATTTATGATTTGACAGTAAAGGGTTGTCAATGGATGCCAATAGGAATGATAGAAAAGAGATTAAAAAGAGATTTAAGTGAAAATCTGATAGCCGTTGATAAACAAGCTAGAAAAACATAATAGATTTTTTTAAATAGCCCCAAGGGGATTCGAACCCCTGTCGCCTCCGTGAAAGGGAGGTGTCCTAGGCCTCTAGACGATGGGGCCAAGGATATATGAATGATACCTCTTAAAAAATATAAGTAAAACTATCCTTTCGTCAAGTCTTGTTGATCTTTATTTTGACCTTGCCACACGGGAACAGTAAAATGGAAACAAGATCCCTCGTTAATATCTGAAACGACCCAAATTCTTCCCCCATGAACTTCAACAATTCTTCTACATACCGATAAGCCAATTCCGAAGCCAGATGTACCCTCAGAAGTATGAGGCAGCCTAACTTTATCAAGAAATATTCTTTCTTGTTCATTTTTCGGAATGCCCGGACCATTGTCACAAATTGTGACTTCAACCCATTGGTTGGTTTTATGAATCATTGTTATTTTTACTGAACCAGAATCTTCAGAAAACTTTAATGCATTTTCAATCAAGTTCAGAAATACTTGTCTCATTCTTCTTTGATCAGCATATACACTAGGAAGATCAGAGGGAATATCTGTATCAATAACAATTTTTCTTAGTCTCCAAAACTTTTCCAATTCTAAAATTGCCTCTGCAGTAATATTTCCAAGGTCAATTTTTTGAGGATTGAATAGTGCTTCCCACCTGGTTGTGCCTACCTCTAAAAGATCTTGAGATAAAAGTTCTATTTCTTCTAACCTTCTTTTGATAACTTCTTGTAATTTTTTTAAATTTATTTGGCCTAATTTCTGACTTTGAACAGCTAAGGTCGCCGCTGTTAATGGTGTTCTTAATTCATGAGCTACCATTCTCAATAACCTTTCTTGTGATTCAATTCTTTTTGTTAAAGTTTCGTTCTCTTGTCTTAGTACGAGTAATTCATCTTCTAATAGAATTTCCTTTTGAGTTCTTGTAGTATCAATTTTTGATGCTTGAAGATTAATTCCCAGATTTTTAACCAACCCCTCCTGCTTCCATCTTGGAAGCCAAGTCTTTAATTGGCTAAAAATATTACTCCCAGCAAAAATTTGCTTTGGAGAAGGAGAAACTTTTATAAGTGCTGGAATTGCAACTAATCTATGTAATTCTAGTAATTCAGGTTGCTCAGCTGGATCAGAGATTTGTAATGATATCTTAAATTCACACTTATCACTTTCCAAGTAGTCTACTAACGCTCTTAGATCACCTCTAGAGAGTTGTATTCTTGCAGCCACAAGAATTAATTTTAGTTCTTTTTTGTCATTCAATTTATTAAATTCGTTGATGAAAAGCTTTCAATGCTTATGAACACATTAAGATATTTAAATTTATTCTACAATTAAGCTATTAAATATATAGTGCAAAATATAAAAATGATAGCTATTAATCAAAATAATAATTTACAAATGGAGAATAAAAGTTCTCCAGAAATATCCATTAATAGTAATTTGAAGAGGTGGTTTGGAAGAAATCTAGGTTTATGGAAATCTCAAAGAACATATTTTCTAGATGACAAAGGTAAAAATTATAATATTTGTATGAATTTGAGAATTGAAGCTTTAACTAATGAAAATGCATGGCAGTCTCATTATAAATTTTCTTGGCATCCTTTGAAAAAATATTCGTTTTTTAAAGATAACCCTGAATATAAAGAAAAGGGAGAAATGAAAGCATACATCCAAGGTCATCAATTGATAAGAGAGAATTTTTACTTAAGCGATAAAAAAGGGATCTCCAATATCAAACAAGTTGATGAACATGAAATGATTTTTGAATCAACTTACGAAGACTGGTACATAATAGAACATACTAGACTTATTGATATGGATAATTTAAGGTATAGAGTAATTTATTCTTGGAACAAAAATACTCTAAAGATTGTTGAAAGTCATCATGAGACTAAAATGGTTCCATAAATTTTTTAAAGAAATATAAAATTAAAAAATAATAAATGTTATCTTATAGTTGAAATTCAAAAATATATGAAAATTAAATTAAAGAATCTTAAGTCGTTGAAATTATTAATTTTTCCAATTTTTTTATCAAGTTTTATCTTCGATGCAACTTTATTAAAAAAGGAAATTTATGCTAATCAAGAACTTTCTCCAGCCAATGAAAATGATCTTTATTTATATAAAGGGATGGGTGCTTCATATCTTTGCATCGCTTCAAAAGCAGGGATTGAATTTCCTAAGGCTGTGGGGGTAGCAACTGCAACTTATGTGCAAGTCTTAGAAGGAAAACATGGAGGACTAATTGAGGAATTAGGAGATACAAAATTAGAAAGAGAAAAATTATTTGCTGGAGCAGAATTCCAAATAGTTAATACGGCAATGAAATATTGCCCCGATAGTGTACCCAAAGATGTAACGAAAAAAATTAATAAAATTTTAAAAGATACTTCTAAGAAAAGTAAAAAATAAGAATTTATCTAAACATTGAACTTACAGAACTCTCTTCGTGGATTCTCCAAATAGCCTCACCTAACATATTTGCGACTGATAAAACTTTTAATTGAGAAAAATCTTCTTTATCTGCCACAGGAATGCTATTAGTCACAATAACTTGTTCAAATAAATCTTTTGTACTTAATCTTTCATATGCAGGTGGAGAAAAAACTGCATGGGATGCACATGCAAAAACTTTTTGGGCACCTTCTTTTTTTAATAAATTAGCTCCAGAACATATAGTCCCTCCTGTATCAATCATGTCATCTATAAGAATAGCTGTTTTACCTTTTACCTCTCCAATTACGGTTAAGCTCTCAGATATATTATGAGCAGATCTCCTTTTATCAATAATTGCGAGTGGAGCATCTTTCATTAATTTTGCAAAAGCACGAGCTCTAGCTACTCCTCCAACATCTGGAGAAACCACAACAACTTCTCCTAAGTTTAATGTTTCTAAATAATCAATTAAAACAGGAGAACCATAGATATGATCACATGGAATATCAAAGTAACCTTGTATTTGCGCTGAATGCAGATCCATAGCTAAAACTCTATCAACCCCAGATTTTTCTAATAAATTAGCGGTTAATTTAGCTGTTATGGATTCTCTTCCCGAAGTTTTTCTATCAGCTCTTGCGTAGCCGAAATATGGAATAACGGCTGTGATTTGTCTTGCGGAAGCTCTTTTACATGCATCCACCATAATCATCAATTCCATTAAGCTATCATTGACAGGAGCGCATGTAGGCTGGATTAAGAAAACATCACAACCTCTTATGGACTGTTGAATTTGGACATAAAGTTCACCATCAGCAAATCTTTTTGACACAAGAGGTACATTTTTAATACCTAAATAAGAAGCTATTTCCCCTGCTAGTCTTGGATTAGAAGTACCACTGACTAATCTTAGTCTACTATTACTTAAATTAAAATTTGGCTGTTCGTTTTGCACTGCCGTGATGAAACTTGTCACGAAATTTGCAATTT
>CEUU01110205.1_pt1 | contig 11151 bp, 17 predicted proteins | sample 531321 | NCBI WGS metagenome assembly CEUU01 (sample SAMEA2622658, study PRJEB7988) | marine metagenome | isolation source: saline water (ENVO:00002010), including
TCATTTGAGGCCTTATTTTATTTCTAAAAGATTATTTTTATGCGTTTAAATTAATTTAAATTCTGATATTTGAAATATTTATCTTGATAAATTCTTTTTGTTTTGTAAATTTAAGAAATAAAATTTAAAACTCAATGAGCAAATTTTTTAAAATTTTTCTTTCTTTTATAGCATTTTTTATAATTTTTTCTAATAATAAAACTGCTAAAGCCACTGAAAAAATTAATATAACTCCTTTAATAAAAACATCTAAGGGATTAGGAGGTAAAAAAATTTCTTATCCAAGATGGAGGCAAGCTGAGCTAAGACTTCTAAAAGTTGAGATTCCTAAGGGTTTAAGAACCCCAATTCATACACATCCGGCTCCGATGATAGTTTATGTTTCCCAGGGTAAGTTAAAACATGTAAGGGGAAATGTCATTACTTATTTCAAAGAGGGAGATTCATTCGTTGAGAGTAACTTTGGAAGTAAACATTTTGTAGAAAATATTGGAACAAGTACAGTAATCTTATTTGTTGGAGTATCTTCTGCAGTGGAGATACCGACTACGATAAATGACTAAGTGTGTTTTTATCTTTTTATTTTTTTGTAATGTAAATAGATTAAAATAGTCTTAATCTTAAAATCTAAATGAGTCCCCATAAAAGTCCAAACATCATCAAATATTGTGTAATAACATCGACAATTTCTCTGGTTTTAATTGCTATTTCAATTTTGCCCATAGGAAAGAAAGCTCACCGTTGGAATAAGTGCTTTACAAATACTATGAATTGGATTAATGAAAAAGAAGAAGGATTAGAAGATTGGAATTTACAAGCAAAGCAATCACTTGCTGTTGGAGTTTGTAATGGAGCCGTTTATGAACCTTCTTTAAAAGTAAAATAATCCTTATATTCGGATTTATATCTGACAGGAAGTTATTAAATTATTTTTTAATTAAAAACCATGAAAAAATTTTATAAACTTACTAGAGAATTTTTAAATGATAATTCTTTAAAAAGTAATTCTTTATTAATCGGTGGGCTACCACTAATTGTTTTTTTAATCCTATGTGCAATTAACATTAATTTTGGAAGAGACATAACAACATTTGGTAAAAACTTTGCTATTAATAATTTCGGATCAATCTGGATTTTATTAGTAATAGGTGTTTGTATTATTGCATTCTTCTTGGGTTTCTCTCCATTGGGATCATTAAGAATTGGAGGAAATGAAGCAAAACCTACTTTAAAGTTTTTTGATTGGTGTGCAGTACTAATATGTACCTTGCTTGCAGGGGGAGGAGTCTTTTGGTCTGCGGCTGAACCATTGATACATTTTTTAAGTCCTGCAAGTTACTTTGCAAATTTTAATGCGGGTACTTCTAAAGCTGTAGATCCCTCCTTGGCGGTTAGTTATCTGCACTGGGGATTTTTAGCGTGGTCACTGGTAGCAACAACAACAACAATAACTTTTTCATTATTAGCTCAGAATGGTTTTTCTTTAAGACCTAGAACACTATTAATACCAATTTTCCCGAAATCATTAGTTGATGGTCTTGTAGGAGATTTCGCTGATGGTTTATCTGTCGTAGCAGCAATAGCTGGAACCGTTGGACCTCTTGGATTTCTTTCTTTGCAATTAAGTAATGCAGCAAGCAAATTAACTTTTATAAACGATAATGCTTTACTTCAAAGTTTTATAGTAGTTGTTTTAACTTTAATCTTTACGATCTCAACTTTGAGTGGTATCCAAAAAGGCATAAAAATTCTTTCCGAAATTAATATTTGGTTAACTATTTTTTTAGGATTTATTTTATTTATAATTGGACCAACATTATGGCTTTCTCAGCATTTCCTAAGTAGTAATTTTTTATATTTAAATAAATTAAATGAAATGGCTTTGCCAAGTTTTAATGATAATTGGGTTAAAGGTTGGACTGTTTTTTATTGGGCTTGGTTTTTAGGATATGCTCCCTTAATGGGATTATTTACAGCAGGAGTCAGCAAAGGTAGAACTATCAGAGAATTAATTTTAGTAGTAAGTATTATTTGTCCTTTAGTAACTAATTTATGGTTTACCTTACTAGGTGGAAACGGTATCTTTTTAGAATTAAATAATCCTGGATTAATTTCTAATGAGCTTACAACGGGTGGAGCAGCAGGTGTCCTTTTTGCTATTTTAAGCCAGTTACCTTTATCATTTATTTTGATACCAGTTTCAATATTGTTAATAATTTTATTTATGTGTACAAGTGCTGATTCGATAAGTTATGCAGCTGCAATAGTAGTGAGTGGCAAGGAAAATCCTCCAAGAAGAATTAGATTGTTTTGGGCCTTAATGATTGGTTTCTTAACTCTGGCACTCCTAAGAATTGGATCTGGAATTGGAGATCTAACCAGTATTGATGCTCTACAATCATTTATTGTAATCACTGCAGTGCCTGTAACCCCACTTATTATTTCAACTTTATGGACGGCACCTAAACTTGCATTTAAGGAATTTTGGAGATTAAAAAAAATTGAAAAGACCTAAGACTTAATTATTTGAAAGTAAATTCGACTATGAATTACGATTAAGATTAATAAAGAATTTTTTATTTAGTTTTTAAGCTGAACAACATAAAATCTTCAGTGGATTTAAAAATTTTAATTATTGAGTGGATTCCAATTTTTAAGAAATTTTCTTTAAGTTAAAGGATTTAAGCACATATTTAATACAATTATGATACATAAAGCTGTCTATATGTTAGAAATTAGACAAATACCTAAATATGGTTTACAAATGTTAATATAAATGTTATATTTCTTAACATGCAATTATTTGATTAAATGGACTCAAACAAAGACATTTTAGATAGAGCAATAGGCCGTCCTGCGATGATGGGATTTATGCTCCTCCTCGGAACTTATTTAGTGACCGGTCAACTCATACCTGGGTGGTTCTAATGAAAAATAATACTAATAGAAACATCGATCCCCAAAAGATTAAGGCTGAAAAACTAAATGGTAGATTTGCCCTTCTTGGGGTGATAGCCTTAGTTGGAGCTTATGTTACTACTGGCCAAATTATTCCTGGTATGGTTTAACACTTTTGTAGTTAATTTCAAACTTAATTCTGCTTATATAGATATGTTACTTTTTCATATTTATATAAGCTTTTTTATTTTATTCGCTAGAACCATTGATTGTTACCCATAAGGAAAAGTTAATTTCTGACTATTAAATTATGTTTAATTTAGGCTGCTTGAAGATCTAAATTTAATTTTTCACCTTCTTTAAGAATTGCACTCTCAATCTTATAAAGAATTTTTAGTTTTAAATATCTTTGTTTTTCTGAGTCAATATTATATTCTTGTACTTCAGCAATAGCTAGTTTTACTGTTTGAAGTTTCAATGCTAACTCTTCACTTTGATTCATTATTTAAATTTAATTTTACATATTAAAATTGCATATGATCTTTGGGTAAATAGGTACTTTATCTATTTTTCCAAATGTATAAATGTACAAAGTTATATGTTCCGCTATAAGCTATTTGTTGCCTTTATCAATTCTAAAGTGATACTTCTTTCACTCATTGAATGTCCTGAATCAGGCACTATTATTAACTTTGAATTTTTAAGTCTTTTATGTAGATCCCATGCACTTCTCATTGGACATACAACATCATACCTGCCTTGAATAATTTTTGTAGGAATGCTTTCTATAAATTGAATATTATTTAATATAAAATTATCTTTAAGAAATATATTATTTACAAAATAATGACATTCGATTCTAGCAAAAGCATCTGAAAAACTATTTTCATTTTTTGGATTAATATTAATTTCTTTTTTTATTAAATGACTTGTTGATAATTCCCATTTAGTCCATGCGATGGCTGCCTTATTTCTTAATTCTGAATCTGATGATGTTAGATAATTATAAAATGTTTTTATTAAATTATTTCTAGAGCTTTCTGGTATTACTGAAATATATTTTTCATATTCATCCGGAAAAATTTCACTTGCACCATACTGATAAAACCACATAAGTTCAAATTTTCGACATAAGAATATTCCTCTCAAAGTAAGACTTAAAACTTTTGATGGATATTTTATTGAATAAATTAGTGATAATGTAGAACCCCAAGATCCTCCAAATAAATGCCATTTTTCGATTCTGAAGTATTTTCTTAATTTCTCAATATCATCTATTAAATCTAAAGTTGTATTTTCTTTTAATTCTGAGAATGGCTTTGATAGTCCACAACCTCTTTGATCAAATTGGATAATATCAAATTTGTTAGGATCAAAATATCTTCTATATTGTGATTGGCTCCCTCCCCCTGGCCCACCATGAATTACTAAAATTTTCTTACCTTTAGGATTCCCTGACCTTTCCCAATAGATTTCATGAATTTCACTTACTTTCATGAAACCCTTATTAAATGGTTCAATAGATGGAAATAAAAGATTTTCTGCCATTTTGAATTCTATGTAATTTTTCTTTAAAGACTTTTATATATATTTTTGAATCCTAGAAGGTATATCAAAATCTTACTATTAAATTTAATCCTAAACTGTAAAAGAAACACTATCAGTTTAAAAAAATCTAAATATTTAGTTAATTTATTTATCCATTAGGAGAAAGTTAATCATTTAGTAAAGAAATTTATATTAACTTTTCATTCTTTTTAATTCTTCCAAATCTTTTTATTAATTGAAAAATTTATATTTTTTGATGATGAGTTATGTAGATTTCATAATTTATAAAAATTTTATCAATAATCATATGGTTTCCATACTTATAAATTTCCAGATAATTTAGGATTTCATACTCTTCTGGTACAAAAATTTTAATTTGTTATTTTAGTTTAATATTTATCTATAAATTCTTTTATAAAGATCTTCAAGATAAAAAAATAAATTATTGTTTTATTTTTAATATTTTAATGTTAAAACTATTATAGTTAATTTTCGATTTTTAATGGGATTAAATCTTAAGAAAAGGCTGAATTTAAATTCTTATGAATGGTGGAGAAATCACAGAAGATTTGTTACTTTGGGTATTTTTCTTGCTCTATTCGCTGTTTACATTAGAACTCCCTACTCTAAAGATTTTAAAGTAAGGGATACTTGCGGTAAATTAAATTCTAGTTATCAAATCACAGGAAATGAAGCTTTGAAGAAATTAAATCTAACTAAAGTAAGTAATTTTGATGATAGAACCATATCAAATTATTATTGCGATGGTTATTTTGGTTTGAAGTAACAACCTATTAATTTTTTTAAGTTTAGAATGAGGGAAATGTACTGATTAAATGCTTACAACAGATATTGTAATTGCTCTTTCTAGGTGGATTAAGGATTGGAAAATAACGTATGGTGAGTACCCTACATTAGATGAATGCATAACCTGGGTAGAGTGGAAATTTAAAGTTTCTTCAGTTACTCAAGGCGAAAAAGAAAGAATTTCAGAAATTCTTTCTTTTAATAATTTTTAAGTTTTTTTTATCTATTTTTTGTTGAAGTGTTGATTTTTTGTTTTGAAATATTTATAAATTTTGTATATTAGTCAGTATGAAAATTCAAAAAAAAAAGTTTTAGTAACAGGTGCATCAGGTTTTATCGCACTCCATTGTATTTCAGCACTTTTAAAAAATGGTTTCCATGTGAGAGGTTCTTTAAGAGACTTAAATAAAGAAAGTGATATACGTAATGCATTAGGGTCAAAATTAAAAGATGAAAACTTTGAAGTATGCAAGCTAGAGCTTCTTGATGATAAAGGTTGGGAAGAAGCAACTTCTAATTGTGATTATTTAATGCATATTGCATCACCATGTGTTTTTAAAGAGCCGAAAAATGAAAAAGAAATTATAAATCCCGCCGTTTACGGGACATTAAATGCATTACGAGCTGCTCATGCTTCTAATATCAAAAAAGTAGTTTTAACATCCTCAATAGGTTCGATTGTTTATGGACATAATAAGGTTGTTTGTAATCCATCTGATTGGAGTGATATTTCTTTCCCAGCAGGTACCTATATAAAAAGTAAAACACTAGCTGAAAAAAAAGCATGGGAGTTTGTTTCTAAACTTAAATGTCCATCCTTGGCAATGACTACAATACATCCTGGAATGGTTTTTGGACCATTGCTTTCTAATCAAATCAAAACGACATCGGCAAATCTAATTTTAAAGATTATTAAAGGAGAATACCCTGCATTGCCAAATATATATTTTTCAGTTGTGGATGTAAGAGATATTGCTAAAATACATGTTGATTCATTATCAAATAATAAAAGTGATTTCAAAAGAGTAATCGCTTCATCTCCAAAAGCAATATCATTTCTTGAGATTTCAAGGACTTTACGCAAACTTGGTTACGATAAATCGACTTTAAATCAAGTTCCTAATAAAGTTATTAATCTATTATCTTATTTTAATAAGGATATGAAAACTTCGGCTTTAATGATCAAAAGAGGTTTTTTTAGCCTAGATATATCTGAGACAATTTCTATGTATGATTGGGATCCAATAGCTTTTGATAAAACAATGTTCGATATGATTAATTCTTTAAAGAAATTTTATTAAAAGTAGGAATAAATTCTAGAATCGAATAAAAGGTTTTTATAAATAAATAAATAATTTATTTAAATATTATGTATTTTTAGAAATAAAAAATGGAACTTTTATTCAGAAACATAAAATCTTTTAAATTATGCTAAAAAAAATTTAGTTATTTAAATACTTTATTGTCTAGAATAAATTTTAATAATAATTATCTAAATTATGGAGGATGAAATTAATCTTTTAGACTCTCCAAATATTGAAACATTTAGTGAATTTGCGCTGCAAGCAGACTATTCATTAATAAAAGAGCTTAAAGCAGATCCTCATTCCACAATTGATGGTTTTGATCATCAACCCCGTGAAGTTTTTTCAGGCCATTATGTGCCAGTTAGACCTCAAGGTCTATCTTCTTCAAAATACATATCTCATAGTGATAAATTTTTCAAAGAAATAGGTTTAAGTCATAAAGTACTCAAAGATAAAGATTTCTGTGAATTTTTCTCAGGTAACTATAAAGTTGCCAAAAATAATATGAGTGATTTTGGGTGGGCTACTGGATATGCCCTATCTATCTACGGAAAAGAATATATACACCAGTGCCCTTTTAAAACTGGAAATGGTTATGGAGATGGACGAGCAATATCTGTTTTTGAAGGAATTTTTAAAGGACATCGTTGGGAAATGCAATTAAAAGGTTCTGGTCCTACTCCTTATTGTCGTGGTGGAGATGGTAGAGCAGTACTTCGTTCTAGTATTAGAGAGTTTCTTGCCCAAGTATTAATGCATTCGTTAGGTGTTCCTACTACAAGATCACTTACCTTATTTGTTTCACAAAATGAAACTGTTAAAAGGCCATGGTACAAAAAAAATTCTATATCTTTTGAGCCTGAAATCATTGTTGATAATTTAATTGCAATAACAACTCGTGTTGCCCCATCGTTTCTTCGTGTAGGGCAAATTGAACTATTCGCAAGACGTACTAAAAATAACTCTCATAATGATTCTTTTAAAGAACTCAAAATGATTGTAAAACACGTTATAGAGCGAAATTATAAGAACGAAATTAAAGATAATATTTCATTCTCAGAACAAGTAATCAAACTTGCTTTTTTATATAGAAAGAGGCTTACTAAATTAATAGCTAATTGGATACGTATTGGTTATTGTCAAGGGAATTTTAATAGTGATAATTGCGCTGTTGGAGGATATACACTTGATTATGGCCCCTTTGGTTTTTGTGAATTATTTGATACGAATTTCCAACCATGGACAGGAGGCGGAGAACACTTTTCATTTTTTAATCAGCCAAAAGCTGCAGAATTAAACTTTAATATGTTTTGTTCTTCAATAAAACCTCTAATAAATGAAGATAAAAAGTTATTAGATAATCTTGATGAGATCATGAATGGGTTCTCAGATTTAATGGAAAAGGAAATGAATATCATGTGGAAAAAGAAACTAGGCTTAAAATTTTACGATAATTCAATTGTTCAGAATCTTTTTGACCTTATGATTATTTCAAAAGCCGACTATACTAAATTCTTTAGGCTCTTGTCACAAATACCGAAAGATGTAGGCTCTTTAAAAGAAAGTTTCTATGAACCTTGCCCTTATCAAATTGAATTGAAATGGAATCACTGGATAAAATCATGGAAAGAATGTATAGATAAAAGTAATAACTACCAAACTATTTCAAAAAAAATGCTATTAGTAAATCCAAAATTTACGTGGAGAGAATGGTTAATTGTACCTGCTTATGAAAGAGCGGAAAAAGGGGATTATAGTTTAGTTCTAGAATTACAAAATTTATTTAATGATCCTTACGGCACGGGATCTTCTAATTTAAATGAGAAATTTGATTCTCTAAAACCTATTAAATATTTTAGTAGAGGTGGAATTTCCCATTACAGTTGTTCTTCATAAAAATCAACTTATTTTTGGAACCAAATGAGTGATACTTTTTTATATTTAGAGTTGACATATTAAGCAAAAAATGTAAATTTAAAATTAAAGATAAATCAACAATGAAAAAAATTAATAAAAAATATATTGATTTAATGAAATTAGCGGATAAGGCAAATGGAAGAAAAGAGGTTGTTAGTCTTTTAAAAAAAGCTGCGAAATTAAAATCGTTATCAGAATATAAAACTGCTGCATAATCAAGATTTAAATTAATCTAGATATTTAAATAAATGATTTTTAATTTATAAATTTAGCAATAAATTAAAGCCCATTATCTTCAATATTTTGTGCGATACTCCTTAATAATTCTACGATTTCAGTATCTCCACAATTTGTATCATTTTTTAATCCAATACATTCGTCTCTAATGGCAACATTAGTTGACCACCAAATTCCTGTACTATTAGTATCATCAAAATCAAATTTATTCATAATTTCTTTTAATATGGTGTTTATGTACCAATAGTATCTAATTAATAAATACTTAATTAAATATTTATGTATTTGATTTATCAATTGCTAGAAGAAGACCTCCTATTAAAGAAATATTCATGATTAAATGTAAAGGATCAAAACTTACTAAGTGAAAAATTATAGTAGTTGGTATTAAAAAAACTAGCAAAAGAGAACTGCCAAGCTTAATTTTTTTAGTAAATATTAGTAAAAATGATCCTGTTATAAGAACTATAATTGCTGCAGTTAGAAATATTGCAGAAAGTATTTCAGGAAAACCCTGTGCAGCGATATATTTTGTTTTCCCACTGAAATCTAGAATTTTGCTTGGAATTGCATTAATAAAGATTGCACTTAAAAATAACCTACCAAGAAAATTAAGAGAGTAAAAACTTTTAAGATCCATAATTATGAATGTTGTTAATTTATAAATAGCTAAAAGTCTTTGGAATTTCAACTTTTATAGAAATATTTAGTAGTTAATTATTATTATTTGAAATTGTTTTTAATATAATTTTTATTAAATTAAAAATAAAATTTCGTAAATACTGGAAATATTTTATTTACCAAATTATATTAATTATCTTCATTTAGGTCAGAATATTCAATTTCTTTTGTTAGTGGTAATTGCGAAGCACTATTAGTGGATTCAACCAACAATAATGTTAGCGCTTTATTTTTCTTTGCACTATCAGCAATACTTCCTAAAGCACCAATTGATACACTTGATCCTAAAGAAGTTCCAATAATACTCCAAAAGTATATGTTCTTATTAATACCTCTTGAAATAAATCCAACGGCATAAACTATAGTACCTAATATGCCAATAATTGAGATGATTTTACAAGCTAATCCACTCCAAGAACGTGTTTCTTTTGCGGTTTTAATTTGTTCTTCCATAAATTATTTATGCATTTATTGTTAATTTAATCTTTTATTCCTTAATGCCAATACTAATAAATACTATGTATCATAAATTTAATAATTTTGTAATTTATCAATTAGAAATTTTGTATTTATTATTAAATGATATCTAATACTAAATAAGTAAAACACTTGTTTAAACATGAAATAAAAATATCTATGTATAAAAAATTACAGATAGGCGTAAAAATTATTCATAAATATCCTTCTGCTTTTAAAATTGAATTAAAGTAGAGAAGTTATTTTGATAAAAATGGTTACTACATCTACAGATCCTACTTTACTGATAGTCCTTGGTAGTATTGGAGTCCTTCTTTTTGGTGCTATAGGATATGGCATTTACACTACAGCTGGTCCAAAGTCAAAGGAACTAAGAGATCCAATTAAAGAGCATGCCAGAATGCACGAATTAGGAATTGCGCATGGTCATGGCAAAGATAATAAATAATATTATCTTTCTATATTGATTGGTTAATGTTTAATCAAAAATTCCTTTGAAATACTCAAATTTTAGTCTTCGTTAATTAAAAATAATTTGATAAAAGATATAAATTCACTTTTTTCGTTAGCTAATAATTCATCATTACATCTATTCATTACACTTTTTTCTAGTTTATTAATAAATTTTTCTTTATCTTGAATTTCTTTAGTATCAACATTATTAAAAAAATATTTATATTTTAGTATCATTTCTGTCTCAAGCCCATTGAAAAGATTCTTATCTACTGAATCACAATATTTTATTGCTAAGTCTTCTTCTATTTCAATAGTTTTTGAATATATTGGAGCACAATAGAATTCTATAAATGTAATTATTAAAAAAGTAAATAGGATTTTTATAAAAGGAAAAAAAATCTTATTAATTTTTATAATATTAAAATATTTAATGTGATAAGAATTGAACAAAATTAATTTAGTTATTATTTTTTCTTTTTTTCAGTTTTGCTTAGCAATGTCTTTATAATAGGAGGCGCTATTAGCGCGTAAATCATAAATAAAATGACAAATATTGTTATTGAAGAGTAATACATGATTTGAAAATATAATTTTTCAGATAATTAAATTGTTATTATTGAACTATTATATTATTTAATAGTTTATTAATGCTATGACAAACGAGAACAATCTTGAAAAAAGCAGTCAAGACTACAAGAAATCCCAATATGGTAGTTGGTATAAAAAAAGTGAGGAAAATAAAAAAAGTTATACAGATAAAAAAGAAATTTCTTTTTTTCAGAAAATAAAAAACATTTTTAAAAAGTAAGTGTTTTTTTCAATG
>CEUU01000003.1_pt1 | contig 11141 bp, 11 predicted proteins | sample 531321 | NCBI WGS metagenome assembly CEUU01 (sample SAMEA2622658, study PRJEB7988) | marine metagenome | isolation source: saline water (ENVO:00002010), including
AGTGCCGTCGTGGAATTGTACGTCGGTGCGCAGGTGGAACGTCCAGGTCAACATATCATCGGAGATATCCCACGCATAGGCCAGTTGAGGTATCACTTCCGTTGTCTCTTCGTCGTAAGTGACGAGCGTTTCGTATATATTGTCACATACTTTAAACGATTCGCCATCCGTTTCTAACGCCGGATCTAAGCCGACCGAGTCAGATCCGCGTACAAATACGAGCGTGTCGTTGACGGTCTGCGAGGTGCCACAGGCAAAGAGGAATACAGCAAGTGCCAATCTAAGGTAGTTCACGGTTTATGTCCTTCGTCAGGGATCGGGCGCGTTCCAGTGCCTCTTTTTGTAAACGCAGGCCTACGGCTTCGCGACTTTCTTCTTTAAATGATCGGAGCCACTCGCCAGTCGTTTGTATGTCCGTATAAGAGGCCGAAAGTTGCTCTTTAGACGGGGAGTTTAGCCTGCGGGCGTCTGCGGTGAATATCCATGCTGCGCGTCCCGTCGATAGGTCGCGTAGGTAGAACCGCCCGCTCGTCCACTCCGTGCTTTTTGTGTAGGTGGCAATCCGTTTTCCCCACAGGATGAGCTGTTCTTCAAACCGGAGGGGATAGGATCCTACGCGCGGATTGGTATAGCGTCTTGGGTCGTAGTGTACGATGACGTCGTATACCGCTGCGGAATCTATTAGTTCATCCCGCTCAATCGAAGCTTCGACAAATACCTGTAGAAAGGCTTCTTCGTCCGACTGGGCCAATAAGCCTGCCAGTTTCTTTTCGGCTAAGCGCAGGTGAGTAGGTTCGATCTCGCCAGAAGGGAGTATCTGACCGCAAACGGGTGTAGATGAGAGGGTGAGGAGCGCGCACAGAACGCCGCCCCAGAAGAGCGACCTCTGACATTTCGTCCAGAGGCCACCCTTCCTACTGTTGGGCTTACTTTTCAAATGCGGCGTCAAATGCGACGTTCGAGGGGGTAAAGTCGACTTCTTTCACGAAGGCGGCGGCTTCCGTCGCGCCGTGTTCGCGATCCATGCCGCTGTCTTCCCATTCGACGGAAAGTGGACCTTGATATTGAATTCGGTTAAGTGCACGTATGATCTCTTCGAAATCTATGTTGCCACGGCCTAAAGAGCGAAAATCCCAAAAACGCCTTCGGTCGCCAAACTCTACGTGGCCGCCAAAGACGCCGGCTTCTTTCGGAGTGGAAGACCAGCCGACGTCTTTCATGTGGACGTGAAAAATACGATCGCTGAAGCGATAGATAAACTCGACGTAGTCTACACCTTGATAGCCAAGGTGACTCGGGTCGTAGTTGAAGCCAAAGGCGGGATGGCCATCTAGCGCTTCGATGGCACGCTCCGCGGATGTTATATCAAACGCGATTTCTGTTGGATGAACTTCGAGGGCAAATTTGACACCGATTTTTTGGAACTGGTTCAGTATTGGTTTCCAGCGCTTTGCGAAGTCTTTGTAGCCCTTGTCAATCAGATCGGGCGAAACAGGTGGGAAGGAGTAGAGCAAGTGCCAAATAGAAGATCCCGTAAAGCCGTTGACGACGTTTACGCCTAAGCGCTTAGCGGCTTTGGCTGTAGCAATCATTTCTTTAGCTGCCCGTTTGCGTACCCCTTCGGGATCGCCGTCTCCCCATACGGCAGGGGGAAGAATCGATTGATGCCGTTCGTCGATATTATCGCAGACAGCTTGACCGACTAAATGATTAGAGATAGAAAAGAGCTGCAAGTCGTATTGCTTTAGTAGCTGATGTTTGGATTTGCAGTAGGAGGCGTTGGCTTTGTCGACTTCAAAGTGATCCCCCCAGCAGGCTAATTCAAGGCCATCGTAGCCAAAATCTTTGGCCTTCTGACACATTGTTTCGATGTTTAAATCGGCCCACTGGCCTGTAAATAGCGTTACGGGTCGTGCCATATAGGAACTCCTCGTCTAAGTGATTTTTGATCGTCATTGTCGTGCGTACAAATATTCGCGAGCCATTACGCGAGTGTCAATAGAAACCGTGTTTAGCGCGCCAGAGATTTTTCGCGTCGTAAGTCGACGTCAAATACACGAAGATAGCGTCCTTGAAACTCACCAATAAGCTCGAGGATGCCGTCTTCGTCCATATCGAGCAGGCCGAGTCGTTCGCCAAAGGGCTCGGGTGATTGCCATTCGAGGTCAAAAAAACGCGCGTCGAATACGTAGCCGTCGTTGAGCACGATTTCTTTCTCTCCGTCGCCGTCGACGTCACCGATAAGCAGCTGACGCGCGGTGAGGTTACTCTGGTCGCTGCGCCACTGCTCATATTGGTCACGTCCATCGTACACGATGAGATATCCGTCGGCGCAGAACAGCAGTTCGGGCTGCGGGTCGTCATCCGTATTATAGATGCCTTGGCAGGTGATGTGTTCATATTCTCCTGGGGCATTGCTCCATATGGTCCGGTAGTCGCGAGAGTCGATGTAATAAATGCGTCCTCGATCGGTAAAGACTACGACTTCCTGCAGTTCATCGTCGTTGACATCTGTAACAAATACGCCGGCGACGGCTCCCTCCAGATATTCACTGACCCAAACTTCCGCAAAGCGAGTGCCATCGCCTTCCAAGACGTGGACGCGTCCATTGGCATCGCCGTAGACAATGCGTTGAACGCCATCAAGAGATTCGAGCTGGCGCAGGTTGTCAAACTCATCGAGGTCGGATGCGTCAGCCGGACAGACTGCGTATAGAAGGGCAGAGACGAGTGATAGGGAAAATAGTGGACCCATCAGATTATTCCTCGCTAGCGGCACGGCTTGCCGCCTGGTAGATAGTGAGTAAGGGCACGTCGTGATGCCGGGCTAGGCGGACGCAGTCTTCGTACTCTGGCGCTATACGTTGAGCATTATTCACAAGCCCCACTTTGACACCGATGGGACCATATTCTGTTTCAACCTGACGAATAGTTCGTTGTAAAACGCGGCGTTCAACGGAGTGGTAACGAACGCCCAACGTAGTCGTCTCTACAAGAATTGCCTCAATTATCTGCTCACTGCGATCACGGTCTGCTAAAATACCCAACAGATGAGCTGGCCGACTCTTCTTCATTGTGATGGGGGTCACATAGACATCGCGTGCTCCGAGTTCGAATAATCGCTCAAAGAGGTATCCAAATACCTCTGGATTCATATCGTCGATATTGGCTTCTATTTGATAGAGTGTTTCTCGCTGGGTGGGCTGCTCTTGTTCACCTAAGCGGACGCGGAGCACGTTGGGTATTTGTTCGAGGTTGCGAGATCCGGCACCATAGCCGACGGCTGTTTGCACAAAGCTTGGTGCGGGGCCAAACTGGCTGGTTAGGGTGGTGATGAGAGCCGCTCCAGTTGGCGTCACTAACTCGGATCTAATATCGGTTTGGACGCTTGGCACGTCGCGGCACAGGGCGAGAACACCGGGTACGGGAATTGGATAGCGACCATGGGCGCAGCGAACGAATCCCGTGCCGAAATGTAGGGGTGAGGCATAGATTTTTTCAACGCCTAAAAGGCGTAGTCCGGCGACGCAGCCAACGATGTCGACAACTGCGTCGAGTGCGCCGACCTCGTGAAGATGAACCTGATCAACTGGAACGCCGTGAACCTCTGCTTCGGCTTGTGCTAGTCGATGGAAAATCGCAATGGACTGCGTGCGCACATTCTCATCCAACCGGCTTTTTTCAATAATTGACAGTATGTCTTCCAACCGGTGGTGTTCGTGCTGGTTGTATGCTGCTTGAGGGGGACGGAGTAGTGCTCCACTAGGCTGTTCATGCGGAGCAATGGGCACAAAGTGATGTTCGTTTTCTGCCTCTACGTAAGATCCACCCAAGTGAACTTTCACATGCGTTCCGGCAATGGCCTGACGAACGGTACGCTCCTGGGTGAGGGTTAGTCCCGGCACCTCTAGTTTGTCCAGTTCTTCTATCAGTGTTTCTAAGCAGAGCCCGGCGTCGACGAGTGCACCTAAAACCATATCTCCGCTAATACCAGAGAAGCAATCAAAATAGGCTATTTTCATGATTTTTTTGCTGACTGCTGTGCCGCACGGCGCTTTTTCCAATCGAATTCTTCACCAAAGTTGTAAACGTCTATAAAGTCTTCTATCGAGTCGCGTTCAGTCTTTCCCATTAAATCGCCCTCGACGAGAGCGAACACAATTTCTCCGAAGTCTCGCGTTTGGTGCACGCGCCAGTGGGATAAGACCTCTCGCGTTAGGGGACCAAATTGGTCAAAAGCGTACTCGCTGATTCCCATAAGCAGGTCGCGTCCTGTAACGTGGCGCTTCTCGCGTTCGACTTCAGTCAATCCCATTTTCTTTACGGTAAAATCGAGGGCGCGATAGATAAAGAAGAAAGCTTCCTTATTATAACGCCCGTCGCGTTCGGCTAAATCTTCGACGGCAATTTCCCAGTCTGTTTTCATGGTTCAAATAATGTGGATTGTAGGGTTTACTTGCACAATACAAGACAAGGACACTGCTATGTCAAGTGATGGTATTTATGAAGATTATGGAGCTGAGGTGGTGCGCTGTAAGTGGGAATTTAGCGCGTCTATCAGCGAATCGCGATGAGTCTGGAAAGTCGTCATATTCTTTTTTTTTAACGGTTTGCCACGCTCTCCACGGTTGACCGAAGTTGGGTTTATTTGACGGCCATTCTTGAGAATTTCATAGTGCAGATGGGGGCCGGTAGAACGCCCCGTTGATCCCACGCGACCGACGGTCTGCTGTTGGGCGACGCGCTGTCCACGCTTAACGAGAACCTTACTCAAATGGGCATAGCGAGTGCGGTAGCCATTGGCGTGCTCAATTTCTACGAGCAGGCCGTATCCACCTTGGTTACCGGCGTGCGTAACTGTGCCGATGGCCGTTGCAAAGACCGGCGTTCCATGCGATGCGGCGTAATCCGTCCCTAGATGAGGCACGTTGCGTTTGAGCACGGGATGGAAACGGCGCAGGTTAAAATGAGAATTGATGCCCCGGAAAGGTAGGGGGTAGAGCAGAAACATGCGGGCTAGAGAGTTGCCTTCGCCATCGAAATATCCAGGACTTCCTCCTCGGGGAGTGTAGCGGTAAGCGTTTTGTTGGACTATTTGTCCCTGATATTCTGCCAGGGCGACGCGCCCGTAGCGTATAAACTGATCGTTTAGGAACTCTTTTTCAAATAAGATTCGAATGCGGTCCCCCTTACGGGTGTTGAGGCGGAAGTCGATTACAGATCCGAAAATATTGTCGGTGATGCGGTCCGTCAGCGCATCGCTTTCGCCCAGCACACTGATGGCATTAGCCAAATTGTCTTCAATAAAAACCTCTGCTGCATATTCCCGCGTATCTAACGGTAGGGCTTGGCGTTTTCCGACGAGTTCGTCTTTTACTAGTTCGATAAATACGGGTCGTTCGGGTTCTCTTACAGGCGTATAGGTAAAGCTAAGAACTACGCCGCTGGTGTCGACAACTAGCCGATAGGTATCTCTCGGGCGCGAGCGACTGCTCGCGTTAAAAACGTCGCGGAGAGCTAAATTGAGCAGTGAGATCTGTTGCTCGCTCACGTTGTTCTTCTTGAGTGAGAGATATATGGAGTCGCCCGAGCGGAGCGTGTCTCTGATGACGCGGTGATTGGGTTGTGTATCTAAGGTTAAGGGAGGCGATGGGCGAGGGCCAACAAATTCCCAATCGGTTTCTCTTTTGCGCCTTGGAGTCGATTCGTTGGAGTCAGATGAAGTTCCCTCTTCCCATTCGTCCAAATCGGTAGAGAGGTTCGTATTTGTGGCAAGGGCCGCCTTGGCCAGAGGTACGATAGTCGTTTCGCCTGTGGTTGCTTCAAGTGTGTGCAGCAACTCCAAGCGCACGAGCATAACGACAGCAGCCAGCGCTAGTGCGGCCCAAAACAGGACAGATGGATCTATCTTTTTCAATTGTTTTTTAGGCGATTGCACGGGGGGATGGGCGATGTGGGGCATTGACCTAATACGTGCAAAAATATTTATTTATAATAATCCTATGTAAATTTTACGTCAAGGTATTTCCAGGCTAGAACGGGCAGCATGAATATGCAGAGAGCCGATGCCTCGCGCGCAGATTTAAAGGGGATGCTACCAGCTGAAATGCAGACTTTTGTCGCCGAGTTGGGAGAGCCTTCTTACCGCGCGCGACAAATTTTCGACTGGGTGCACAACAAGGGCGTAGCTGAGGCTGGGGAGATGACAAACCTCTCCAGGTCGTTTCGCACAACTTTGGGTAGAGTCGCATTTATTACGCGCCTTCGTCCAACTGCACGGCGCGAGTCGCAGACCGGTCAGGCAGTTAAATTCCTTTTCGAACTGCCGACTGGCGAGCGAGTCGAATCGGTCCTTATCGTCGATGGTACTCGACGCACGGTGTGTATTTCTTCGCAGGTCGGTTGTCCATTGGACTGTAAGTTTTGCGCGACGGGCCGTATGGGATTAGTGCGGAACCTAAGCGCTGGAGAGATTATCGACCAACTCATTCAGGTTTCGGCCTTTGCAAAAGAGCGAGGTGAGCGGGTGACCAACGTCGTTATGATGGGGATGGGAGAGCCGTTACTCAACTACGATGCGGTAGTCCGCGCTCTCTATCTTATGCGTAAAAGTGAGGGCATTGGGCTGGGGGGGCGTCGAATTACCGTGTCTACAGCCGGATATGTGCCGGGGATTCGTAAACTCGCGCACGAAGAGCTTAACGTCGGCTTGGCGATATCGCTCAATGCAACGACAGACTCGGTCCGGGAAGAACTCATGCCAATTAATCGTCGCTTTAAAATTGCCGATCTTCTTGAGGTGGCGCGTGAGTTTCATCAGCTGCGAGGCTATGGTGTTACCTTTGAATATGTGTTAATGGATGGAGTGACAGATTCGGACGAAGACGCTATTAGACTCGCTCAGTTAACGGCAGACCTACCCTGTAAATTCAACCTCATACCCTATAATGAGCTAGGCCCAGAGAGCGATTTCAGGCGACCTTCTCCGGCTCGTCTGAAGGCTTTTTACCGCGTCTTGGAAGAATCGGGTGCTGATTTCACGGTGCGAGAGAGCCGCGGTCGCGACATCGATGCGGCCTGTGGGCAGCTTTTTGATAGTCAAGAGGCTACGGTGGTAGCGCACTGAAGCGGGTGCCATGAATTTTCGGGGACATCTCATTTGCGGGGCCCTTGTAGGCGTAGGTATGGCCGAAGGAGCAGTTCATTTTGCATATGCTGAGCGAGGAGATTACGCGACGTGGGGTGCTCTGTTCGCCACAACGACCTTTTTTTCTCTTTTTCCAGACCTCGACACTGCTTCAGTCCCACAGCGCTGGTTTTTTCGCTGTGTTTTTGCTCTATTGCTTTATTTAGGATGGAACGAGGAATACGATCTGGCGACGCTGGTGGCGATTCTATCGCTCCTGCCTTTGCTGGACCATCATCGCGGGTGGACTCACTGGAAAGTCAGTCCGCTGATCGTCTCTGTTTTGCTCGGCGCTGCGTACGAATATTGGCGTGCTAGGCACGCTTTTCTCGGCGATTTTTCTTGGGAGAACGTACAAGGATTGATACGTGGGCATGTCGTGTATCTGTTGGCATGTATTGTGGGGTGGTATACGCACCTGGTTTTGGACGGGCGGTTTCGGATCTTTCCCACAGAAAGGGAACATCATTAGATTCCAAGTGGCTCTTCACTTTCTTCTTCGTCTTTTCCGCCCTTCTTTTTTTCGACAAATCGCTTGATTTTTCCCAAGGCATCCGGTACGAGTTCGGCCAACTGTCCCCAGCCGATTTCTTTGTCAGTGAGCGTCATTATTTGCACCTTGCCGCTCTTATCGACAACCAAGAATGCAATGGGTTCTACGCTGGCGCCCCCACCAGTCCCACTTTGCCCCTTGTCGTCTTGGCCTCCGCCGGCAGCGAATCCAAAAGAAATCTTTGAAACGGGTATGATAGTTAATTCGCCGGCGTGCACAGGTTCTCCGACAACGGTTTCGGTTTGCACGATGCGATGCAGTTCGCCCATTACGCGTTCGATAAGTTGTTCTACGGCTGGCATAGCATACCGCCTTTTTAGAAGAAGCGAAGTGGTCTGGAGGTGTAGCGGGTTTGCACGTAGCGCAGACCCGCGTGAAGTGCGAAACCCAAAGCAATTAAAAGTAACGTTCCCACGTGGATGCCAATGGCGATCCGGGCCTGTCCAATGAAGCCTTGGCTACAAAAGTTCGGTACTAATTCTAAGCGTAGTCTTTTAAATGGCAAGGCCAACAGGGCGCGCTGATAGCCATAAAGCGTACCGGTCTGCATGGGATCTTCAAGTCCAAAATGGCCTCTCACTAACACATAGTAAAGAGAAAATACTTTCGGAAAGCGTTTCAGAAAACGTAGGGTAGGTGGTAAGCCTATGCGAATCCAATCCATCGCTTTCAGTTCATTTTTAGGCTTTAGCGGTTCCGATGGCGGACGGGAATGAGAGGGAGATATCGACTGGTCCTGTGTCGGTACCTCTGCTTCGGATGGCGCGCTATGGGTCGTTTTTTTCTCCGTTGATAGGCGCAAAGAGAGATGAGGAATTGCGCGGTTGAACAGAACAACACATACGTACGGTTTGCCGTCTCGTATCTGGAGTGCAATGCCCATACAGGATCTGTACAGACCCAAGCATATCTCCGCATTGATGGGCGCACCGACCTGTGGGCGGTTTACGTGTAGCAATAACGAAACGGGCAGGACAAAGAAGAGGAAGCACCCTACAAGGAGAACGTAGAAAAAAAAATCGAGCACGGCGCCTTCAGTATCGAAAATGAGAAAACAATAGCTTTTCTAAAAACGTACGAAGGTTAGAGGTTAGAAGTCAAGGCCTGCCCTAAACCGCTTGACATTACCCTGCTTTTATGTTAGTGTTTGTCCACCTCAAGTTCACGTTTTATTGGTATTTAAATCCACTTTATATCTCTGTATTTATTAGGTTTATATGTACAGAAGTACGCGAAGAATTGATGCGGTTCTAGCGAGAATAGTGTTAGCTGTATGCGCCGTGCTATGGTCTGGTTCGTTGGCTGTTGTAGAAGGTCGCTCGACGACTGTTTTGCGTTTTTCGCACGAGGCAATTGCCTCTCCGGCTCAGCAGCAAATTAGTCTGTATTTTCAGTATTTTGTGGGTGACGGAGAGGCTATTGTGCGCTCTTATTTAAATTACCCCGAGGCAGAACTGCAGATAAACAACGCGGGTTCCGAATTGGGCAACGCCCGCATTCGTTCAACGCACGTCGAAATAGACTATAGCGAAGCGCCCTTAACGGGTGTGCGGGTTGATACACTCCACATGAATGTAAGCGCACTTGGGACTATACGCAGTGTTCCACTTGTTGTTGAAATCGAGTCTTCGGCAGTTGACGGGGTGGCGCATCGACACGAGGCCTCGCTGCGTGTCGAACCCGGACCCCAGTCTGTTTGGTCGATAATACCCCAGCAGTTGTTTAGAGGGGAATTTGCTCGTTTGACTTTGCGAGTCGGGCACGAAGACGACTTAGAACGTTTGTTGCGCGAAGTGCAATGGATTTTGCCCGAGGGGATACAGCCCAGTAAGGCTGAAGACCTTGCGTGGAATGGCGTTGTTACGGTGGGAGATACGCTCGTTGAAACAATCGAAGTCAAAGTTGACGAAAACTTAGCTGATGAGCAGCGGGTAGGCGCCCTTGTAGCAGTCGGTGAATTGCCTCCTATACCACTGGAAAAGCTGTCTTTACGAGTCGATCCTTTGCCGGAAGCTGAAGTCCTTGCAGATGTAATCGACGTTGGTCAAGAGCAGGTTGTATCTTTTCGTTGGCACAATTACAGCGCACGCAGTATGCCGGTTAATGCGCTGAGGTTAGAAGTGAATTCCGCATTTTCTGACGTGGCTCTCGTAGACGAAGAGGCCGGTGCACGCCTCGAAATGCAGGATGGTCTGCGGTATGTAACGGTTGATGAGCCCGGGCAACTAGAGCCGAATGAATATGTCCAAATTGACCTGCGCGTCAGGCCACAGCGTCCCGGTCCATTTACTTGGCGTGCATTCGCGCGTCCCCAAGAACGGGAAGATTTTATCCCGCTGACTGGAGACTTATTGGTTATGGTAGCTTGGCCAGAAAGAGGAAAGACAGCGCGAAATCGCGCTGTACCAACAGATTTAGAGTTGGTATCAGCGTCTTTCCTGCACGCTCTTGATGAACAGATGGGGTTGTTACCGATCAACCGGGACGTGCCCATATATTTAAAAGGCGATGTGAAAAACGACGCAAACTGGATCGTAGAAGATGTGCTGGGGGAAGTTGTGCGCGCGCGTGGGCATCGGCTGCTAGTACAGGAACCGGAAAAGGGTGCTGAGGCAGCTGTTATACGATATCGCCTTGTCAGCTCGCGCGTAGTATACTCTTCTGGAGGAGGCTTACCTCTGTTAAAAAAAAGTAAGGTTAGAGAAGCATATGGCGATTTAGTTCTTCGCCTTGTAGATCAGCGGGACCAAGTGGTGCGCTGGGAACGGCGTATACGCTCTTACAAGAAAGACTCAGTGCCTGGAGCCAGTGCAGATATCCTTGGGGGAGAAGCGGTAAAGCGCGCGATGATTGAAGCCGATAATAAAATGGTGGAACGCGGTCTCTCCGCTAGTATTATCGGTGGTTTAGTTTATATATTCTTCATACTTTGATTTCGTAGCCTATAAACCTGAGCGAGGTAGTGCGTGAAGTTTATACTGGTCCCTCTGCTGATCATAGGCATGTTTATCTCCTTTGCCGTAGCCCTAGTAGCCATGCTCTTTTTTACCCAGACAATCAAGACGCCTCAGGAGTTGGTCGACCTTGTTCTTGGCAACAAAGATTCTACTAACGTGTTCGAAGAGTTTAGCCAGCCGGAGGATCGCTTGCGCGAACTGGCCAAGCTGACAGAGGATTATAAAGAGCGTTATGATGCAATGACCGCTCAGGCCACGGCCCAAGCCGAAAGCTTGGCAAAAGCGGGAACGGAATTGGGACTAGATGAAAAAAAAAGTGAGCCAGTCTCACAGTCTGATTCAGCTTCTGTGCGTGAACGTGAAAAAAAGCTGAAGCAATTGGCCAAGTTTTACGATAAGATTAAGGCTCAACGCGCGGCAGAAATCCTGGAAAACGGCGGTGAAC
>CEUU01093601.1_pt1 | contig 11132 bp, 6 predicted proteins | sample 531321 | NCBI WGS metagenome assembly CEUU01 (sample SAMEA2622658, study PRJEB7988) | marine metagenome | isolation source: saline water (ENVO:00002010), including
GTTGCTTTTCAAGTCAGTTGATTAACATCTGATGATTTATAAGTAGCATTAAATTAAATATAGTGACGCAATCATGCCTCAAAGAGAGGATCTTAAAAAAATTTTAATTTTAGGCTCTGGGCCCATAATAATTGGGCAAGCATGTGAATTTGATTATTCTGGAACTCAAGCATGTAAAGCACTCAGAAATGTTGGTTATGAAATTATTTTAGTAAATTCAAATCCTGCTTCAATTATGACTGATCCAGAAGTTGCTCATAAAACATACATAGAACCACTTACATCACAGATAGTTTCAAAAATTATTCTAAAAGAAAAACCTGATGCTATTCTTCCCACTATGGGTGGGCAAACTGCTTTAAATCTTGCAGTCCAATTGTCTGAATCAGATTTTTTAAGAGAAAATAATATAGAATTAATTGGTGCTGATTTAATTGCGATAAAGAAAGCAGAAGATAGAAAATTATTTAAGGAATCAATGAAAAAGATAAATGTAGAGGTTTGTCCTTCAGGAATTGCCTCTTCTCTTGAGGAAGCAGAAGAAGTTCAAAAAGAAATTAATTCTTCTTATCCTTTGATAATTAGACCAGCTTTTACACTTGGAGGTAGTGGAGGAGGCATAGCATACAATCTCGAGGAATTTAAAGATTTATGTAAATCTGGTTTAGATACTAGCCCTACGAATCAAATCCTAATTGAAAAATCTTTAATTGGCTGGAAGGAATTTGAACTAGAAGTAATGAGAGATAAAGCAGATAACGTAGTAATTATTTGTAGTATTGAAAATTTAGATCCAATGGGTGTACATACAGGCGATTCAATAACAGTTGCTCCCGCTCAAACTCTTACAGATAAGGAATATCAAAGATTGAGAGATCTCTCGTTAGATATTATTCGAGAGGTTGGTGTAGAAACTGGAGGAAGTAATATTCAATTTGCAGTCAATCCTTTTAGTGGAGAAGTTATTGTAATAGAGATGAATCCTAGAGTTAGTAGATCTTCTGCATTGGCAAGTAAAGCAACTGGATTTCCAATTGCAAAAATGGCAGCTTTACTTTCAGTTGGTTTTACTTTAGATGAAATTGTAAATGATATTACAAAAAAAACACCAGCTTGTTTTGAACCATCTATTGATTATGTTGTTACAAAAATCCCTCGATTTGCATTTGAAAAATTTGATGGATCTTCAAATGTTCTTACTACATCAATGAAATCGGTTGGTGAGTCTATGGCTATTGGTAGATCTTTTGAAGAATCATTCCAAAAAGCATTAAGATCATTAGAAATTGGCATATTTGGATGGGACTATAACGGAATAATTTCTTTGGAAATTGAAAATGAATTAATAAATAATCTGAGAACTCCAACTGCAGAACGAATTTTGATTTTAAAAAAAGCGATGGAGATGGGAAAGGATAATCAATACATAAATAAGGCTACAAATATTGATTCATGGTTCCTTGAAAAGTTGAGAAATATTTTCAATTTCGAAATTAACTTTTTAAAAAATAAAAATCTTAATTCCTTAGACAAAGATTTAATGCTTAAAGCTAAACAGCTTGGGTTTTCTGATATGCAAATAGCAAATCTCACAAATTCTGAATTTTTTGAAGTTAGATCTTATAGGAAAAGATTAAATGTATTACCAATATTTAAAACAGTTGACACTTGTTCTGCTGAATTTTCGTCTGAAACCCCCTATCATTACTCAACTTATGAGGAATCTTATACATATTGTAATTCTGATAAATTTGATAATGAAGTTTTTCCCGATTTTGAAAATGACGTGCGAAAAATAATGATTTTAGGAGGAGGTCCTAATAGGATTGGACAAGGTATTGAATTTGATTATTGTTGTTGCCATGCTTCTTATCAAGCCTCTAATAGTGGATATAAAACAATTATGGTTAATAGTAATCCTGAAACTGTCTCAACTGACTACGATACAAGTGATATCCTCTATTTTGAACCTGTTACATTAGAAGATGTTTTAAATATTATTGAGGTGGAGATTCCATATGGAATAATTGTCCAATTTGGAGGTCAAACACCACTAAAATTATCCATACCAATCAACAATTGGCTTAAGACTGAAGATGGGATGAAAAGTAAAGCAAAAATACTTGGAACTTCTCCTATTTCTATTGATATTGCTGAGGATAGAGAAGAATTTACAAAAGTTTTGAATGAACTTAACATAAAACAGCCAAGTAATGGGATTGCGCGAAATTTAGATGAGGCTTTAAAAGTTGCATATAAAATTGGGTTTCCTCTTGTTGTTCGGCCATCTTATGTATTAGGCGGTAGAGCTATGGAGATTGTTCGAGATAAAAATGAATTAAACAGATATATTAATCAAGCAGTAAAAGTATCTCCAGATCATCCAGTGTTACTTGATCAATATTTAAGTAATTCAATTGAGATAGATGTTGATGCTTTATGTGATAAAAATGGCAATGTTGTTATTGCAGGTTTAATGGAACATGTAGAACCTGCAGGTATTCATTCTGGTGACTCAGCATGTTGCTTACCATCTATTTCTTTATCTAATAAAACAATAGAAATTGTTAGAAATTGGACTAGTTTAATCGCGAGAAGATTGAATGTTATTGGTTTAATTAATTTACAATTCGCAGTAAAGAAACTTGATAAGAATAATTCAGAAGTTTATATATTAGAGGCTAATCCAAGAGCTTCTAGGACTGTTCCTTTTGTTTCTAAGGCTATTGGGAAACCTATTGCTAAATTGGCTACTGAGCTTATGCAGGGAAATACTCTTGAAAAATTACAATTTACTAAAGAGTTAATACCAACTTATCAATCAGTGAAAGAAGCTGTTTTACCCTTTAAAAGATTTCCTGGTGCTGATACTCTTTTAGGTCCTGAGATGCGTTCAACAGGGGAAGTAATGGGAATAGCTAAAGATTTTGGTATAGCATATGCCAAATCAGAATTAGCTGCTGGAAATGGCGTTCCAGTAGAAGGAGTAGCATTCCTTTCAACAAATGATCTTGATAAAGTTCATCTTTTTGATATTGCAAATGAACTTAAAGTTCTTGGGTTTAAATTAATTGGAACTGAAGGGACTTCTAAATATCTATCAAACATGGGAATATCAATCGAAAGTGTATTTAAAGTTCATGAAGGTAGACCAAATATTGAAGATATGATCAGATCAGGTCTGGTTCAGCTTGTTATAAATACACCTATTGGTTCACAGGCTTTGTACGATGATGAATACTTGAGAAGAGCTACTTTAGAGTATGATGTGCCTACTTTTACTACAATACCTGCTGCAAAGGCAGCTATAAAGGCAATTAAAGCATTAAGAGTAAATGATATAGATATTATTTCCATACAAGAGATACACAAATCATAGAAAAGTCTAAATTTGATTATCTAATTTTTCTCTTAAAGAAATTACTAAACTATTTTTTCCTATAGTTATTAATTTTAAAGTATCTTCATGCATTTTTAATTGAGCATCAGCCACTTGTAGATTTCTTATAATCTCTTTTATTTCGTCAGATAACTCATCAATAGGGTATTTTTTCCCTTCAAATGTTAGTACAGGTTTTTGCTCCTTTAAATTCTTCTCTGTCATAGAATCACTTGAATACAGTAACAAGATAATTTTAAAAATTATTAATTAATTGTTTTTCACATAATTCTTTATAAATGCCATCTTTCTTAAATAATTCAAGATGAGTACCGATATCAACTATTTCTCCTTTATTAAAAACTACTATGTTTTTTGCATTTTGAGTAGTCGATAATCTGTGTGCGATTACTATAACAGTCCTATTTTTCATCGATTGACTCAATCCTTTTTGTACTTCTGCCTCAGAGTCTGCATCAAGTGCACTTGTGGCTTCATCTAGTAGTAAAATCGCGGGATCTCCTAATATCGCTCTAGCTATTGCTAATCTTTGAATCTGTCCACCTGAAAAATTAATGTTTCTTTCATTTATATAAGTATTATATTTTTTTGGAAGTTTTTCGATAAATTCATGTGCATTTGCAATTTTTGCAGATTTGATAACCTCATCATCACTAAAATTTCTTCCCATTTTTATTGATTCATTTATTGTTCCTGAGAATAAAAATGGTCTTTGTTGAACAATTGCAATTTTTGATCGTATTGAATCATTAGTTATCATATTAATATTCTTATTATCTAAATAGATATTTCCTGAATCAGGTTTCAAAAATTTTAAAATTAAACTCATCATTGTACTTTTTCCTGCTCCTGATGCACCTACAAAGGCTATTATTTCTCCTTCAGGAATCTCTAAATTTATGTTTTTTAAAACTAAGATATTATCTTTATATGAGAAATTAACATTTTTGAATTTTATATTTCCTTTAATACTTTTTAAATCTTTAGCATTTTTATTATTTTGTTCTAATGGTTCCAAATTAATTTTCTTTAATCTTTTTATAGAGGCTTCTGCTTGTTTAAAATCGTTAAAGTTTGTAGTAATATGGCTTATTGGATCAATTAACATAAGTATTGCAGCAAAGAAACTACTGAATTCTGCGCTGTTAAGTAAACCTATATTTATTCTCCATGCGCCCAAAGCTAAAATTACCAGAATCCCAAATGCTTCAATAAAACCAACTACTGGATGTTGAAATGCTAATAATTTTAGATTTCTAAACTTGGCATTTTTATTTATTCTTAATTGCTTATTAAATCTATTATTTATCCATTTTTCAGAAGCGTAGGCTCTAATTGTAGTTATGCCATTTACTGATTCACTTATTAAACTTGCTAGATCGCTTGTTGTCTCTTGACTTTTTTCGGAGGCTATTAAAACTTTTTCTCCAAATTTATTTACTGAAAGAATTATTAAAGGCGCAATTATGAATGATGATATTGTTAAGGACCAATCTAAATAAAACATGTAAAAAATTACAGCTAATAGCTGTAATGAGCATGGCAAGGTGTCTTGAAATGTTTTATATATTACTTCGCTTAATCTATCTGCATCTTCTGTCAATCTATAAGTTATATCTCCAGCAGATAATTTTTCTATAGAATTTATTTCAATTTTTTGTATTTTTGAAAATAGCTTTATTCTTATTTCTTCACTTATTTCTAGTGAAGGTTTTGCTATGTAAAGATCTTGCCCGTATTGTGCTGTTTTTTGAATTAAAAAAATTATTAATGATTTTATTATTATTCTTGATACATTTATCAAATCCCCAGATCCAATGGCAGGTATCAACTTTCCTGCCAAAAAGGCTAGAATAGGCCAACAAGTAACATAAATTACCATGCAGGCAAAACCCCTAGTTAATTTATTTAAATAAGGTTTTAGAGAAGGAATTAAACCCACAAAACTTTTAATATATTTATTTAACTTTATCAAGACCTGTCAATTAAAAAACTATGAAGCTAGATCAATTCTTAAAATGGCATAACCTTGTTTCAACTGGTGGTCAAGCAAAAATTTTTATTAAAAGTGGGAAGGTAAGCGTGAATGGACAGATTATAAAAGAACGAGGAAAAAAATTGAATATTGGAGATAAAGTTCAGTTTTTAAAAAATGAAATAATCTTTGAAAAATAACCTATTGAGCGTCAACTTATACTAAGATGATTCTCTGGATAAAATATCTTGTGAGAAAAACTGTAATTGCTGGAAATTGGAAAATGCACATGACTTGTGCAGATACAAAAAAGTTTCTAGATCAATTTATTCCTTTAATAGAAAAGAATAAAAGTGATCGTAATATTATTATTGCTCCTCCATACACAGCAATTTCTACTTTTGCTGAATATTCCAATTTTAATTATTTAAATATTGCAAGTCAAAATATCCATTGGGAAGAATCTGGTGCATTTACAGCAGAAATATCACCTGAGATGCTCTTAGAACATAAAGTAAAGTATGCTATTGTCGGGCATAGCGAGCCGAGAAAATATTTTAGTGAGAGTGATGAACAAATTAATAAGAGAGCAAAATCTGCTCAAGCTAACGGTTTAACTCCCATAGTATGTGTAGGAGAAACATTAGAACAAAGAGAAAGAGGTGAAGCAGAAAGAATTATATCGAGGCAAGTTGAACAGGGTTTGGAGGGTACAAACCCATCTGATCTAATAGTTGCTTATGAACCTATTTGGGCTATTGGAACTGGTAAAACCTGTGAAGCTCAAGAGGCTAATAAAATTTGTAATTTAATAAGAAAACTTATAGGTTATGATGAGGTAACTATACAATATGGCGGCTCAGTAAAACCAAATAATATAGATGAAATCATGTCAATGAATCATATTGATGGAGTTTTAGTTGGAGGTGCATCATTAGATCCGAAAAGTTTTGCCAGAATTGCGAATTACAAGTAAAAAAAATATATGGCCACAGGATTGGAGGAAAAAAACTTCAATAATGGGGATTATAAATCTTACACCTGATTCGTTCAGTGATGGCGGGGAATTTGATTCAATTGATAAAGCTTTAGATCAAGTAAGAAGATTTTCCTTATCTGGAGCAGACATTATTGATTTAGGAGCTCAAAGTACCAGACCAGGTGCTGATGAAATAGGAGTTATAAAAGAAATAGAAAGATTAATTCCAATTCTTAAAGCAATCAGATATAAATATCCTGAGATCTTAATTTCTGTTGATACTTTTAATTCTGAGGTGGCTTATCAAGCTTTATTAAATGGAGCCGATTGGATTAATGATGTCACTGGTGGTAGAAGAGATAAAGAAATACTTGATGTTGTTGCAAAGTTTAATTGTCCTTTTGTAATAACACATAGTAAGGGGAACAGTAAAAATATGAACAAATTAATGGTATATGATAATTTATTTCTTGATATTGTTGGTGATTTAAAAAATCACACAGAAGAGGCATTAAGTAGAAATATTAAAGAAGAAAAAATAATTTGGGATCCGGGATTGGGTTTTTCAAAGAATACAAGTCAAAATATAAAAATTTTGCAAAATTTAGAAATATTTCAAAGTTTTGGTTTCCCTATACTTATAGGTGCTTCTAGAAAGAGATTTATTGGCGAAATTCTGGATGAAGAAATTCCCAAGAATAGAGATATTGGAACATTAGCTGTTAGTTGTTTATGTTCTCAAAAAAAAATTGATATCGTAAGGGTTCATAATGTTGAAATTAATTATCAAGTATTGAAATTGTCAGATAAAATAAATAGATGAAATTATTCTTTAACTCCCTCTATTTTATCTTCAACTTCTTGATACAACTCTTTTAATTGTTCTATATTTTCCTCAGAAGTTTCCCAATAACCTCTCCCATTAACTTCTAATAAAGTTCCTACTATTCTTCTAAAACTATTAGGATTTAAATCCATTAGTCTTTTTCTCATCTCTTCATCATTAATGAAGGTTTCATTAGTTTCTTCATAAACAAAATTATCTACCTGTCCACTTGTAGCACTCCAACCAAGAGTATAGTTAAGTCTATTTGAGAGCTCTCTTACTCCTTCATATCCAGATTTGAGCATTCCCTCATACCATTTAGGATTTAGAAGTTTAGTACGAGAGTCTAATCTTATTGTCTCACTTAATGATCTAACTTGAGCATTTGATGTTGTAGTGTCTGCGATGTAACTACTAGGCTCTTTACCATCATCTCGAAGTGTTTTAATCAATTTTGTCGGATCAGAATCAAAATAATGACTAACATCGGTTAATGATATTTCAGAAGAATCTAAATTCTGAAAGGTTACATCAGCTGTTTTCATGACTGATTCAAAAACATCTCTTTTTTGATTCATTTCTCCAGGATTATCTGCATTAAAAGCATAGGTTTTTCTTGATAAATACATTTCCTGCAATTCATTTTCTTCTTCCCAAGTTGAGTTTTCTACTGCTAGATTTACATTTGAACTATAACTTCCGCTTGCATTAGAGAAGACTCTTGCAGAAGCTTCTCTTATGGATGTACCTTCTTTTTCTGCTTGATCAAGAGAATGTTTTCTAACAAAATTTAAATCAGGTGGCTCATCAGCCTCAGCAGCTAATTTAACAGCTTGATCAATTAAGGCCATTTGATTAATAAATAAATCTCTAAAAACTCCTGAGCAATTTACTACTACATCAATTCTTGGCCTCTTAAGTTCCTCAAGAGGTATTAACTCAAGTTTATTTATCCTTCCAACAGAATCAGGCTTTGGTTTAACTCCTACAAACCATAAAATTTGAGCAAGAGATTCTCCATAGGTTTTTATATTATCAGTACCCCATAGTACGCAAGCTATAGTTTCTGGCCAAGTACCTTGCTCTTCTTTTTGCCTTTCTATTAATTTATCAACAACAGACTTTGCCGCTGCAACAGCAGCAGTTGTTGGAATAGATTGAGGATCTAGAGCATGAATATTTTTGCCACTTGGTAAAACACCTGGATTTCTTATGGGATCACCTCCTGGACCAGGTAAAACATAATTTCCGTCTAAGGCTTTGATAAGACTTTCCATTTCTTTGTCTGCACAAACCTGTTCAAGACAAAATAATAAATATTGAAAAAGTTTATCTAATTCCGATTGATTTACATTCTCAAATCCATTATCGACACAAACTCGATACCAAGGAGTAGGAAGTTTTAAACCAAATATTTTAAATAAATCTAATAATTTAGATAAGAATGATTTTTCAAGATAAACTCTCCCATCAACGATTTTAAGAGATTTAACCATTGCATATATTGATTCTCTTGAGGTTTTAATAATCTTTTTATTGAGTTCAACAAATTTGAGTTCACCCTTATTATTTTTTTTGTAAATTTCTTCGATATTACAATTGATAGATTCTGCCAATAAACCTGGTAAAGATCTTAATTGTTCTTGTTCTCTCTCCAAAGATGAAATATTTACAAGAGTAGCTACTGCTTCTTCTGCAGTAGGTGCTTCACCAATAGTATGTAAGCCACATGGCAATAACCTACTTTCTATCTCCATTAATTGTTTATAGATATTTCCAACAAATAAATCCCTTTCATCTAGAGATAACTCATTTGCATCATTATTAGGAAGGTTTACATCTTTATCTAGGTTACATTTTTTTGCAGTTTCAACTATTGAATTAACAATTTGTATACCTCTGCTATTTTCTCTAAGTTGTTGATAAGATCCAACAAGTTCACTTAATTCTTTTAAGCCTTTATATAATCCTGCATTTTCAGCTGGAGGTGTTAAGTAACTTATAGTAGAAGCATATCCTCTCCTTTTGGCAATTGTAGCTTCTGATGGATTATTTGCAGCGTAATAATAAAGATTTGGCAAAGATCCAATTAGTGAATCTGGGTAACATGTCTCACTCATTCCCATTTGCTTACCCGGCATAAACTCAAGAGAGCCGTGAGTACCGAAATGAAGAACAGCATCCGCTTTCCAGATTTTTTCGACATAAGTATAGTATGCAGCAAAACCATGATGAGGACTTGCGCTTCTTGAATAAAGTAATCTCATAGGATCACCTTCATATCCAAAAGTTGGTTGAACACCTATAAAAACATTCCCAAAGTGTTTCCCGTATATAAGTAAATTTTGTCCGTCGCTATTAAGATTACCAGGAGGTTTGCCCCAATTCTCTTCAAGTCTATTTGAATAAGGAGTAAATTCTTCATATTCGTTTACAGACATTTTATGGGCAATATTTAATTCAGGAGAACCATCCATAGCTTCTGGATTATTAATAACTTTTTCCATTAACTCTTTAGAGTTATTTGGTAGATTGTCAATTTTATAACCTTTCTTCTTCATCTCTAATAGAACCCTATATATTGAACCAAAGACATTTAAATAAGCAGCAGTTCCAACATTTCCCTTGTCAGGGGGAAAACTAAATACAGTTATTGCTAATTTTTTTTCTTCTCTCTTCTTTACACGCAATGTTGACCATTTAATTGCTCTTTCAGCGATTACGTCAACTCTATCTTGGAGAGTATGTGCTTTTCCTGTCGCATCATCCCTTCCTGAGAGAATTATTGGTTCTATAGCTCCGTCCAATTCAGGAATGGCAATCTGTAGTGCGACTTGTACTGGATGAAGACCAAGATCACTCTCCTCCCATTCTTGAGTAGTTTGAAAGACTAAAGGAAGGGCAACCATATATGGTCTATTTAATTTCTTTAGAGCTTCTATAGCTTTGGGATGGTCTTGTCTCGCTGGACCTCCAACTAAAGCAAATCCTGTAAGTGATACTATTCCATCAACGATAGGATTATCTTTATTAATTGAATCATAAAAAAATTCTTTGACTGGTTTTGAAAAATCTAATCCACCGCAAAAAATTGGAATAACTCTTGCCCCCCTATACTCAAGTTCTTGAATAACAGCTACATAGTGAGCATCATCACCAGTAACAATATGGCTTCTTTGAAGAACTAATCCAATAGTAGGACTAGTATCTAACTTGGGTTCTAAATCTTTTCTATTATTATCCCATGCTTTGTAGGAATCTAAACTTTCAAACATATTAGGAGCCATGGGATGCCATATACCCAAGTCTGGAAATGTTTCTGGATCTTGAATATTAAACGCTTCTAATTCACTTTTAATATCATCAGATACTACATATTTCTCGGATAACATTAACAAAAGATTTTTTAAATTTTCAGTGGTTCCTCCTAGCCAATATTGAAAACTTAGAATAAATGTTCTTGCATCTTGAGCTTTTTCAATAGGTAAATATTTCAGGATTGAAGGTAAAGTATTTAAAAGTTTTAACATTGAATCTTGGAAGCTTGCTCCATCTGCTTCTTTCTTCTTTTTTATTAAATCTCCTATTATACTTTTGCTCTTAGTTTGGCCCAATTGCGCCATACTAAAAGATCCCAATTTATTTAATCTCATTACTTCTGGCATAGATGGAAATACAACTGATGCCTTAAGCTTTTTCTTGTAGGGAGATACTGCTTCTACAACTTTCTGTGCTAAATCTTCAATAAATATTAAGGAAGCAACAAATATATCTGCATTGGATACATCTTTTTTAAAATCTTCGTAATTATTTTCATCTCTAAGTTCTTCAATTAAATAACCACTAAGTTCAATCCCAATTGGACCTTGGATTTCGTTGATTGATTTTGCAGCTTCAGTTAGCGAATTTTGGTATTGTGGCTCGAGAACAACATATACTGCTTTAATAACAG
>CEUU01114374.1_pt1 | contig 11100 bp, 10 predicted proteins | sample 531321 | NCBI WGS metagenome assembly CEUU01 (sample SAMEA2622658, study PRJEB7988) | marine metagenome | isolation source: saline water (ENVO:00002010), including
ATAATGATAGTCAGATTAACTTGTTATTTCAAAACTAAATACTTAAATAATTGAAAAATATCCAAGATAAAGTCATGTATATAGTTAAAAAAGTTTTTTATAAATTTGATTCTCATGAATTATTATTAACAATATTGAATAGCTTAATATTATGAAGAAAGCTTTAATTACAGGTATAACAGGGCAAGATGGTAGTTACCTAGCAGAGATACTTTTAGAAAAGAATTATCAAGTCCATGGAATAAAAAGAAGATCTAGTAGCTTTAATACCTCTAGGATTGATCACCTTTATGAAGACCCCCATATTGATAATCAAAAGTTTATTCTTCATTACGGGGACTTAACCGATAGTACTAATTTAATTAGAATTATTCAGGAAGTTCAACCAGATGAAATTTATAATCTTGGAGCACAAAGTCATGTTTCAGTAAGTTTTGAAAGTCCTGAATACACCGCAAATTGTGATGCTTTAGGGACACTAAGAATATTAGAAGCAATAAGGATTCTAAACCTTACAAAAAAAACTAAATTTTATCAGGCAAGTACAAGTGAACTATATGGAGAGGTTCAGGAAATCCCACAAACGGAATCAACCCCTTTTTATCCTAGAAGCCCATACGCAGTAGCAAAACTTTATGCATATTGGATATCAATAAATTATCGAGAGGCTTATGGCATTTATGCTTGCAATGGTATTCTTTTTAATCATGAGAGTCCAAGAAGAGGTGAAACATTCGTTACTAGAAAAATAACTCGAGGTCTAGCAAGAATCGAATTAGAATTGGAATCTTGTTTATATCTAGGTAATTTAGACTCAAAAAGAGATTGGGGACATGCTAAAGATTACGTAGAGATTCAATGGTTAATGCTTCAGCAAAAACAACCCGAAGACTACGTTATCGCAACTGGTAGAACAGAGACTGTTAGAAGATTTATTGAAATCAGTGCAGAAAAGCTCAAATGGAACGGTGAAGATAATGGCCCAGGAATAATTTGGGAAGGTTCAGGATTAAATGAGATAGGTCGTAGGGCAGATAATAATCAAATTGTTATAAGAATTGATAAAAGATACTTTAGACCGACAGAAGTAGATTTATTAATTGGTGATTCAAAAAAAGCTTTTCATAAACTTGGATGGAAACCAAAAAAAACATTAGAAGAATTAGTTGAAGAAATGATTAATGAAGATTTAAAAATAGCAAAGAAAGAACTTAGAGAAAAAGAATATAATTTAGTAAATGAAAATTCATAAACACAAATAACTAATTAAAAGATGTATAAAAGAATTACCTCGCAAGAAAAATTTTTTGTAGCTGGAGGTAGTGGAATGGTTGGGGGAGCAGTTTGCAATACTCTCAAAGAGAAAGGTTATGGTAATGAGAAATTGGGAGGACAAATATTAAAGCCAAAAAGAGATAAATTAAATCTTTTAAATTCTAATGAAGTAGATGATTGGTTTCATCTAAATAAACCTAGCATTACGATATTAGCTGCGGCCAAAGTAGGAGGGATTTACGCAAATTCAAAATATCCATATAATTTTTTATTTGAGAATTTAACAATTCAAAATAATGTTATTAATGCTTCAAGAAAATATGGAATAAAAAGATTAATTTTTCTTGGCAGCAGCTGTATCTATCCAAAATATGCAAATCAACCTATAAGAGAAGAGGCTTTATTAGATGGGAAACTTGAGATTACAAATGAATGTTATGCATTAGCTAAAATTTCAGGAATTAAGCTTTGTGAAGCTTTAAGAAATCAACATGGCTTTGATGCTATTTCTCTTATGCCTACAAATTTATACGGCCCAGGGGATAATTATCATCCATTAAATAGTCATGTATTGGCTTCACTAATAAAAAAGTTTTCAGATGCTAAGAAAAATAAAAGCAAAATTGTCACTTGTTGGGGGACTGGAAAACCTTTAAGAGAATTTATGCACGTTCAGGATCTAGCGGAAGCTATAGTGTTTTGCTTAGAAAATTGGGATCCAGATAGTAAAGAATCTCCCAGAAGAGAAGACGGTACTCCTCTTTATTTTCTTAATGCAGGAACTGGGCAAGATATTTCAATAAAAAAGCTCACAGAAAAAATAAAAAGCATAGTAGGGTTTGAAGGGGAAATTATTTGGGATAAAAGCAAACCAGATGGAACACCTAGAAAACTTTTAGATGTAAGTAGGATTAATAAATTAGGGTGGCATTCAAAAATTAATCTTGACCAGGGTATCTGCAAAACAATAAATGAATTTAATCATATTTAATCAAGATATCCATTTGGATTTAAAGTCTGCCATTTCCATCCATCTCTGCACATTTCTTCTATATCTCTTTTTGGTTTCCAATTTAAAACAGATAAAATTTTTGAATTATCTGCCACTACATACTCTTGATCTCCCTCCCTTCTAGAAGTAAATGAATATAAAATATCAATATTATTTACTTTTTTAAAAATTTCTATTAGTTCTAAAACTGTTGTTCCCTTTCCAGTTCCTATATTTAAGTTGATAAATTGAGATTTATTATTATTTAAATACTCAAATGCTGCAACATGCCCATCTGCCAAATCCAAAACATGCACATAATCTCTTATGCATGTTCCATCTCTTGTATTCCAATCTTTGCCATATACTTTCAACTCCTTTAGCTTTCTCGAGGCAACTTGCAAAATCAGTGGGAAAAGATTATTTGGTTTACCGATAGGATTCTCACCAATATGTCCAGAATAGTGGGCTCCAATGGGATTAAAGTATCTTAAATTGATAAATTTCCATTCGCCTTGTTCACTATTGTATATATCTTCTAAAAGACTCTCTACATAATTTTTAGTTTTTCCATATGGATTTATTGGAGAAATTATGGAATTTTCTTTTAATAATTTATTTCCTGCATTCGCGTAGATAGTAGCACTACTACTAAATATTAAATTCTTACAGGAATATTTGTTCATAACTTTTATTAAATTTATTGTTCCACCTACATTAGTTTCCCAATACATCAGTGGATTCTTTACTGACTCTCCAACAGCCTTTAGACCTGCAAAATGTATTACTGCTTCAATGTTCTTTTTATTTTCATTAGCGTAGATAAATATTTTTTCTATATGATTTTTTTCTCTTAAGTCTCCTTTAAAAAACTTTAGATTTTTCAATAATCTCTTATCTTTTTTAAGTAAAATATATTTTAATTTTTTTAAAACTTTTACATTACTGTTTAATAATGAATCAATAATAAAAACATAATGACCTTTTTCCAGTAAAGCAAGCACCGTATGACTTCCAATATAACCACAACCTCCAGTGACTAATATATTAGTCATTTTGCAATAAAAATAAAATGGAGAGAGAATTTTTCAATTAATGAAAATTTTTTCTTTATGTATTTTAATTTATAATTCAAAAAAAACTATCCTAAAAATTAAAAAACATGAGAAGTAAACAAAAATTATTTGATGTTTTTTTATTTCTTAATGAATTAGATTTACTTGAGTTAAGACTTAAAACTCTTTATCCAATTGTTGATTATTTTGTTATTACTGAAATAAATGAAACTTTCTCGGGAAAGTCAAAATCTTTAATTTTTGAAAAAAATAGAGAAAGATTTAAACAATTTAATAAAAAAATTATTTATAACCCAATTACAGCAGAGGAATTACTTGAATTAAAGCGTACTAAATGGAGGGATTATGTTAGCGACTTAAATAAGTCACTTTCTCATAAACACAATGGAAAACCTGCTAAATATATCAAAGAATCTCTTAAACGTGAAATAAGTCATAGAGATTCAGCCATATTAGGATTCTTCGATATCGCTAATAAAGAAGACTTTATATTACTAAGTGATTTAGATGAGATACCAGATCCAGAAGCTATCTCATTAGCAATTGAAGGCAAAATAACAAAACCTTGTTATTTCAAGATGAAATGGTTTCTTTACTGGATAAATAATCAAGTATCTGAACCTTGGTTTGGTACAGTCTTGTTCAGATTTAAAAATCTCAAAGGGAATTCATTGGATAATTTTAGATTTGCTTCTTCCAACGAAATTAAAGTTCCTGGAGAAATTATAAAAAATGGAGGTTGGCACTTTAGTTATCTAGGAGGAATTGATGCTATTATTTACAAATTAAAATCCCATCCATTTCAAGGATATAAAGTTCTTATTGCTTTAATTCTAAACAAATTGAAAATAAGACAAATAAAAAATACGGTAAGGCAAAACAAGGATATATTCTTAAAGAATAGAACCTTATCAATTATTGATATTGATGATTCTTATCCATCTGAAATGCTTAAAGATAAGGATTTTATTAAAAAATACTCCTATTAATATTTCCAAATTTTCCTTTATTTTCTCTCGTACAAATTAATAAGCTATTCAGAAATATTTACAAAAATCTGGTAAATTTATGTGTCACATTATATGAGATATAATCATGTAAGTTTTAGTAAAATATATTTTTATGGATTCAAGAAAAGGCATAATACTTGCTGGAGGAAATGCGACAAGATTATATCCCTTGACATACTCAGTAAGTAAACAATTAATGCCTGTATATGACAAACCTATGATTTATTATCCTTTAAGTACCTTAATGCTTGCAGGTATTAAAGAATATTTAGTTATAGTTAATCCAAAACACCTTGATGCATTTAAATCCCTTCTAGGGGATGGGGGAAAATGGGGGATATCAATCGAATATGCAATTCAAAAGAAGCCCGAAGGTTTGGCGCAGGCTTTTCTAATTGCAGAAGATTTTATTGATAACAAATCATCTGTATTAATATTAGGAGATAATCTATATCATGGAAACGATCTCACTCCTCAATTGATAAAAGCGAATAAGAGAAAAGAGGGGGCTACTATCTTTGTTTACCCAGTAAGTGATCCTCATAGATATGGTGTAGCAGAATTTAATAATAATAAAAAGGTAATCAATCTTGAAGAAAAGCCCAAGAACCCCAAAAGTCAGTATGCAGTCACAGGTATTTATTTTTTTGATAATACAGCTGTATCTAAGGCTAAAGATATAAAGCCTTCTTCAAGAGGAGAATTAGAAATAACCTCTTTGAATAATTTATTTCTTAAGGAAAATAATCTTTTTGTTGAAATAATGGGAAGAGGTATGGCTTGGCTAGACACTGGAACTTTTGACTCTTTACATCAAGCTGGGACTTATATTCGTTTGCTTGAAAGAAGACAAGGCCTTAAGGTTGGTTGCCCTGAAGAAATTGCTTGGCGCAATAAATGGATCGATGATCAAGATTTAGTAAAACTTGCAAAAAATGTTCTGAAAAGTGGATACGGTGAATATCTTATTAGGATTCAGAAAGATCCTTTCTACCAAACTTAATCTAAAATCATTACTTAATATGAAAATAAAATCACTTAACGATCAAAGAGGAATAAAATTTGAGGGACTTTTTTTAGTAACTCCTAATAAATACAAAGATCAAAGAGGTTCTTTCTACGAAAGTTGGAATAAAAATATATTTGATAAAAAAATCAACTCCTGCGTTAATTTTGTTCAGGATAATCACTCAAGCTCGATTCAAGGTGTTTTACGAGGGCTTCATTATCAGACAAGTCCAAATCCCCAGGGTAAATTAGTAAGATGTCCCTACGGCGAAATTTTTGATGTTGCTGTCGATCTAAGAATAAACTCAAAAACATTTGGGCGATGGACTGGTATTTATCTTAATTCTGAGAACATGAACCAATTGTGGATTCCCGAAGGATTTGCGCATGGTTTCTTAACAATTAGCGATTTTGCAGAGGTTTTATATAAAACAACTGCATATTGGAATAAAGAATGTGAAAAGTCTATTAAATGGAATGATGAAAGATTATCAATCGATTGGCCATTAGAAAAAACAAAGCAGAATCATCCATTATTATCAAAAAAAGATTCCGAATCTATAAGTTTTGAAGACTCTATTAAATACTTCAACTAATTTTTAATTAACCAATTTAAAATTAATACAAAAAATTTTATCAAAAATGAGAATACTAATAACTGGATCAAAGGGACAACTGGGAACTGAACTAATGAGGCAACTTAATATGAACAAAGGTGAAAAACCTTTAGAAATAGTTACTCCTTCTAAAAATGAGCTGAATTTATTAGACTTAAAAAATTGTGAAGAGTACGTAAAAGATCTAAAGCCTGAATTGTTAATAAATTTAGCAGCATATACTGCAGTAGACAAAGCCGAAAATGATATTAATAATGCAAGAACTATAAATGGATTGGCATTAAAATCATTTGCCAATGCTGTAAAATCTTATGGAGGATATATTATCCAAATAAGTTCTGATTATGTATTTAATGGTGAACAAAAATTTCCATATCAAACTAAAGATGCAAGAGATCCATTAGGCATTTATGGTAAAACCAAGGCAGAGGGAGAATACTTCCTAGAAGAAATTTTATACAATACAAATCAATTCACAATAGTAAGAACGAGTTGGCTAGTAAGTCCTTGGGGTAACAATTTTGTAAAGACAATTTTAAAAAAACTTGAAGAAAATAAAGAAAATTTATATGTTATTTCAGATCAAATAGGCTGTTTAACAACAGCGAAGAATCTTGCATTTCTTTTAAGGTTACTTATTGAAAAGAAAATGAATAAAGAAATCTTACCATCACATCTACATTGGAGTAGTGATGGCAAAACAAGTTGGTATGAAATAGCTTTAAAAATTAAAGAAATTAGTAGCCATATTAACCTAATTAATTCAAAGGTAAATATTCACCCAATAAAAACTACTGAATATAAAACTTCATGCCCCAGACCAAAATTCTCACTTTTAGATTCGTCTATCACAAAAGAAAAAATTGGTATCAAAAGTAATTTTTGGTGGATTGATTTGGAGATTCTACTTAAAGAGATAATAACGTTAAAAAAAGCGGATGAATAATCAATTACTTGATTTATTAATATATTATTAAATTTATAAAATTAAATAATCAAAAGTCTAAATCCAAATTAAAACATTAATTATCCATATTTATTTATTCTTTCTTGTATGGAAAATATTTAAAAAAATTTCAATAATTATTTAAAAATTTAGCAATAATAATATTCAACTTTGATCTTATAGAAATAAGAATAAGAGATAATAGTTGAAAAAGTCTAATAATTCTAATCGGAATAAGACCTTTGATTCTTAGATAATCCTTTTCTTTTTTTATTTGTTTTTTTAAATTCTCCTTAAGTGATGTTGTAATACTATTTTTGGCCTGAAAAGAAAAGATTCTTGTATGAAAATAAAATAAAATTTTTCTCTTATCAATGGATGATAATGAAAACAATTTTATATACCATTCTGCATCAACAAACCACTTTAAATTTAGATCAAAAAATACATTTTTATATCTACTATTTACGATTACAGAAGCAGTTGGGGCTAAAATCATATTTAAAGATGCATTTGGCCACAACATGCAAATTTGAGAAAAATATTTCTGCTGCCAAGAAAATAATTTATGTAGAGGAGCATTTCCAACTTTTGAAGAACAAGGTAATATAATTAAACCTATTTTATTTGAATCTATAACATCTAAAAAGTTTAAATTGTCTGGATATTCATCGTGATGGTTTAATACAAAAAAAGGAGTCTTCACCATTGAAAGAAGATAATTCCAATTTTCAGGAGGAGACTTTTTTGTACCTTCAAAATAACTAATATTATTATCCTTACAAGTACTTTCAATTAATTTCTTTTCTTTATAATTGTCACTATCATCAGAGACCAAAATCAATACTCTTGAATCCTTTAAATAAGTTCTTAATAATCTTGAAAATAATTCATGATTATTATATGTAGGAATTAAAACGGTAAGTAATTTAGTCATAAATATAAATCGAATATTTTTGCATATTGTTTTAAATCAAATAATTTTATATTGCCAGTCCTTAAAAATATATTCCGAAGTAACTTGGTAACTTTTAAACCAAAATTTAGGGATAATTATGAATTTATCTTCATTTTTCGAAAAAAATGCTGAGAGCCAAGAATATGTACTATTTGACAAAATAAAATAATTAGCCTTCGACATAATAATAAATTCACTTTCTGCTGAAAAATTACCTGAAGAAATAACAGTTGAATTAGGAATTAAATTCACTAAATTATTTTGAACCCATTTAGGGTCATCAGAAAACAAAAAAACTGATAAATTTCCAAATTTACTTCTTAAAAAATTAATCCCTTTAAGATAGTAGGAAATATCCAAATTTCCGTGAAACTTAGAAGCTCTATAATTAATATAATCTCCTCTTCTAACATGCAAAGAAATAAACTTTTTATTCAAATTTAGTTTTTTTGTGATATTGATATCTTCTTTATATTTTAGATTTTTACAAGATGGTAAAAATTCATATTGATTTATTAATTTGTGCCAAGTTCCAAAGAAAACTAAAATATTATTATTAAAATTAATATCATTAAGATTTATATTTGTATTTATACTATCAAAATAAAAATTAGAAAAGATTTTGATCTTAAATTTATTAAATAAGTATCGATAAGTTTTTAAGGATATTGGCGATAAAAAAATAAATCTTAGAATTAAATTTAAATTTTCAATATTATATTTTCTTAAGTTTAAATAAAAAAGATTCTCTAAGTCGGAATTATGATTTGTTCTATAACTATTCCTAAGATCGTAATAAAAAACATTTTTATTAAATTTTTTTTGTAATTCATTACCTAAAAAATATTGAAATAATTGATTTCCTAATCCTCCTTGATAAACAATAATCACAGAATTTTCAGGGATTTTAAAAAGTTTAGAAATTAAAAATTTAATAGACATAATTAAATATAAATATAAATTGAATATGAACTAATTCATAATTCTATTTAAATAGGTTCCGAACCTTTCCTTAAAATAACTAATCTAATAGTTTTAAATAAAATTAAAAAATCAAACCAAATAGAAAAGTTTTTTAGATAAAAAAGATCAAAACTTAATTTCTTTTTTGAATCTTCAACAGATGCTCCATATGGATAATTGACTTGTGCCCAACCACTTAGACCAGGTCTAATTAAATATCTATAATTATAAAAAGGTATTATAGCTGTCAATTCTTTATCAATTTCTGCCCTCTCAGGTCTTGGTCCTATTAAACTCATTTCTCCTTTAATAACACATATAAGTTGTGGCAATTCATCAATCCTACATTTTCTTATTAATCTACCCACATTTGTAATCCTGTTGTCCAACTTGCGTGCCCAAATGGGAGTTCCTGATTCGGAATTCAACTTCATCGTTCTCAATTTATAAATGGTGAAAACTTTTTGGTTAATTCCTACTCTTTTTTGCTTATAAATAATTGTTTGTCTATCTTCAGCATAAATAAGAATGGAGGCGATCAAAAGTATGGGACTTGTTAAAATTAAAAGTAAAATACTAAATAAAAAATCACCCATCCTTTTAATTCTCATTTCTAAAGCATTAAATGGTATCTTAAAATTTCTTCGAATTAAGAATTTTTTACTAATTATCTCAGGGGGGAACCTTTGAAGATTATTTTCACACCAATGTTCTACACTGAAGACTTGAGTCCCGCGAGTTTTATATTTAAGCAATTTATCTAATAAATCATCGCTAATTTGTTCAAACTTATCAATAAAAATCCCTTCAATTGAATTAAAATCAACATCTGACAAATTACTATGAATGTTTCTAGAAATGATCTCTATTTTTCTTCTACTCCAACTTAGTTCTGATTTGATATAACTTTCTAACTTTTCTGACCCTACAAATAGCCATATATTTTTTTTATTAGTATTAATAGTAAATTTATATAATAATGGAAATTGTAAGCCAACTAAAATTAGAGAATTTAAAAAAGAGTAAAACAAAATCAATTTATCAAAATGATTATAGTTATTAAGATCTATATTTAAATAGATACAAAAAACAAAAATCAATGATAAGATTGAAACGAAAAATGCCTTTGTGAAAACATTAATGAACAATAAAAATGAATTTTTTTTGAAAATATTAAAACTATAAGAATATCTACCAAATATATAACTTATAAGTATCCAAAAAGGTAAAAAAGTTATTGAGAAATTATTTATATCTTCTTCAAAAGCAAAATAATCTGAAAATATTGTTTTATTAATTATAAAAATTAAAAAGATCTCCAGAAGACAATTAAAAATAAGTTTTCTTCTAGATATAAGCCAGGGAAATCTCATTTAAAATTTCAAAATAATAAAAATATTTCACATTTATTTTAAACTACTTTATACATAAAAATTTTTTTTTTTAGAACTTTATTAATTGGCATACCCTTTTGAAGGTATAATTTTTATATATTAAAGTTTACTTTTAATGTTCTACAAGAATATTATATTTATAAAGATTTCAAAAAAACTATATTTAATTAATCATTCAATAGATCTATGCAAAATTGGCAGTAAAGGTAATGTTTTAAAATTTATTTTATTGATTATTTTTTCATTATTGGAAGGGATATCAGATACTTTACCTGTCTTAGTTGTCATCCCTTTTATAGGATTGATAAGTGATCCTGAAAAAATATGGAGCATTAATCAAGTTAGAAATTTAAGTAAATTAAATTTTATAAATCAACCTGAAGACCTTCTTTTACCATCTCTTTTAATATTTGTAAGTTTAATATTATTTAATATTTTCTTAAAACTTTTTACAATAAGCTTTAGTAATTATGTTAAAGCTTCGGTTGGTCATCAAATCAGTAAAATTGCTTATAAAAAAATAATATTTAGCAATTATGAATTCCAGATAACTAATAGTAGTAGCAAAATTATTGATGATTTCTATGTATCTATTGGCGCATCATTAGCTAATATTGAAAGTTTTTTAGATGCCATAAGATCCTTATTCACAATTATTCTTGTAACAATATCACTATTTTTTATAAATAAAGAAATAACCATTTTCATTTTTTTAATCTGCGGTTTAACTTATTTATCTACAGCTATTGCTAAGAACAAAATCCTTGCTAAAAATGGAAGAATTTTAAAAATTTCTGTAAAAAAACAAACTGACTTAATTCAAGAAAGTTGGGGATATAAAAAAAACATTATATTAGAAAAT
>CEUU01031019.1_pt1 | contig 11078 bp, 10 predicted proteins | sample 531321 | NCBI WGS metagenome assembly CEUU01 (sample SAMEA2622658, study PRJEB7988) | marine metagenome | isolation source: saline water (ENVO:00002010), including
TTTTTTTGTCCTTAATGTTGTTTGAAGATGATGTTATACGTTTGTACTAAAGCACAAGGTCGCACCGTTCACGTTGTTTCCATTTTATGAGGCGTATGATAAGAACGATAATCATTCTCATCAACGTATAAGATTTAGGGGCTGATAGATGCAGGGAAAGTTTACCATCGGTTTTGGAAGGATACTTTCGATAGGTTTTTTCATGCTTTCTTGCAGCCTCCCGCGGGCGGTCTTGGCAGACGAGGTAGGGAAGGCGAGCTCTGAAGGAAAGCCTCAAGAGTTGAGGTACACCTTCTCTTGGAATTTCGATACTGAATCAGATTTGAGTCCTCGAGGGGGCACAACGAGGGGAGCGGATGTAACCCTAGCCGAGACCCCTAGCGAGAGTTGGAAAGCCCTCCAGAAGCCTTACCAAAGTAAGTTTGAAAAGGATCGAGCAGCCATACTTGCTATGGCCGGAGAATACAGGGCTTCGTTTGATTTCATTGAAACTCTGGGTTTTTACGAAGATCACAAACCTACACGACCCTATCAGTCATGGGGCACTGAATATATATTCGTCGTCGAAGATCGAAGTGACTTCATAAGTCTCCAGCATGTACTGGTAATGATGATGAAGACACCGGATGGAGGGGTTACTGAACCCTATGTTGTAAAGCACTGGAGACAGGACTGGACGTATGAAGATTCCTCTATAATTAGCTATGTCGGCAATAGGACCTGGCGTTCAGAAGAGGTCCCTGACGAGCAACGACAAGGAAATTGGTCTCAGGCAGTCTTTCAGGTGGATGATTCCCCAAGATATGAATCGATGGGTCGATGGGTGCATGCAAAAGGCTTCTCCAGCTGGATGAGTCAAGAGACTTGGCGTCCGCTGCCCAGAAGAGAGTTTAGCGTAAGAGACGATTACGACGTGTTGATTGGCACCAATCGACACACTATTACACTGAACGGTTGGAGTCAGGAAGAAGACAATCTCAAGGTGCTGACTGGTCGGGCAAGAGATCGCGCCAAAGACGGGAGGTTACTTCCAGACTACGAGGTTAGAGGGAGAGAAGTGGGATTTAATCGTTATGAAAGAATCATAGATTTTGATTTTCAACCAGCCAAAAGATACTGGGAGAGGACCTCTTATTTCTGGTCAAAGGTGAGAAAGCGCTGGGAGTCCATTATGGAAAACCAAACCACACACTCTTTGATAAATGAAGGTCGAAATTCGTTTCTGATGGGAGCAATGATTGCAGCGGACACCATTTCGAGGGTGGGAGAGGCGAGCGAAAAAGATCAGATGAAGATGGTGAACGACCTTTTTGACAACTACGTAGTCGTTGGCACCGAAGTCCAGTAAAAGGTACCTTGTATCTGTCAGTTTCGCTGCTAGAATCCCGTAGGCTAAATGAGAATGATTCGTATTAAGATGATTTTGGATAAAATTGTATCTCTTGGTGGCGCCACCCTTTGCTTTGTAATGTTAGGTCTGACATTGGCCGCAGGAACCAGCATAGCTAGCGAAGAGGCCAAAACAGTTAATGATGAAACGACGGTCCGGCTCTCCATTGGAGAGCTAATGAATCAACCTAGATTCTACTTAGATCAGTACGTCGAGTTGGTTGGGGTCGTGGGGGACGTCTGTCCTATGATGGGTTGTTGGGCTGATCTTTCCGAGTCTGGCGGTGAGCAGACCGTGAGGTTCAAGGTTCCCGATGGACAGCTCATATTTACAGCGGAAATGCGGGATACCGAGGTACGTATTGAAGGTTTCTTTAGAGAGCACGTGTTGGACGAGAAACAGGCCAGATCGTGGTTACAACACCTAGCGGATGAGAAAGGAGAACCTTTTTCGCCTGAATCTCACTCAGGTCCATTAAGTTTTTTTCAAATTGAAGGGGACAAAGCGGAGTTATTGAATTCAATTTATTCACTTAAAAAAAGCTGAACAGTGGCCCTTCGGTTCGGCCTCTCGGCTAGATCGATTGGCGTGGGTGGATAGATGAATAGGTAGCGGATGTCAGGTGGTAGCGTTTGCATATTTAATGAGAATGATAGTCATTCACTAATGGAGAGATTTAAGTATGAAGATGCTTGATATAGGAGCGAAAGTCCTGTTCGGTGCTATGGTCGCAGCCATATTACCTTCAGCCTTTGCCGAATCAGCGGGCTCGGTGGACAGTGACGAGTATATGGAGACCGTTACGGTCATTGGCACGAAGACGGAACGAAAGATCAGTGATGTTGCCGGCTCGATTTCCGTCTTGGACGAAGAGTACATAGAGCGACAGTTAATTCAGGACATAGCGGACCTAGTAAAATATGAGCCTGGAGTTTCTGTTTCAGGCACCGGAAGTAGATTCGGTTTATCTGGCTTTGCAATACGAGGCATCGAGGGGAATCGTGTTTTGACCCTCGTTGATGGTGTCCGGGTACCAGAGGAATTCTCGTTTGGACCCTTCTTGAACGCGCGAAGAGATTTTGTCTCTGTAGAGAGCATCAGAATGCTCGAGATCTCGAAAGGATCTGGATCCTCGTTATATGGTAGCGACGCCTTGGGTGGAGTGGTATCTATTTTGACCAGAGGTCCAGAGGATTATGTCGATTCGAATGATCCAACGTACGTTTCTTACAAGGTTGGATACAGCAGTGAAGACACCGGTATTACGAATACCATAACTGCCGCGGCGAAGGTCGCCACTATCTCCGGGTTGGTTGAGTACTCGGCTCGATCTGCAAATGAGACAGAAACCATGGGTGTATCTGGCTTCAGCGTGGCCGCGGGTTGGCCCGGCAGTCGTCGACAAGAAGCTGACCCTATGGATATGGAAAATACCAATCTAAGAATCGGATTGAGCATGGATGTCGGTGATCGACATGTTTTATCCGTGGACTATGAAGAGTTCACTGGAGAGACTGATGCCAATATCCTTTCGGATGCAGGGATGAGTTATAGAGGTACGACTACCACAGGCCGAACTGCTTTAGACGAACGAGCGAGGACGAAAACCGCTCTAACCTATCGTTTGACTGACGAGCTTCTTTTTGTTGATAGCTTGGTCTTTACTTATTATCAGCAGGAATCAGAAAATGATCAGCTCACACGAGACGCGCGTGTCTCATTCATGGGGCCGGGCACGAGGAACAGCTTTTCTGAGTTTGATCAGGACATCGAGGGTTACTACGGCCAGGCAACTAGTAACTTTATGACAGGCTCCGTCAGCCACTCTTTGACATATGGCGTGGATTACTACGAAAAAGAAAGCATGGGGTATAGAACAGCCGAAACATTTAACGCTCAGGGCATTCAAATGCCCGAATTCTATGCTTATCCGACTAGGGACTACCCTATAACGAGGGTTGATCAGCTTGGAATTTTCATACAGAACGAGATGAGTTTTATGGATGGCAAGTTGCTACTTACACCCTCCTACAGATACGACGATTACGATGCGGAAACGCTTCCCGACCTAATCTGGGTTAACGGGCATATCGGCGATGATCTGCCAAAGGACTATGCTGACAGCGCGGGAACCTTCCAACTGAGCGGCCTTTATGGCTTAAATGACAAATGGAGTCTCTATTTGAGATATAGCGAAGGGTTCAGAGCACCGCCCGCCGACTCAGTTAACTCTGGTTTTAGAAATCTAATTGGCGGCTATAAGGTAGTCAGTAATCCAACGCTAACCTCCGAGACCAGTTCGGGCTATGAAGGTGGAATTAGATATTCTGCAGAGCGTATGTACGTAAACCTTGCTTGGTATCAGACAGACTATGAAGATTTCATTGAGGAAAATGTCATTGCTCCCCAGTTCCTGATGTTTGGAGGCGTCGATCCTTCAGATGGCTTGCTGGCCTTTACGACAATTAACCGTGGAGAGGCAACCATTGACGGTTGGGAGCTTTCAGCTCGTATGACGCTGTCACATATTTTCAACAGCTGGGATACCTCCGATAGCGGATGGATGGATAATTTCAATGTGAGGTTTGCGATTACTGGGGCGGAAGGCAAAGACACCGTCTCCAATCAACCTATCGATAGCATAGAGCCGTTGAACGGCGCGCTTGGAATTTCCTACGAATCAGCTGATGGAAATTGGGGTGCTGAATTGTCGACCGTGTTCTACGACGGGAAGGATCCTGATGATATTGCTTCCGCAAATAGGCATATTTCAAGTGGCTATGGGGTCGTGGATCTGACGGGCTTTTACAACATAGGTCAGCGAATTTCGATAAACGCAGGTGCGTTTAATCTTATGGATAAGACCTATATGAGGTGGGTTGATACCGTCTCAGTCGGGCGGGACGCTCCTGAGAGATTTACTCAGCCAGGCATCCACTTCGGCCTAAACGCGAGAATCACGCTTTGAGATTTTTTGCACTTTTAGCCACGTTGGCTGCGGGGACAAGCTTAGCTTGTCCCCCAAAGCCGCAGGATCCCAGTCGGATAGCTGTAGCTGGCGGTTCGGTCGCTGAAATCATCTATTTGCTGGGTCAAGAACACAAAATTATAGCTGCAGACCGGACATCGAATTATCCGCCAGAGGCGCTTGAGCTACCCTCCATCGGATATGTTCGAGCACTCTCGACAGAAGGCGTTCTCTCTCTCGAGCCGACTCTGATACTCGGAGAGGATGACACAGGGCCCCCTGTGGTGATTGAGCAGCTGGAAAAAGTTGGCGTAGATGTTGCGATTGTACCTGAGCGTACTGATGCAGACGGAATAATAGAAAAAATCGTTTGCATCGCAGGATTGATTGACGCCCCTGAGGACTCTCTAAAAAACGCGTTAGCAGATATGCAGGAAGATTATGAGTTTTTAAAAGCCAATAAATTCGACTCGGACTCGAGAGTCGCTATCCTTTTATCTCTGCAAGATGGGGTTCCTACGGCTGGAGGAACAGGAACTTCAGCGGACGGGGTAATGAAAATGGCGGGCCTAAATAACGTTTTTGGCTCCTTTGATGGTTGGAAACCGGTGGCATCAGAATCCATGGTAGAAATGAATCCAGAATATATATTCATGCCATCGAGGAGTGTCGCGATGAATGGCGGCTTAGAACAGATTATTGCCAATCCGATAATCGCACTTACTGATGCCGGGAGAAACGGGAATATCTTTGAGGTAGATGGCATGGCCCTTCTCGGATTCGGCCCGAGGACGTTATCTGTGGCCAGAGAGCTTGCGCAGCAGGTTGGTGGAAGCGAAGAATAACTCCAGACCATTTGATTAGTAAAACTGACAGCCCACCGCGGACTGATTCCGCAGAGATTGCAACCGGACGGTCTTCAAGAAAAATCAAAATCTTGATTTTGCTTTCAGGTTTCGGCGTCGCTTTCCTTACCGCAATAAAAATCGGAGCCGTCCCTATTGATTTAGGGGATTTGTTCGCGGGGACGGCTAGCTTTGTCAAAACGCAAGTATTTTACAACATCAGGCTTCCACGCGTGATTTTGGCCGCGTTGGTGGGTTGCTCCCTAGCGATCTCTGGAGCCGCCTTGCAGGGGCTTTTAAGAAATCCTCTGGCCGACCCTGGATTGATCGGCGTTTCTAGTGGTGCTGCCCTGGGTGCGATTTCAATGATCGTTCTAGGAGAGATGCTCGAATTACCAGATGAGTTGCGCCCCTATGCCTTGCCTGTATCGGCAATAATTGGTGCAATCTCAGTAACGTCGTTGCTCTTCGTTTTCGCCCAAAGTAGGAGGCAGTTTGCGGTAGTTACCATTCTTCTAGTCGGTATAGCTATAAATGCACTGGCAGGTGTCGGGATTGGCATCTTTCAATACATTAGCGATGATAGTCAGTTAAGGACCCTGACTTTCTGGATGATGGGGAGTCTTGGAAGAGGCACGTGGGACATGCTGGTTCCCGCAGCGCTTTTGATCGGAGTTTCAAGCCTTCTTATATTCAAAAGTTCCAGAGAGCTCGATTTAATTCAATTGGGAGAGCCAGAGGCTGAGTTTCTCGGTGTGGACGTGCAGGCGCTAAAGCGGAGGATTATTTTGGGTTCAGCGATTGGAGTAGGGGCGGCGGTCTCGCTATCTGGTATGATTGGATTCATCGGCCTTGTTGTTCCACATTTGGTTAGGCTAGGTGTTGGAGTGCCCCACAAGGTTGTCATCATTGGTTCTGCGATTCTTGGTGCAGCACTGCTTGTTATGGCAGACCTCGTAGCACGAGTGACTATTCCGCCAGCTGAGGTCCCAGTTAGTATCATCACCAGTGCAATTGGCGCCCCCTTCTTTCTTTGGTTGATTTTAAGGGAGCGCAACCTTTGAGCATCGAAATTGAAAACCTGAGCCTCCAATTGGGTGGTGTCGATATTCTTAGTGGAGTGAAGGCACAGCTAGACTCAGGATCAATCAATGTTCTGGCAGGGCCGAATGGTGCCGGAAAAACATCGCTTCTTCGGGTGCTTTGCGGAGAATTGAGACCAAACAAAGGCCGTGTGCTGATTGACGGATCGACGTTAGATAGTTTTTCACTTGAAGAGCTTGCCAAAAAGCGATGCGTAATGACCCAGTCTACGATGGTAGTTTTTGATTTTACCGCTCTGGAAATCCTTGAAATGTCCTGGCTGTCAGGGCCAAAGAATAAGTTCATGGATCAGTTGGAAGACTTTTGTAATCGATGTGAGGTTATGCATCTGGTTCACAGAAAGTTCAGAAGTCTTTCAGGTGGAGAAAAACAGCGTGTTTTATTTGTCAGAGCTCTTCTTCAGGTTTCTTCCCAGCGTCCCTCTGATGGCAGCAGTCAGTATCTTTTTCTTGATGAGCCAACGTCCAACCTAGATATTGCTCACGAGTTGACGCTCTTGAGTGTCTGCCGGGAAAGAGCTGGGGAAGGGTTTGGTGTTGTTATTGTCCTCCATGATTTGAACTTGGCTAGTCGTTTTGCTGACAGCATTCTACTTTTGCAGGAAGGCAAGCTCAGAGCGGTTGGGAGGCCGGAAGAGGTTTTAGATGGGAATGTGTTGAGCTCCCTTTATGGCACAGATATTGTGGTGGAAAATAACAAAACCGTGGGGCGTTTGGTTATTCATTCTTAGGAGAAGTTATGTATTTAGCAATGAATCGCTTTGAGATCGCGAGAGGCTTTGAAGAGGGATTCGAGAAACTTTGGCGGGAGCGGGATTCCTACCTACATACCGTTCCAGGGTTCAAAACGTTCTCGTTATTGAAAGGCACGCAGACAGACGATTACACGCTTTATGCTTCTCATACCGTTTGGGAATCCCGTGAGGCTTTTGAGGATTGGACGCAATCCGAGTCTTTTAAGAAGGCCCACGCGCAAGCTAAAGCGCCAAAGGGGACTTATTTAGGTCATCCGAACTTGGAGCTGTTTGAAGCAGTTTTGTAAAGATCAAAGCTTAGATACCCTGAAATGTGACTACATAGATTGCAATAGACCCAACAATTATCGACCCGGTTACGATACCAAGAGAAATATATTTGATAGGTCCCATGGATTGATAGGCAAGCCCTTTCTCTTCAAGAGCCTTATTACGGCGCTGCCACATCCACAGTCCTGATAAAGACATCACAACTGTGAGAGTTCCAAAAGAAAAATAAATTAATTTTGATAGAAGCCCACCGAAATCACCGAAATGCAATGGGTCTACGCTCTCAAACAATCTTTTTGATAAAGAACTTGTCCGGGAATCGGAGACGTCTATCGCCTCAGCTTTGAAAGGATGTACAAGCACCTGGTTTGCCCTGTTTCTCACAAGCAATGTATTGACTTGGCCCTCTATCCTATAGGGGCTCACTGTTTCCTTTGTGATGCGGGGCAACATAATCATTTTTATATCCAGGTCGGATATTTTTGATTTCGCAGTTGCTATCGCATTATCCACGGAGATTATTGGGGATTTCTCGGTAGTTTGAGGATCAACATCTATTTTGGGTCCAGGGTAAATGAAAGCGTCATTCAGATCGTTCCCAGCTCTCTCAACAAAATACCAAGCTCCTGTTGCGCCGATTATCATCAAAAACCAGATAGACCAAATACCCGCTAATCTGTGGAGATCGCCGAAAAAAATCCTTCTGGTTCTGTTGACTCTTAAGCGAAACCATCCCAACCACCATTTCTTGTAGACCACCAGTCCAGTTATTAAAGAAGCGATCAAAACAAATCCAAAACTGCTGACGATATAGAGCCCGATTCCGAATGGAATTAACAAGAATCTGTGAAGATCTCTCAGAAATCTTTGGATGCTTGCATACCAAGGGAGATCGCCTAGAACCTCTCCTGTATAGGGGTTAAAGAAAACTCGTCGCATTAACTGGTCTTCATTAATCATTAGTCCCACGGAGGCGAAGTTGCGGTAAAGAGGTGCTTCAATGTAGCTTAAGTCTCCCTCTGGATAGCTCTCTTGATAGTTTTTAATCATCTCGCCCCAGGCGATCGGTCTATCCGATGGGTCCACGCGGAGCATTGGATTGACTAACCAATCTAGTTCCCGACTAACCGTCGCCAGAGTGCCGGTTGCGCAGATGATGATCATAAAGATGCATAGCTTGTAGCCAATCCATGCGTGGAATCTAAACGCGGATTTTTTACTGACCTTATTTTGATTTATGGTGTTAATAACAAGGCCGTTTTATTATATAGAAGCTTGATTATACTTGAGTTTTGGCGTCGACGAGGGTGTCTGTGTGGTGGGGGCGAAGCGCCAGGTCGAAGGATTTTATGTCAATACAACAACAACTAACTGATGGTTGATCAAATGAAAAAAAGATACGGCGTTATTATTTTTTGTTCCTTTTTACTTGCCCCCTTTTCGATTGTCCTAGCTGATGATCACCTTTCTTCTGAGCAGGAAGAAAAATTGAGTAGTGAACCATTATCCTGCCAGGCCGTGGTAGATTTCGGCTATAAGCTCTCTTTGGTTAATGGTCATCTTTGGGCTGCGTCAGAACTTGTGTCGCAAAATCAGTTCGAGCTTGCCAAACGCCACTCTAAGCATCCATCCGAGGAGATATACACCGAACTACTTCCGTATTTTAAGGCGATTGAGTCGCGTGGCTTTTCTGAGGAGCTCTCCAGACTGTCAAATTTATTTGACGCCAACAATACTGTTAACTTTCCAGCAGCCTACTCAGCAACAAAGCAGCGGATTGATCGTCACTTTGTTGAATTGCCTCTCTCAGATGATGGAAAACGAGTCATTGTCTACAAGTTACTGTCTCAGGCTCTAACTGAGTTTGAAGTCGGCGTTCGAGAAGGTTCTGTTACGGATCTACAAGAATATCAGGATGCTAGAGGGTTCGCCGAAATGGCCGGAGATATAGCTAGTGATCTAGGGCCTGTCGCCAAGGGTATTGAGCGAGCGAAAACGCTTTGGGTTGGATTGGTTCCCCAAACTGATCAAAAAATTGACGAACCGATCATTCTTCGGCGCATACTCGAGCGGATGAAATCTGTTTTGGATGATGAGTCTCGAAGGACGCTATGCGTAGGACTGGGCTGAGGGTTCACTCTGTTTAGCAACCTCTAACTCCGTCAGAGGAAGCCCGAACTGTAAAGGCCCTTGTAGATTTTTCGGAGCAGATTGTAGGCATGAATTTGAAATCCGGTCCCAAAGAGCGAAACAGGCTCCATAGTTTGGGTGGCCGTGGTGTCGACTATGATGCAACTGGTGTTGGGCGGGACTGATTATCCATCGCTCCAATCGTCCGAATGAGAGGTAAATATGAGAATGCCTCAAGTTGGCGAACAGCATGTTGAATGTAAATCCGAAAGCTTCTACACCGAGTATTTCTAGCGCCGTCAATTGGCCTCGAAAGAGCCAGAGTGCTATTCCGGTTACAAAGGTGAATACGAGGAATCCTCGGAAGAAATAAAGAAGACTTTCAACGGGGTGAGTTCGGAAAACGGTGAATGGAGTCAGTGTGGTAGCGCTGTGATGAACACGATGGAACCTCCACAAGAATTCATATTTATGCATAACTCGGTGTAGGAGGAATCGGCTTACGTCGTCGAAGGTGAACAATACGAAGCTGAAGCCGACGGCGATAATTATCCATGGCACTCCAGTTATCATGAAATCGCCCACGTTTAGTTGTAAGAATTTGCCAAAAGCGAATGCACCGGCGAATTTCGTCCCAACGATTGGTATGATTAAAAGGCCCTTCATTAGTGCGTTGATAACTAAAAGTAGATAGTCGACGAATGTAGAGCGGTTAAACCAATACCTCCGGTTAAATAGCGAACCGAGCTGTTCCTTTAAGTCAAATTTTGACTCGTGGTAGCTGGAAACCGCGGATGCAGCCACGAGTGCCAGTAGCAAATGAACGAAGAAAACTCTCTCGCTAGGATCAATAAAAACTGCCAGGTGTTGTTCGACGAACTCAATCATTTTTTTATAGGAAGGAGTATTTAGCCCTGATAAAGGTGCTCAAGGGTGCATTGGGGCGGGCCCCGAACGGACGGTGAGAGATGATTGCACGCTCATCCAAAGCATTTTTTACACTCGCATACACGGTAAGTGATTCGGTCGCAAACCAACTAATATTCAAGTCTGTGACGATATAGTCCTCCGCAAAAATCCCTCCGTCTATTGGGCCCTGTCCTGGCTCTTCCCGCATTTCGCTCTGATATTTGACGGAGACTGAGAAATCCCAATTTGGAAGGGACAAGCCCGCTGAGATTTTAGCTAGATGCTCAGGTAAGTAAGGTAATTCATCGCCCTGTTTGACCGCACCAAATTGAGAAAAGGTAGATAGGAAGCTGCTTTGAAACTCCGACTGAGTGTACGTATAAGTCAATCCGATTTTCAGAGTTGAAGACTGAGATATTTCAAAGGTTTGTTCGCCAAAGACCTCCAGACCATTAATTGTAACCTCTCCTCCGCTGAACACCTGACCAGGATCGCAACCAAAGTCGCTGACCCGGCATCTACCGAGTAGGTTGCTGTAGTCGCTATAGAACCCGAATAACTCGGCATACGTGTTTTGATTATTGTATCGGCCACCGAATTCGTAATTGGTGCTGCTTTCCGGATCGATACCGGTCGCGCCTGGACCTGATGGTGAAAATCCCTGATGTACACCTGCAATCAAATTCAGGTTGTTCGAGACAGGGAAAA
>CEUU01254399.1_pt1 | contig 11048 bp, 8 predicted proteins | sample 531321 | NCBI WGS metagenome assembly CEUU01 (sample SAMEA2622658, study PRJEB7988) | marine metagenome | isolation source: saline water (ENVO:00002010), including
ACTTAATCATTCTAACCAATCAAAAACACACAAGGTGATTTGCTTAGATCGTAGGCGTTTTCTCTCCAGTCTAATACACTCATGCTTCGAACTCGTTGGTTGTGAAGTGTAATATTTGAAGCAATACAAAGCTGGGTGTGATCTGCCAGTTCGTTCAATAAATCTTCCAACACATTCATGTTTCGATAAGGTGTATCCATAAATATTTGCGTATAACCTTTTCTCCGAGCTACAAATTCATAGCTTTTGAGTGTTTGAATGCGTTCTTTTCTATCCTTTGGCAAATAGCCATGAAAGCTAAATTTTTGACCTGAAAATCCACTTCCCATAAGAGAAAGTAATATTGATGAAGGTCCCACAAGAGGCATGACCGCTATTTTTTGTGAGTGCGCTAAAGAAACAATATCTGCGCCAGGATCAGCCACACAGGCGCATCCTGCATCAGAAATAACACCAACATTTTTGCCCTCGATTAGCCATCGGAGTGCTTTCATAGTATCCTGTTCAGTGCTTCTTTTATTCATCTCGATAAATAGGGAATCGTCTATAGGAAATTGACGGTCCATTTTTCTAAGCAATCTTCTTGCAGACTTCAGGTTTTCTACCATGAAATGACGTAGCGATTTAGAGTCTTCTTGAACGGTTTGAGGAATAATATCCTCTATGCTTTCACCGCCAAGGGTATTGGGAATAAGATATAAAGTACCTGTTTTAGCCATATTTTAGTTTTTCAATGATGACGTCAGTAGCCCTGTCCAACAAATCAAAGACATGATCAAACCCAGCTTGACCGCCATAATAGGGATCGGGGACTTCTTGAATGGAGTTGGAATGTCCTAGTTCATCCAAAATCAGCTTTACTTTTTCTATGTCTTTTTCGTCTCTTGCCAATCGAGTCACGTTGTGGTAATTTGATTTATCCATTACATAGATTAAATCAAATCGATCGTAATCTGCTACCTCAAATTGACGTGCACGCAGAACAGAGATGTCAATTCCATTCTGTATTGCGGTTTCTGTCATTCTTTCATCGGGAGGACCTCCCACATGGTAATTGGCCGTTCCTGCTGAATCTACCCTTGCTGAAAGTCCATCGCGTTCCACTTTATGTCTTAATAGGCCATCAGCTAAGGGCGATCTACAAATGTTTCCTAAACAAACCATTAAAATATTCATGCTGCGAATATAATTAGAATCCCTTACATCTTTATTGATATAGCTTTCGTCCTTTCCATTCCTGACGGTGATAAAAAAATGACAAAAGAATCAAGAGGTTGTAAAAGGGGAAAATTAGGCCGTAAATAGGCATAAAAGATAGGAGTTTCTTTTTTTGAATGGCGCTAAAGTAAGGGATCAAAAAAGAAAGATCAAGCAAAGATTTAACAGCAAAAAAGAGAAGAAAAAGCTTCAAGTCATGAAAAGCCCAATAAGCGAATAATACTAAGAAAGAGACTGACATGGTGAATTGAATACCCGCCCAAAATAAGAGTAGTCCATCTTGAATGTAAAATGATTTTCCCATCCATCGAGAACGTTGTCTTAAATAAGCTTTCAAGGTATTTGGGCTATTGGTTCTAACAATACAATGCTCTGAGCTGACAAGTTGTATGTTTTTTTGAGCTCTAGTCATGTTTCTCAAAAGGAACATGTCGTCACCGCTCATAACGTGTACATGTTCATTAAGGGCGATGACCTCAAGATACGAAGCCCTTTTTACCAATAGATTGGCACCATTGCACATTATGGGGCGAAGCCAATAGGTACTTGCTTGATTCACGAAGTTTGCGAGATAAAAATCAATTTCGCCAATAGCTTGTATTGTATTTTTAGAGCGAAATTGCACCGGAAGAATCATTAGATCGGCTTCAGGGATTTTCTGAATCTGCTGAAAATATTCGGGTTCTACATCCACATCTGCATCCCAGCACAGTACATAATCACTCTGTGCTTTTTGAATGCCCAGTAGCACCGCGGCTTTTTTACCCCTTTCTTTTTCATCAAGATAATAGATACTCATATGACTAGGTCTTTCCTCAAATAACCGCTTCCAGTCATCATCAGAGTGGTCATTGATAAAAATGATTTCTTTTGGGGTAGTGGATAATGTATCTAGTGTTTTTAGCAGGGATTTTAGATTTTCGTATTCGTTTCGAAAAGGAATAACAAGCGTTATTTCATCCAACGTTACATTTTCTCCTGTGGTTTTTTTTGTCTTTGAGATTCCTTTCCATCCTGTAAATAAAAACACATAAAATACGGCATAAAGCGCAATAAGAACACTAAATCCAAGCATGATGTTTTTGTTTTTTCACAAGTAATGTCGCCATTAAGGCAGGGATGATTTGGTTCAGCAACCAGGTTGAAGTTGCAGCCATGATGACAAGGGGTGCAGGCATGGCAATCAAACTCAATACAGTGACTGCAACTGTCTCTCTTACAATCAGCTTTCCCATAAATAAGGAGGGTGAAATCGTAATCGCACCAAACATGAGCATGATCCATAGCAGAAGTTCTAAGTCAAATGAGGCATCAAAAACAAGTAATGCTACAAAAAACTGAAGAACAAAAATGATATATCTACCTAGGGAAAGCAGAACAAGCTGCCCTCTTCTTGTTTTAGAGATTACGATGTTTTTGATCTGCTTTAAAAAGCGTATCGAGATTTTATGTAAAAACAAGTCTCCGAAGAAAAAAAGAACAAAAAGCCCGACGTTAATAATCAGCAATAGTAAATGCAATAGGGGCTCAATAGCATTAAAATATAAAACTTGCAGGGCCACGATTCCAAGGGCAATACTTATGATGAATTGGGCGCCATTCGAGACTAGTGTATTAACGACGATGTTTTTTCTAGAAGATTTTGGGAAGTAGAACATTCTTCCAATAAAATTCCCGGCATAGGCAGGTGTAATCACGCCAGAAACAATACCTGAAAGAAAGGAATGGAATTTTTGCTTGGTCTCAACTCTTTCGTCTTTGAGAATCACAGTCCATTTTTGCCATTCAAATAATAAATTTAAAGGCATCAATAAAATCAAAACAAGCAGGTATTCGAAATGAAATTCTCCCGAAATCTTAAATCCACCTGGGAGCGATGAAATACGATGGTAAAGAAAATAAATGAGCAGACTTAAAACCCCTAATTTTAACAATAGGAAAAAAATCGACTGAAATTGTTTAGATTTAATCACTAAAACCAAATTGAGTGTCTGAAGATAAGATAATTCTCGGAATTGACCCTGGGACTACGGTAATGGGGTATGGCTTGATTCACATTAAAAAGAGTGAGGTGTCTATGATTAATTTTGGCATTATACAACTAAAAAAGATTAACAATCACCCTGATAAACTCAAACGAATATTGGAGCGATTGAATGGTTTAATTTTGGAGTTTAAGCCAGATGAAATGGCCATAGAAGCGCCTTTTTTTGGTAAAAACGTCCAATCGATGTTAAAGCTAGGAAGAGCACAGGGTGTTGCTATAGCAGCAAGTTTGAACCACAATATTCCATACGAAGAGTATTCTCCGCGAAGAATAAAACAATCCATTACTGGTTCGGGACGAGCCTCAAAAGAGCAGGTGGCAGCCATGCTTCAAAGCATCTTGAAATTTGAAGAAATGCCTAAATATTTGGATGCGACAGATGGCCTTGCGGTGGCTTTGTGCCATCATTATTCAAATGGCAAAGGCGAAAACAATAAAAACGAGTCTAGCTCATGGCAGAGTTTTGTTCAGTCTAACCCCGATCGATTAAAAAGTTAAGTGTGATTGAAATATATACAGACGGTAGTTCTCGAGGAAACCCTGGTCCAGGGGGTTATGGTATTGTCTTATCATACAACCAAAAAGAAAAGGAGATATCCGAAGGGTTTAGAAAAACGACCAACAATCGAATGGAGCTTCTGGCTATAATTGTTGCTATTGAATCACTAAAGACTTCAAAGATTCCCATTAAAATATATTCGGATTCTAAATATGTGATTGACGCCATAACCAAAGGCTGGTTAAAGTCATGGATTCAAAAAGGATTTAAAGGCAAAAAGAATAAAGACTTGTGGATGCGTTTTGATAAGGCGTCAAAGGGTTTTAATATCAGCTATCAATGGGTAAAAGGTCATGCGGGTAATACAAAGAATGAACGTTGTGATTTTCTTGCTGTTGAGGCCTCAAAAAACTCAAGTTTAAGTGTGGATTACGAATACGAATCTAATGCGGATACACCCGATTTATTCTGATTCAATGACGGTTACAAATCCGTGTTGATCAATAAGCGTTCCACCATACATTTCACCCTGAAGCTGATAATAATAAACCCCATCTACACATTTTTCCCCTCCATTGTCTGTTCCATCCCATAAATGAACTCCGGTTTGGTTGGTTTGATTCCACATAACATTTCCCCAACGATTTAAAATAAAGATATCGAAGGATTTAAATCCATCAAAAGGAAGTTCGAATAAATCGTTTACTCCGTCACCATTCGGGGTAAATACATTTGGGATCCAAATTACAGGATCGTTGATATTGATGATCAATTCATATTCATCGACACACCCTATAGCATCTGTAACGGTTAGATTAACAGGGTACTGGCCACTAACCGAATAGCTTTGGGTTTGTGATTGATCAGTTCCACTAAATACAAATTGACCGTTTCCAAAATCCCATTCCCAGCTAATGATACTGGTGCCGTCAAAGCTAGAGCCATCCACAAATGAAATAATTTCATCCTGATCGGCGGGGTTTGGAGTAGCTGTAAAGAAGGCTTCTAACCCATCATCTGAAACGGTGATGTCATTCAAAGGATAAATAACCTCACAACCCAAATCATCGAGAATAGTCACTTCAGGAAAATAGGTGTCAGGATTGGGGTAATTATAATAAAACGATACTGTATCTTCTATCACATTACCGTCACCGAGGTTCCATATAACTGAATTCACATTTATGGGGTTGTTAAGAATAAAATTTGCACCTTGTGAGCATTCATCTGCGGACTGAAACCAAAAGGGCTCAGCACTTGGACCACCAATCGTGACATAATTCGTCAGGGTCGTATCATCTACACATCCATAGGAGTCTGTAATACTTAATATAAGTGTGAAAGTCCCAGGTAAGGCATATGTGTTACTCGGGTCTTCCAAAACCGATTGATTTCCATTGCCAAAATTCCAAACCCAAGATTCTATGGTTCCATAAGAAAAAGAGGAATCCGTATAGGTTCCAAATAATGGGGGGCAGGTATATTCTCCTTCTGAATTGGTAGCTGCTCCTGTGAATGAATAGTTTGGATAAGCTGTAGGAATAGAGATAGTAATTAGATTGGACGAGGTATCGGTACATCCATTTGCATCAGTAACGACTAACTCTAGAGAATGTGTAAAACTAGTTTCTCCAACTGGCACTGAGGGTTCATTGAAAGTAGTGTTTAAATTTTCATCATTTGAAAACGAATTGCCGTCAACAAGCCATTCATACGTAAGTGGGTTAAGGCCGTCAGATGTATTTGATGTATTGATGTTACCTCCATTACAAATGACATTTTGTACAGAGAAAAAGGCATTGGGTTTAGTAATGGTTATGGGAATAGACGCTGGTGTGGATTGACATCCAAATTCATCGGTGGCCGTAAGTTGCGCATAATAAATGCCACTTCCATTAAATGTGTGCTCAATAGGGTTGTTATTGTTGACAACAAGGTTCGATGAATCATCCGTAAAAGTGTATTCAAAAGAGATGAGGTCTAGTCCATTTAGCGAGATTGAATTGTTCGAAAATGTCACAAGAAAGGGAGAGCACCCTACGTTATCATCTGCAGAAATTACAGCAAATGGGTTGGCCAATACAGTCACCGGAAGTGTTGCCGAAGCAGAGCATCCCACACTGTTGATGGCGTTAAGAGTTACGGTATAATCTCCTGCTACAGTGTAGGCATAAGAGACATTAGGACCCGTATTCACAATATCGCCATTACCCATATTGTATTCCCAAGCAGTTAAGGGATGCGGTGTAGGTGGATCTGACCATGATGAACTCGCATCAAATAAAAACAAGGAGTCACCTTTGCATATTGAATCATTGGATAGAGAGAATGATGGAGTAACCATAGAAATATTGACCACTTTTATTGAGCTATCACTGCAGCCCGTTGTGTAATTATGAATAACCTGCTCCACACTATAGGTTCCGTAATCATTGAATTCATGACTGGTGTCGCCTTGATCGATGTCGTCTAATTCTGGGTCGTCCAAGACATCATCTGGAGTACCATCACCCCATTCATAAATCATTAAAATATCATCAGACTCTTCTCCATGTACGGCTTCATCATTAAAATTGATTTCAACAGGAAATTCTGAAGGGTTACAAACCAATGCTTCTTCTGGAGAAAAAATGGATATTGGGGCTGGTATAAAAATAAGAGAGTCGATTTGTAACGAGTCGATACAACCTCTATAATCGACGACCAATAATACATCGAAGTAGCCTGTATCTGACTGGTACTGAAAGGTAGGATTGGCCTCCGAAGAGTTGCCGTCACCAAAATCCCAGAAGTAATTGATTTCAGATGAATCCGGAAAACTGGGAGTTGTACTTACAAAAGAACTAAAATTAAAGTCTCGCTTTATGCAGTTTGTTGTGGTGTCTACCGTAAAATCAATTTCATTCAATTCTCCGACAGAAATATATTCTTCCAATGTTATTGAACCTGTACAGCCTGACGAGGTTGTGATGATTAGTGTAATGTCATAGAGTCCGTTTGTATAAGTTTGTATAGGTGGATTTTGTCCTGAAAAAGTTTCTCCATTTCCAAAATCCCAATTCCATTCTGTAATGGGGTTGGCAGCATTGGGAGTGCTAGAAGTGTCGGTAAATTGAACCTCTAATGGATTACACCCTCCTGTTTCATCGGATGTAAATCCTGGTATTAGCTCTTCGATGGTAATGTAATCAGTCAGTGTAGTTGTTCCCGTGCACCCATTTTCGGTTACCATAGAAAGGGTAACGGAGTATGTACCACTCGAATTATAGGTTTGATTAGGGGGGCTTTGTCCTGAAAAGGTATTTCCATTTCCAAAATCCCATTCATATTCTACACCGCCTGAAGAGGTGTTAACGAAGTTGATTGATGCAGGAGAGCAATCTGTGGTTATGTCAGAAGTAAAAGAAGGATTAGGAGTGGCTTCAACATTAATTTCTTGTGAGATACTACCTGAACAGCCTGAATTGGTATTGTCAGATGACAGTTGGATGTTATATACTCCCGCAGCAGCAAAGGAAAATGAAGGATCTTGTTCTGAACTGGTGCCTTGACCGCCAAAATTCCACTCCCACTGATTTGCTCCGGCGGTTGAATTGTCTATAAAATTAACCATTTCACCCACACAGACAGTACTCGGAAAAGAAAACCCTGCTTGAAAATTTGAAATCGTAATTTCTTCTGAAGCAATACTTGTGCATTGTGTGTTTGTATTGACAATGGTAAGAGAAATGATGTAATTTCCAGTTGTATTGTAAGTTTGGTCAGGTGGATTTTCATCTGAAGAAGTGTTTCCATTTCCAAAATCCCAGTCGTATGAATATTCAGGTCCCGAATCAGAATTATTTTCAATACTTAATGTCAAAGGAACAGTACAGCCCAAACCCAGTGGGGTAAAAGAAATATTTGGCGAAGGTAAGATGGTGATATAATTTGGTTTGACCTCTGCGTCGGCTTCTCCAATGGAATTCGTGATAACAAGTGTTACGGTATAGGTTCCGGGTAGAGCGTAACTATGTGATGTTGATTCATCATTCGAGGTATTCCCATCACCGAAATCCCAAACATAATCTTGAATTTCAGCTCCGCCATTGGTGGATGATGAATTAGTGAAATTAATGAGTTCTCCTGTACAGGCACTTAGTGGGTCAGCAGAAAAATCTGCTGTAGGTGTTTGGGCCAGGCTTATAACATAGGCTAATGAGATAAAAAACAGGAGGTTAATGTATTTAAGCATAGATCTTGCCATATGTATTAGAAAGACGTCCTCAAAACCAAATTAGATGCTTGAAACCTAAATTAAAACAGACGAGTACCATATTTCTATATCACTAAAATTAACCTTTTTTCTATTTGCTAAGTCCTCAATTTGCTCTTTTGTGACTTTTCCTAAGCCAAAATATTTTGCTTGTGGATGTGCAAAATACCATCCGCTAACCGAAGATGCAGGAGTCATGGCTAGGTTTTCAGTAAGTTGAATGCCCGATTTTTTCTCAACATCTAGGAGCTTGAAAAGTCCAATTTTTTCTGTGTGATCAGGACAAGCAGGATAACCAGGAGCAGGTCGAATACCACGATATTTTTCTTTTATTAATTCTTCGTTGGTATATTGTTCATTATCTGAATAACCCCAATATGTTTTCCGAACTTTCTCATGGAGGAACTCTGCTAATGCCTCGGCAAGTCGGTCAGCAAGTGCTTTCAGCATGATTGAGTTATAGTCATCATGATCTTTTTCAAAACGCTCAATATATTGTTCAATACCAATCCCACTGGTCACAGCAAATCCACCTATATAATCGATTATTCCGCTTTCTTTAGGTGCTATGAAATCTGCTAAAGCCAGATTGGCTTGCCCTTTAGCCTTTTTACTTTGCTGTCTTAAGGTTCTTTGGGTGTATAAAACCTTGCCACGGTTTCGATCTGAATAGATTTCAATGTCGTCTCCAATAGAGTTGGCTGGAAAAAGTCCGAACACTGCTTTTGGATTAAGCCATGATTCTGAAATGATTGTTTCAAGCATTTTTTGAGCATCGTTGAAAAGTGAAACAGCTTCTTTTCCTACTATTTCATCTGAGAGTATTTTCGGGTAGCGCCCGTGTAATTCCCAGGTTTGAAAAAATGGAGTCCAATCAATGTAGGGTAAAAGTTCTTTAAGAGGTAGGTTGCTCAAAGTATGAATTCCTAGCTTTTTAGGATTTATTATTGTGCTTGAATCAAAGGTCAATTGAAGTTTGTTTTCTCGCGCATTTGAAATCCCTATTAAGGTCTTACTTTGAACATGCTTTGCATGATTTTCACGCAGTGTTTCGTACTCCTTGTTTAGATCCGAGATAAATCCCTCCTTCTTAACTCCAAGCAGACTTTCAACTACAGTAACGGATCGAGACGCATCAAGAACATGTACTGTTTTGCCATAGTTATAATGCTGGTCAATTTTAACTGCTGTATGCACTTTAGATGTTGTTGCTCCACCGATAAGTAAAGGAATATTTATTTTTGCTCTTTCCATCTCTTTAGCCACATGAACCATCTCATCTAACGAGGGAGTAATGAGTCCACTTAAACCAATGATATCGACATTTTCTTGAATCGCAGTCTCTATGATTTTTTCCGCCGGAACCATAACTCCGAGATCTATGATCTCGTAATTGTTGCAGCCTAAAACTACCCCAACAATATTTTTTCCGATGTCATGAACATCTCCTTTGACAGTGGCCATAAGGACTTTACCATTCGATTGCTGTTCTCCACCTTTTTCTTTTTCAATGAAGGGTAACAGATATGCAACTGCTTTTTTCATGACTCTAGCCGACTTGACCACCTGAGGTAAAAACATCTGCCCACTTCCAAACAAATCTCCTACGATATTCATTCCATCCATTAGTGGACCTTCAATAACCTCAATTGGCCTTTCGTATTGATTCCTGCACTCCTCAACATCTTCGTCGATAAACTCAACGAGTCCTTTTATTAGTGCGTGAGACAAACGCTTTTGAACCGATGTTTCTCTCCAAGATAAGTCTACCTCTTTTTTCTTCCCTTCCCCTTTAATCGTCTCTGCATAGTTGAGTATTCGTTCTGTAGCGTCTTCCCTTTTATTGAGTAATACATCTTCAACGTATGATAAAAGTTCTTTATCGATATCCGAATATATTTCTAACATTGTTGGATTCACAATGCCCATGTCCATGCCATGAGATATGGCATGATAAAGAAAAGCAGAATGCATGGCTTCACGAACTTTGTTATTTCCTCTAAACGAAAAAGACACATTTGATACCCCGCCACTTACACGAGCTCCAGGGAGGTTCTTTTTGATCCAACGAGTCGCATTGAAAAAATCTACAGCATTGTTGTTGTGTTCCTCCATTCCTGTGGCCACTGGGAAAATGTTTGGATCAAAAATGATATCATGTTTATTGAAACCAACTTCATCCACTAAAATGCGATAAGATCTTTCACAAATTTCAATTCGTCTTTCATAATTATCAGCTTGCCCCTCTTCATCGAAGGCCATTATAATGACGGCAGCACCGAATCTTTTGATGATTTTCGCTTGTCGTTTAAATTCCTCTTCCCCCTCTTTTAATGAAATGGAATTGACCACTCCTTTTCCCTGAATACATTTGAGTCCTGCTTCAATGATATCCCATTTTGAGCTGTCAATCATTACAGGAACACGAGCAATATCGGGTTCAGAAGCAATCAGGTTTAGAAAACGAACCATCGCCTCTTTACCATCGATCATTCCTTCGTCCATATTGATGTCTATAATCTGTGCTCCACCGTTTACTTGATCTAAAGCAACAGCAAGAGCAGACTCATAGTCACCGGATTGTATCATTCTCAAAAACGCACGAGAACCCGTTACATTGGTTCTTTCTCCTATGTTGATAAAATTGCTATCACTTGTAACAATAAGAGGCTCAAGACCCGATAATTTTAGCGTATCAATCCACATCAGCTTATGGTTCTTGGTTTGTATTTTCTTGCTCTTTTTTCAATTTCAATAATGTGCTCTGGTGTAGTTCCGCAGCATCCTCCAATCACATTGATCAAACCTTCTTTAAGAAACACTTCAATTTGATCAGCCATCATTTCAGGTGTCTCGTCATACTCTCCAAATTCATTGGGTAAACCGGCATTGGGGTGAGCACTAATCGGAAATGAAGATGTTTTATTTAATATTTGTAGATAAGGCCTCATTAGGTTGGCACCTAAGGCACAATTGAGACCAATACTCATCAGTGGGATGTGTGCCAATGATACAAGAAATGCTTCAGT
>CEUU01053576.1_pt1 | contig 10983 bp, 8 predicted proteins | sample 531321 | NCBI WGS metagenome assembly CEUU01 (sample SAMEA2622658, study PRJEB7988) | marine metagenome | isolation source: saline water (ENVO:00002010), including
TGCTGACGTACCTGGGTCCATCAACGGTCTGAAGATATCCGCTGATGCTCCGGACACCGCTGATGGTTCCTGTCTTGCCGCGGAACCGTCCGTCGAGCACGGTTCCGCGATAGAGATTGCGCAGTGTTCCCCTCCGACCGGCGATGGCCATTGACGCCTGGTAATAGGAGGCAAAGGGATGTTGATCCATGCGCATCAGCAGAGCGGCGATCGTTCTGCTGGTGACCCGATTGTTTCTGGAGAGTCCACTGCCGTCAGCCACACGCAGCCCTGTGATCGGCAGCCCCTGCTCGTACATCCAGCGCTCGGTAGCCCGTGAGGCCGCTCTGACGTCCCACAGACCTGAGGCCTGGCGCATCAGCACCTCCGCCGTGAAGTTGTGGCTCTCCGTGTTGGCCAGACTGAGCAGCGCATGCATGGGCGCAGAAGTCTCCTCGTGCAGCACAAGTGCCTGCTGCTGTTGAGCTTCCATCTGTGTGATCAGCGGCTGTCCCCTCTGGATCCGAACCGTTCCACCGCGACGCAGCGCTTCTTTCTCGAACAGGCGCTGCAGACGCGCATAGGGATCGCTGACGGCACCACCAACGGCATTGCTGGTGAGTGCCAGACGGGTGATTGGAGCTCCATAGGCGTAACCACGATCAGCAGGGTGCCAGTCACTGGGCCACCAGTTGCTGCGGGGCTCCTCTCGAACCATCAGTTGCACGGTGCCGACGGAATCACCTCGAGCACCGCCCTGCCGCAGCGCTGCAAGCACGAATCGCTGAAGCCCGGCAATGCCTAGATCGGGATCGCCCTGTCCGTTCAGTTCCAGTGAACCGTCGGGATTCTGAATCAGACGGGTTCTCAGGCGGAAATCGGGGCCGAGACGATCGAGGGCGTAGGCCGTGCTGATCAGCTTCTGGTTTGAGGCAGGAATTCTCGGAACGGATCCGTTCACATCTCCGAGCAGATCACCATCACTGTTCAGAACAGTGACGGACCAGACTCTCGCTTCACCCCCCACATTGGCTCTGAGCGCCTGCTCAAGAGCCGGGCAGGTTCGAGCAGGCTGCAGCTGCGGCAACGGTTGCTCGGTCTGCGGAGGTGGGGGGCTGATCAACGGCATCACCTGCCTGGCAGCAACAGGCATCGCCAGGGGTGACAGCAGCAGGCCCAGGGCCAGAGAGGTGTTCTTCATTGCAGGGAGACTCCGCTCACAATTCCGTTGACCCGATAAAAGCGACCCTCGAGCTCCACCGGAGTTCCGACTTTCAGCTTGGTGCCGGCCATCACCACACCGCTGGAGGTGACATTGGCATCTCCTCTCAACACGAAACGGGCATCCAGCATGCCCTGGATGTCCCTGTTCGGGTCATCGGCGGTGACGACGCTGCCGTCAGGGAGAACAGAAGCAAGCTTGCGTCTGATGTCATCGACTCTGATCAGCTCCGCACTGCCAGCGGGTTGATTGCGAACGACCAGCGAGGTGCGACCGGATTCGAGAGCTTCGGTGATCAGTTGTTCAGGATCTGCTGCCGGGGTGTTGCGAACATCCACAGTGACCTCAACGGGTTTGACCGCCCCTGTGGCTCTGGCGACCGTGTTGCTGAGCTTCGGACTCCACAACACGCCTCCGAGTGCCACGAGCGCAATCACCACCGCTGCCGTATCGATGACGGAAAGCGATCGGAGACGATCAGAGAAGGCCATGGCAGTGGGATTGAGAAAGCAACACTAAAAGTGATGGCTCTGGGTATCAACCACGCAGATCATCGATGAAGCGGTCCATGGCACCAAGTTTCTGCTTCAGGCCATCGCCTGATCCCGTCAGAGCCTCATCGATCTGTTCCTGATCAGGCCTGGCCTCGAACTGCTGAACCCAGCGATAGCCATCTGGATCAAGTCGAAACAGCTCCCACTGTTTCTGGTGCTCCTGCATCAAGGCACCCTGCAGGAAGGGCTCCAGATGAAAGGCCGATTGCCAGGTGGACATGAAGCCTTTGCGTCTTGAGCGGGCAACGCTGCCGATCCCCACGGCAGCATCCTCGAGACGGCTGTTCAACAGAACCACCGGTTCGAACCACTGGCTGCAGATGGCTTCAACCGTTTCGTAATCACTGGGCTGGGCCCCAACGATCAGGAGCAGATCACCACGTCCTGCCCAGGCTGGATCGCGCTGCAACTGATTCAGATCAACGCAACAGTCGGCAAGCTCGGGACCGTCACGCTTGGCCAGAGCTGCAGCACCTGCATCCGGCCAGGCCAGCAGAAGACTGATCCCACTCTCACTCAGAGCCTGGGTCAGTCGCAGTGAAGGCCCAAGCAGACGCAGTCCCTCGAACTTCCAGGTGATTTGCCAGCGTCCGCGTCGTTTGGTCGTGAGCACCTCGGCCAGTGCGGCGAAGGTCCGCTGTTCTGCTTCGGATAAATCAGCGGGAAGAACGGCGCTCAACGGGTTAAGCCAGATCAATGTGGCGGAGCGTACTGCCGCTGGCCTGTCAACTGCTGCTCACGTCCTCCAGGCCGGCATGAAAACGGTCAACGATCCCATCGAGATCATCTGCGCTGATCCAGGGTCCGAGGCTGATTCTGACGCTGGATCGACGCAGCTCCGCAGGAAGACCCATGGCGGTCAGAACGGGGCTGTCGCTGTCTTTCCCTGAGGAACAGGCACTGCCGCTGCTGACGGCAAGCCCCCTCCGATCAAGGCTGCGAACGAGCTGACGCCCGGAAACAGGCTGACCTCGCTGATCTCTGACAAGCAGCGAAAGATGATGCGGAAGTCGATGCTCGGGATCACCGCAGACCACCAGCCGTTGATCGCTCAGCAATCGGTCACGCAGGACATCGCGGAGATCTGCGATCCCGTTGCCTGCTCTGGCGAGATGGTCAGGATTGCTGCGTTCGATCTGATCCAGTGCAGCGGACATGCCGGCAGCCAGAACAACGGATTCGGTCCCGCTGCGCAATCCTCCTTCCTGCCCACCGCCTGACAGCAGCGGTTTCAGTTCGCAGCGGAGTGATTCCCTGATCATGAGCAGGCCGATCCCTCGTGGCCCCCCGCACTTGTGGGCTGATGCACTCAGAAGATCAACAGGCAGTTGATTCCAGCTGGGAAGCCCCTGACTGAAGACCTGGGTGGCATCGGTGTGAATGAGAATTCCTCTCTTCCTGCAGGCTTCCGCAACATTCAGCAGAGGCTGAATGGTGCCGACCTCGCCCTGACCCCAGACAAGAGAAACGATCCTGGTGGGTGGTGCCAACAACTCATCGAGATGCTCCAGACAGATCCTTCCAAGGGGATCAACGGGCCACTCGATGACCTTCCATCCACTGCTTGAGAGCTGACGGGCAGCTCCGCTCACGGCGGGGTGCTCCACGGAAGAGATCACCAGTCGACCAGGAGAACCCAGCGCAGCAAGCCCGTGAAGAGCGAGATGCACGGATTCAGTTGCGCCAGAGGTGAACACCACGTCGTTGTGATCCGCACTGAGCTTTCCGGCGATCTCCGCGCGCGACCTTTCCAGGGCTTCGGATGCTTTCAGGCCGAAACCATGAAGACTTGAAGGATTGGCCCAGGACTGATCCTGGGTCTCGATCATGCGTTGCAGCACTCCTGGCCTGAGGGGTGCGGTGGCGCAGGCATCGAGATAGATCACGCTCGTTTCAGGGTTGACCATCGCGCTGAAGACGCGAAAGGGTGCGCTCCTCGAGCGATTCCGTGGCGATGTTGATCATCGAATCGAGTGATGTTGAGGCCAGAAAAGCCTGGACCCTCGACTGCGCTTCCTCTTCGCTGCAGGGATCAGCCGGTGCTGCGTCGACAGGCTGGTCCTGGATCTCATCAACGGAGGCCGCCTGCTGCGAAGGCACAAGCTCGGGGTTCAGAACACCATCGAAGACAGCGACAGCGGGCCCTGTCATGAACACGGAGGCGCCTGGTTTCTCCCAGCTGATCTGAAGAGGACCTCCCGGCAGCTGCACTGTGGCCTGGCGGTCACTGAGACCGAGAAGAACGGCTGCCACCAGGGTGGCGCAGGCGCCGGTACCACAGGCAAGAGTGGGGCCGGCACCCCGTTCCCAGACCCTGATTTCAAGATGGGAACGCCCGTGCACCTTCAGAAAATGAACGTTGGCCTTGGCTGGAAAAATCGGATGACACTCAAGGTCCGCGCCCCAGCGTTCAAAGGGAATGGTGTCGAGATCATCAACGGGCACGACCCCATGGGGATTGCCCATCCCCACCGCCGCCAGCGCGATCACCTCTCCGTCAAGGCTGACTTCCCCGACAGGCAGTCCGCTCGCATCGGCGGCAAGTGTGGTCGGAACTGAAGAGGGATCCAGGAAGGGAGCTCCCATGTCGACGCGGATCTGACCATCACGCTGAAGCTCAGGAACAATCAGGCCTGCGGGAGTTTCGATGGACCAACGCCGGCCCGGACCATCACCGTCACTGTCCGCCAGGAAACGGGCAAGACAGCGGATTCCATTGCCGCACATCTCTGCTTCAGATCCGTCGGCGTTGAAGATGCGCATGCGCAGTTCAGCATCTCCCTCGGGCGGCAAAGCCAGGATCAGACCATCAGCACCGATCCCGAAGCGACGGTCGCAGAGGCGTTGTACCCAGCTGGGATCAGGAGAATGAATCTCAGCTGACAATTGCCCGGAACGACCCTCCATGAGGATGAAGTCGTTACCCAATCCCTGATATTTGCTGAACGTCAGCATTGCGTACAACCCTGTGATACCAACACGTTACTGGGTTTTGAGGACTGATCCGGCAACCATGACCAAGCTCGGGACTCTTGCCAATGACTGTCACTCAGGGAACAGCATTTGCGCTGAAAATTCCATTTCGACGTCGGTGAACCGACCTGCAGTCAGCTCCAATTCAGAAAACACCAGACCAACAGAGCAGCTGCTGCAACTCCAGCCGCCTCTGCTGATTCCAGCAAATCCCACCGCATGCAGTGCTTGCAACCTGTTTCAGGAAGCAGCCGAAAGAACAGCCCAGCCTCCCAGCATGGCCACAAGAGGCAGAATCAGAAGGAGGAGAAAATTCAACACTGAGTCATCACTGCATCAGTCAATAAACTAACGACGCAACACAAATCAGCGGGAGTGATTGCTGATGATTGGGTCGCAAGGAGAATCAAACGATACTTTGCTTACCTGAATGAATTCGCTGAGGTCATTTACGAAAAAGACCAAAGTGTCAAACGGAAATGGTCTCAACGCGACATCATCGACTCAGAGCCAATCTCCTGAAAACTTGACAACACTCCGCGATTTACCTGACGCTCTGATGGTTATCTGTCAGACGATCACCTTCATATCGCAAAGATATTGACTGGTCTTGATTCAATTTCCGGCTGACTTGAAACGAGTGCTCTGCTTTCGCTGGTGGCAGTACCGCAAAGCCCCGGGGCTTCGGCATGGTCTGAGACGCCAGGAAGTTTCCATAACCTTCATCGCATCAAGGCAGCGCCAGCAATTAATTGAACACGAGCAGATCAACCATCATTCGTGAATCAACTGCTGGAAGAACGCTGGTTGGGTCAACTCGTTGAATTCAACATCCACCATGAAGGCAGTTCAATGTGATAATTTGAATGATACCTCTTTTGCAACAGCTGAATCAGCATCGAATTGATTGTTGCACCATTCCGAGGGAGTGGAGTGTTTGTATTCTGGTCAAGGTGCAGACCAGAACCCACTGTAAAACCAGTCATTGATGAACTGATTAAGCTGCTCACCAGTTTGGCAGCCACTCTCTCTGATGAGCTCATCGTCGGAATCAATCTTGCGGATTTCGTAGAAATCCTCAGGAGTGAAATCGCCTTCATCAAACTGATCCAGCATTGATGCCCACTCATTCGTCAACGCGATGAGCAATTGCTCTCTTGTCTCAGGGTTGAGTTTCATCGATTCCAGATTCAATGATTTCAGAATCTCTTCAGTGAATCGATTATGAACTGATTGACGTTGCCTTGTGTCTTTGCTGGAGTGCTCGTTGAGAAGCTGTTTCTGACTTCAACACCATGGATTCATCGGGCTTTGACCCCAGCTTGCCCGGCATCCGGTTGATCCAGTCGTGGATTCGTGAGCAGCGAGTGATCGGGATCGAGCTGAATGACGGCCGCAGACTGGATGGCCGTCTCGCCTGGCAGGACCCCCACTACCTCGCATTGCAACGGGAAGACAGTGTCGATCCCGTGTTGATTAATCGTGTGGCCGTGCTCACCATCCGCCCCCTGATCTGATCGGGCATTGGGCGGATCCGGTGGAACGCCGCCATGGAAACGTCTCAAGCTGTGTCACGATCTCCGGAAGGTGATCTCCTGATGTGACAGGCCCGCAGTCCTCTTCCATGCCCGAAAACTCTCCGGGGCTGTCGGATCGCTACGACCCCTCCGTTCTCGAGGACCGATGGCAGCGGACGTGGGAACAACAGGCTTTGTATGCAACGCAGGCACCGGAGCCTGAACAAAGGGCGTTTTATGCCCTTTCGATGTTTCCCTACCCCTCCGGCAGCCTGCACATGGGCCATGTGCGTAATTACGTGATCACGGATGTGATCGCAAGGGCACAGCGCATGCGCGGTGATGCAGTTCTCCATCCGATGGGCTGGGACGCCTTTGGACTGCCGGCGGAGAATGCAGCCATTGAACGCGGGGTGGATCCAGGCGTCTGGACGGATCGCAACATCGATCAGATGCGCGATCAGCTCGGCCGACTGGGTCTCTCGATCGACTGGTCTCGTGAACAGGCCACCTGCCATGAGAGCTACTACCGCTGGACCCAGTGGCTGTTTCTGGAGCTTCACTCAGCAGGTCTGGCTTACCAGAAGGAAGCGACTGTCAACTGGGACCCCGTCGACCAGACCGTGCTCGCCAATGAACAGGTTGATTCCGAGGGACGGTCCTGGCGTTCAGGAGCCCTGGTTGAGCAGAGGAACCTGAAGCAGTGGTTCCTGAAAATCACGCAGTACGCCGATGCACTGCTCGACGACCTGGAGCTGCTGAACGGATGGCCTGAGCGGGTCAGAACCATGCAGGCCAACTGGATCGGACGTTCGATCGGTGCCGAGATCGACTTCCAGGTTGACGGTGATGAGCAAGAGACGATCACCGTGTTCACAACCAGAGCGGACACCTTGTTTGGGGTGAGTTACGTCGTCCTGGCTCCTGAGCATCCCCTGGTTGATGCGCTCACCACTGCCGATCAACGCAATTCCGTGGTGGCATTCCGCGACCTTGTCGATGAGCTCTCCAACGAGGAGCGCACAGCGGAAGATCGACCGAAACGTGGGGTCGCCACCGGTTCCCTGGCTGTCAATCCTGCCAACGGCGAGAAGGTGCCGATCTGGGTCGCTGACTATGTCCTTGCGGACTACGGCACTGGAGCCGTGATGGGAGTGCCGGCACACGACGAGCGCGACTTCAGATTTGCAAGAAGCTATGAACTGCCGGTGCATCGCGTCATCAGGATGGACGGTGCCGATGAACACCTCAACGATGGTGAGGCATGGACAGGTCCTGGATGCCTCATCAACAGCGGCCGGTTTGATGGGCAGCGCAATGATCAGGCCAGACAGGCCATCACCGAACACGGCAGCGAAGAAGGCTGGGCACGAGCCAAGCGGCAGTACCGCCTCAGAGACTGGCTGATCTCCCGTCAGCGCTACTGGGGTTGTCCGATACCGATCATTCACTGCCCTGACTGTGGAGCGCAGCCGGTGCCAACAGATCAGCTGCCGGTGGCCCTGCCCGAGAACATCAATCTCAAGGGCAAGGGAGGTTCCCCGCTCGCCGGACTTGATGACTGGGTGAATGTCAGTTGTCCATCCTGCGGCAAACCCGCCCGACGGGAGACGGACACCATGGACACATTCATGTGCTCATCCTGGTATTTCCTTCGCTTCGCGGATCCCGGCAATCGAGATTTGCCTTTTGATGCGGACGCCGTCAGACGATGGCTTCCCGTTCAGCAATATGTCGGAGGCATCGAACATGCGATTCTTCATCTTCTGTATTCGCGCTTCTTCACCAAGGCACTGAAGGATCGCGGCCTCATTCCCATCGATGAACCGTTCGAACGATTGTTGACCCAGGGAATGGTTCAGGGCGTGACTTATCGAAATCCACGCACCGGGCGCTACGTCGCACCGACTCAGGTTGTCGATCAGGGAAATCCCATTGATCCGGAGGACGGAGGTGAGCTGGAGGTGCTGTTCGAAAAGATGTCCAAGTCGAAGCACAACGGTGTCGATCCCGCGCTGGTGATCGACCGGTATGGAGCGGATACGGCGCGGATGTTCATCCTTTTCAAAGCTCCACCGGAGAAGGATCTTGAGTGGGATGACGCCGATGTCGAGGGGCAGTTCCGCTTCCTGCAACGCCTCTGGCGGCTTGTCGACGGTGTGAGAAGTACGGGCTCAGCGGATCAGCTGCTCAGCGACGGCACTGCGGCAATCCCCGCGGAGCTGTCCGAAACGGAAACAGAGATCCGCCGCGCCGTTCATCTCGCGATTGAGGCGGTCGGCGAGGATCTCACAGGTGACTTTCAGTTCAACACCGCCATTTCGGAGTTGATGAAACTCTCCAACAGTCTCTCCGGCAGGGTGTTGGAGGCTTCAAGACCGATACAGGTGGAGGCGATGGGGGCTCTGATCAGGCTTCTTGCACCGTTTGCTCCACACCTGGCGGAGGAATTCTGGTTACGGCTCGGCGGAGAGGGCAGTGTTCATCTGCAGCCGTGGCCTCTCCATGATCCTGAAGCACTTGTGCAGGACACTGTTGAGCTGGTGATTCAGGTCAAGGGAAAAGTGCGTGGAACCATTCAGGTGCCTGCTGACTGTGACAAGGACAGGCTGGAGGAACTGGCGCTGGCCAGTGATGTGGCACTGAAGTGGTTGGAGGGCAAGCCACCCAGGCGGGTGATTGTTGTGCCCGGGAAACTGGTGAACCTCGTACCCTCCTGATCGTCGTTCACGACTTGCTGAAACGCAGGGTTGCCGGTTTGTTCCAGTCCCCCTGGGCCTGATAGCCACGATTGTTGCCCGTGAGATGACGCACAATCCAGAACACGGCCTCAACGGATCCCTCCCCGATGGCCTGCTGGATCTCCACAACGGAGCGCGATACTCCATCGCTGAGCACTTCCTCCACCTGACGCTGGAGTTTCAGAATCGCCGCAGCGGCCTTCTTGCCAGCCTCCACTCCGGGCTGGTGGTAGGCGTTGATGTTGACCAGCTCCCCGTAGAAACCAACAGCACGCTCAAACAAGGCGATCAGTGCGCCGAGTCGACGGGCATCGAACTGACGCATGCTGATGCTCAGACTCTGACGACCACCTTCGGTGAGAGCTGAACGGGTTCCCTGAACAAACCCATCAAGGAAATCGCCGGGACGTTCGCCGTTGATCTCGGGAATGTCCTCCACATCGCGGAGTACCTCGATGAAGGTCACAAAAAAGTTGTCGACACCGTCGCGCAGCTGTTGAACGTAGGCATGCTGATCGGTCGAGCCCTTGTTGCCATAGACAGCGATGCCCTGATGGGCAATCTCGCCGTTGCGATCGAGTCGCTTGCCGAGAGACTCCATCACCAGCTGCTGCAGGTAGCGACTGAACACCTCAAGACGGTCGCGGTAGGGGAGAACCACCATGTCGCGCTTTCCCTTTCCGTCCCCTGCGGAATACCAGGCAGCGGCCATCAGTGCTGCAGGATTGCGTCGAACATCACTCTCCCGCGTGGCCTCATCCATCTGTGAGGCACCAGCAAGAAAACTGCGGATATCACAGCCGATCAGAGCTCCCGGAACCAGTCCCACGGCACTGGTGATGCTGGTGCGACCACCGACCCAGTCGAACATGTCGAAGCGATGCAGCCAGTTTTCATCGACTGCCTGTCTGTCCAGTTTGCTGTCAGCCATGGTGATCGCCACAGCCTGAGCAGGCCAGTTGCCACCAACGGCTTCAAGACGGTGGCGTGCCTGCTCCATGCCGAGATGGGGCTCGGGCGTGCCACCGGATTTACTCACCGTCACCACAAGCGTGGTGCGTAGAACATCACCGAGTTCCGCAAGAACCCGACTCATGCCGTTCGGATCCACATTGTCGAAGAAGTGGAAAGGAAGACCGGCACCCTTGTCCTGGAGTGCTCGGATCATCAGCAGTGGGCCGAGTCCACTGCCACCGATTCCGATCCAGAGAACATTGGTGAAGGGCTGACCGGTCGGTGATTTGATCGTTCCGTTGATCACCGCCTGTCCGAACTGCTCGATCTCATCGATTTCCTCAGCGATGTGCTGAGCGACCTGAGGATCAGGCGCCAGCTGAGGATGCCTCAGCCAGTAGTGACCAACCTGACGATTCTCATCGGCATTGGCGATGGCACCGTTCTCCAGGGCCTTCATGGCCTCAAAAGCCTTCTCCAGCCTCGGCGTGAGCTCTTCAAGCTGAGCATTGTTCAGATGCATGCGACTGATATCCAGCCACATCCCGAGATCTTCGTGGTGCCAGAGGAGATCACAGAAGCGCTGCCATTGAATCTGGGCATCCGTGGCACTGAAATCCGGGAAACTCATCTCGACGAGCGAACTCTCTGCGTCGAAGTTATCCACGATCCAGCGGAATGCCCATGAACTGAGACACCACGGCTAATCTCCGTCAATGCTTCCTGACAGGCTCAGTTTCTGCCCCGCAATGGTCACGAGAGCGATCACAGGTTTCACGGCTCTGGCAACGATCGTTGCCGCTGCATCAGTGATGGTCAGACCACCGCTTGATGGACTCGATCTCGTTCGAATCAAGCCTGAGGCGGCATCTCTTCAATCATCCTCACCGCTGTCCCAGGAGAGCGACCCCGACCCGACTGATTTCAGTGCTGAGGAACTTGAGCATCTTCAACGTCGATTCGGGGTTCACGGTCCCCAGACGCAGCTGGCGCAGCTGTTCACCAGAGGGGTGGACCAGCTTCAGCCGCTTCGCGCCAACACC
>CEUU01053383.1_pt1 | contig 10951 bp, 7 predicted proteins | sample 531321 | NCBI WGS metagenome assembly CEUU01 (sample SAMEA2622658, study PRJEB7988) | marine metagenome | isolation source: saline water (ENVO:00002010), including
CACCAAACCACTGTGCACAAAATAGCGCGTACGGCGTACAGCGATTATACTGGCAAATGACAAAATCAAAGAGGATATACCTCCCACATCCAAGCAGAGTCAACCCGCTTAAAGAAACTACGGCTTTCCTGCATGAGGCCCAAAGAGGAATCCGATCCTACCCTATTCTGTGCGCTTCCAGCACGGCCTCGTTCAACTCAATACCCAGTCCGGGCGCATCCGGAACGGCGATATACCCATCTTCTATGCGCTCTGCAGGGCAAATGAGATCCTCGCGCCATGGAACTTCTCCGAAGGCATATTCCAACAGGGTGAAGTTGGACACGGTCGCCGCTACATGCACCCCAGCCATCGTAGAAACAGGCCCTGCAGGGCTGTGCGGTGCGATAGGTATCTGCTTAGTCTCAGCGAGCGCTGCAATACGCCGACATTCAGTTATTCCACCCGCGTGCTTTACGTCTGGCATCAACACGTGCACAGCGCCTTTTTCTATGTAATCCCAGAACTTTTCGCGACCAAAAAGAGACTCGCCGCCGGCCGTCGTGTGACCCGAATGGAGGGTAATGTGCCGCAACGCTTCCACATGCCCATCTGGAACAGGTTCCTCGAACCAGTAGAGATTGAGGGGTAGGGTCTTGTGGGCAACTTTCATGGCGAGCGGCAAATCGAACCGCTGATGGCAATCCACCAATAATTCGACCTGATCTCCAATCGCTCGACGGGTAAATTCCAACCGTTCCACCCCCTTGGACGCATCGGTTTCCACTCCGGGACGATCCATACCTTGCCAGTGCACTTCATCAAAAGGCGTCGCCTTAACCGCACTGAACCCAGCGTCCACGGCTCGAGTCGCCGCGTCGGCAAATCCCTGCGGACTGCGATCTCGCGTACCTCGATTTAAATTGGCATATAGGCACACTCGATCGCGGCGTTTGCCCCCAAGCAGACGCCAAACCGGAACATCAAGCGCCTTCCCTGCAATATCCCAAAGCGCCTGATCAATGGCACTGATCGCAGTTGCTCCGACGCGACCCGCATCGCCAGAAAAAATTCCTCCAGATCGCACCATGCGCTCCCAAAGCACCTCCGGCTGTGTTGGGTCACAACCAATGAGCCGCTCGCCCATCAGAGACAGTGCAGAAAGTACGAGTGCATCGTTGCCGCTTTGGCTGGCTTCGCCAATCCCGCGCAAACCCGCATCCGTGTGCAGTTGAACGAAAAACCAGTTTCCACGCGGTGAAGCCTCAACTGCGTGTAAGGTGAGCTCTGTGATTTTCATTTGTTCTCCATTTGAATCTGCGCACCAAGCGTTATCATGTCCCGAAAAAAAGCGGGATATGACTTGTTTACATTTTCTGCATCGAGAATCGTCAAACCCCGACGACAGCGCAGCCCAACGATGGTCAACATCTGTGCCACGCGGTGATCGTGGTGCGTCTCTACGGCCATTCCTCCCTCATAGCCGGCGGGATTCCCGCGCACAATAATTTCGCTTTCCCTCTCTTCGCAATCAACTCCGATCCGCCGCAGCAAGCCAACCGGTATGCTAATGCGATCGCACTCTTTCAGTCTGAGGTTCCCAATCCCGTAAAAACGGCTTTCTCCCTCAGCTAGAGACGCCGCCGCGACCATGGCGAGCACCGCATCCGTTGCCATATCGCCGTCAAACTCGACTGCGCGTAGCTCGCCATTTCCCCGCAGGTGAACCGACTGACCGTCGTAATCTATACTGCACCCCATTTCGCTCAAGAGAGGTAGCACAGTTCGTTCCCCCTGACTGTCTACAAACAAGCGGTTTAAGCAGAAATCACCGCCGGCTACGGCACCAGCTGCCAGCAGCGCAGCGCTCGACGGATAGTCTCCATTCACAGAGAACTCACCTGCGCAGTATGCCTGACCACCCTCGATACGGAAGTAGAGTAAATCGTCTGCTGCATCAACGACTATTCCCGCTTTGCGCATCACTTCTACCGTCGTGTGCACTAGTGGCTGGGAAACGAGTCCATCGCGCACTTCGATTTCAACCGTTTCGCCAATGAGCGGCGCCATAAAAAGTAGCGCGCTCAAGTACTGAGAGCTGTTTGCACCGCTAACCCAGACGGAACCGCCGTGTAGCCGCCCACCCCGCAGAACAACCGGCAGCCTGCCCTCATCCGATTCACACTGCACGCCCAGCTGACTCAGCGCACGTAGCAAATCGCCGTGCGGGCGCTTGCCCAACGAATCGGCATAGTCTGTTTCGAAGCGTATTTCATCCAATTGGGCACAAACGCCCATCAGAAGTCGCAGCACCGCCCCGGCATTGTCGGGATTGACAATGCCGGGATTGTTGGGCCGCCCCCCGAATCCTCGGATCCGGGCCAACGAGCCCTTCTCATCTTCAATGTCCTCGATTTCGGCGCCCAATTCACGCAGGCAGCGCCGCATTGCAGATGCATCGTCGCTAGCGGCGGGAAAGCGCACTATGCTCTCTCCCTCGGCAAGCGCAGCAGCAAGTAAATAGCGAGTCGTATAGTTTTTTGACGAAGGTGGATCTATTCTGCCCGAAAGATTCTGGGTCGGGCGGACTGAAGCTTGCATAAAATCATCCTGTGTAGAGTACGGCGATTGAGATGTTGCAAAAAATAAACACGGGGCCACACAAAGGCGAACTGCTTCCACGCTACAAAGCTAGCCGCGCCTCCTCAGAGTAATACAGCGCGGGCGCATGGCTCGCTGCACGACCGTCCGCTCGTCCAATAAGTCCCACCTTCGGCGCTCTGCCCTGAGCGCGCGATTAAGGGCCCCGACGTCTTCTGAAATAAAAACAGATCGTCCGCCAATTCGGCACAGACGACCTGCTTCCGCTAACGTCTGTTCGTAGAGAAGCGCGTTGTCTTTACGTTTACCGTGTATCCGGCCGTAGGGCAGATCCGCAACGATCACATCGAATAGACCGGCTGGTAAGCCGCAAGCGCGCGCATCGGCGACGAGCAATTCCGGAGTCAAACCCGCAGCCAGCGCGTTGACGCGGCTTGCAGCGATTGCTTCAGCCGAAGAATCCAATCCCACTAGGCGAGCTGCCCGCTGCCTCAGGTGGCGTTCGATAAGGAGCGTGCCCCCGCCGCACATTAAGTTTAAAAAGCGGTCTTCCCGTCGAGGCTGTGAAAGTTCGATCATGCCCGCAGCAATAGCCGCGTTGAGACTCCCGCGATAATCGACCTGCCTCCAAGCGCGCGTGGCTAGGGGACGAGCGCCAACTCTACACAGCACTTCCCACCCTTTATCTCCTGGCCGCAGGACAAGTAGGCAGTCCCCATCTTCCGGAGCAAAGAACATTGACGCGTTATCTGCTAGTGTCTTGCCCAGTCGGCGCATCGTAGGTGAACCGGCACCAGCGGCATCCAAACGTAGACCGTGCCGCGGCGGATTCGAACCAATTGAACACGCCTCTTTCACCAGCTCAACTAACGCGTTCACGTGTTCGGGACTGAGCAGCGTACGCGGGCGCTGCACGGAAAAATCCCTGCGCAGAAAAAGCGACTGAACGGTTCGTAGATCAAGAAGCCTTTCCGTCGACCCAGCATAGCGAAAATGTATCTCATCGCTTCGCCGATGGGCCAGAGAGACGTACGATTCGCGCAGCCTACGTTCCATCTCGCTCCGCGCTATGTCTTGACACCCCCCCAGTACCACGGCTACCCATATAGGTGAACTATATCGTCGATCCGCAGGCGCACGCTCAGCTCGACGCTTTTTCACGGACGAGGTATCCCGTTGCTTCTTGGCCATGAGTCTCCATTGTGCCCATTGAAAATGGGAGAATTGCCCCATTAACTTCCTAAAACCAAACGACTTCACACCACTAATTTCTGGCTTTAAACTTTCAGCCTACTTATAGTTTCCTAGGCTCTACACTTCACGGAAAAGACGCATATATGGATCTTTTTGACGCCAGTCTCAAAGCGCGACAGGAACGCGAACAGCCACTGGCAGCTCGCCTCAGACCCCGCACGCTCAACGAATATGTCGGCCAAGATCACATCCTCGGCCCCGGCCGTCTCCTGCGGCGCGCGATTCAAGCAGACCAGCTCTCCTCACTCATTTTTTACGGCCCCCCGGGGACAGGAAAAACTACGCTCGCATCCGTTATTGCCCATACAACGCGGTCTCACTTTATATCGATCAATGCCGTTCTGGCCGGCGTCGGCGAGATCCGCACGGCGATTGACCAAGCACAGGAGCGGCGCAAGCTGCACGCCCAGCGCACGATCTTATTTATCGACGAAGTCCATCGCTTCAACAAAGCACAGCAGGATGCCCTGCTTCCCTGGGTGGAAAATGGTACGGTCATTCTCATCGGAGCAACTACTGAAAATCCCTATTTCTCTGTTAATCGCCCTCTTCTTTCTCGCAGTCGAGTATTTCAGTTGAAGAGTTTGGAAAAAGACGATTTACGACGCGTCGTTGCCCATGCACTACAAGCTCCCAACGGCTACGCGCATACTAAGGTTAATATAGATGAAGAAGCGCTTGACCACCTCGTCGACGTGGCCAATGGCGACGCACGCGCACTGCTCAACGCGGTTGAACTGGCCGTAGAGACCACCGAACCCGACACGCAGGGACGTATCCAAGTCACCCTCGAAGTCGCCGAGGAATCCATCCAGCAGCGGGCGCTCCTATACGATAAGGAGGGCGATTATCACTTCGACACCATCAGCGCATTTATCAAGTCCATGCGCGGTTCAGATCCCGACGCAACGCTTTACTGGCTTGCACGCATGGTCTACGCCGGTGAGGATCCCCTCTTCATCTTCAGACGCATGCTCATATTCGCAAGCGAAGACGTCGGGTTGGCAGATCCCAACGCGCTCCCGTTTATTGTGAATGCGGCCAGTGCGTTTGATCGGGTCGGCCTGCCCGAAGGGCGCTTTACGCTCTCTCATGCCGCTCTCTATCTGGCGACGACTCCCAAGAGCAATTCGACCATGGCTTTTTTCGACGCACTTGCCGCAGTTGAAAAAGAGCACGAAGATGAGATACCCAATCACCTCAAGGATGCCAGCCGAGATAGCGAGGGATTCGGTCATGGAGCAAACTACCTGTATCCCCATGCATTTCGCGATCACTGGGTTGCCCAGCAATATCTCCCCAGCAGTTTGCAGGGACGCGTATTTTACCAACCCTCAGATATCGGCAGCGAAAAAGCGCTAGGAAACGAAGTCCAGCGCAAACGCGAGCTCCAGCTAGCTGCTATGATGGAGCGTCAAACGACTCCAGAAGTTCTCAGCTTTTCTCCGCCAGACAAGGCGCGCGACGCGTGGCTACAGCGCGCAGCAGAGCAACAGGGCGACCAATTAAAAAAAGTGCGAGACCGTCTTATTGAGGCTCTCTCGCTGGAGCGTCACCATCTGGTATTAGACCTAAATTCGGGCACAGGCCTACTCGCCTGGGAAGCGCTCCGCCACACTCCAGAAGGGGGTGTTTGGATGCATGCGACGGACAAAGCTACCGCCTTTTCCTTGCAAGAAGTGGCCGCTCATCTACCCAACGTAGAACGACCGCGTATCGTCCACGGACCACTGAACAATATCGGAGAACGCCTAAACGCGGTCGAAACGGGGCTTCGCTTTGATGGCATCTGCGGTCGAAACGCAATCGGAGGTTTGCAAGACAAGCGCAAGGTGCTGTCCGAACTGGCCAATCGCCTAAAGCCAGGCGGGCGGCTCGCCCTGTTAGAAACGCTTTCCCGTCAAGCTCAGCGGCTGCACGCGCTGCTTGCTCCGAATACCCTTTCTTCTGCTCTGCGGCAAAAGCTAGTCGATGCCGAAGAGGCCATTTACACTGACCAGCAGAACCCGCACGTTGCCTGGGACACCAGAGCACTACACCTCTACCTTAACGAAGCCGGACTAGAAGCTGTTTCCCTGCACTGTGAAAAGGTATTCAGCAAGCGTCTTATCAGTCCTCAGCAACTGGCCCACTGGTTTGACCCCGGCGGAGAAAAGCGGCCCACCTACGCAACCTATTTGAGTCAATATTTAGACGCGGACGAAGTGCGAACCGTCCGCCGCACCTTTGAGAGAGAAATCGCGCATAAAACAGTCCCTTGGTCATCCACGCAGATCACTGTAACAGCACGCGCACCCGAGTAGGATATAAATGGTTGATCTGAGTCCTTTGACCCATTAAATTACGCCCAATCACAAATCGCAGCGCACAGAGGAATAAACTCCAACATATAGAAAGTGGCTATGCGCTTTTTCATTGCATTAATCGCTCTTTGTACAAGTCTATCTCTATCCGCCTGCAGCACGACAGAGCAACAGATAACAGACTACGTAGAACAGATGGCGGCCAATCCCATCGACTCACCGGCCTGGCAGGAATCAGTCGACGGGCTGATCGCCATCGGGCGTCCCGCCGCGCGCCAGCTAACGGCTCAACTCAACCCGGGACACTACGTCGGAGAGAACTACCGCGAATTTCGCCAAGAGCAAGAGAAGCTGCGCACGGGTAGCGCACGCGTTTTGGGACGGATCAAACCGCGCGGCGTAACTGCAGCACTCACCGGTCGTATTTCGACCGATTACACCGAACCCGAACGCATTGCCTGCATTTGGGCCATAGGCGAGATGGGGTTTGCCCAAGGAGGTGTTGATGCCCTCAAGGGGCAGATGTCTGATGAGAATACGCTTATTCGCCTGCACGCCTCCCTCGCCCTCATGAAGATGGACGATCAAACGGGCTATGAAGAGATTGCCTCCACGCTGATGGGCAGCAACGATACCCACGTCGGCGTTGTGCTGAGCGGCTTGGGCGAGGCCAAGCACTTTGGCGTTCCTCTCCTCACTCAACTGGCAGACCAAGAAGGGCCGAACAGAGCCGACCTGCAGCAGACGATTGATCAGGTTAGCACGCAGCTGGTCGAACAGCTCAAGGACGAAGATCCCGAGATGCGGCGGCGGGCGGCGCTCGCCCTGGGTGAACTAGGGGACAGTCAATACGTCGATGCGTTAGCACAGCGCCTTGACGACCCGAGCAATCAGGTCCGCTTCAGCACGGCCGCAGCTCTTGCACAAATGAACGAACAGGCGGGAGTTGATTTTTTATTTGATGCAATGCGCGATCCCGACCCCATCCTTCGCACCAATGCGGTCAAGTTTCTCTCTGGCGTTCAGAAAAGCACCGGCACCGTTCAAGCGCAGCTAATCAGCGCCCTTTCTAGTCAGGAAGCCCTCGCTCGAGCAGGCGCGGCACAGGTCCTCGGACAGGCGCGCGTGATCGCCGCTGTTGAAGCGCTGCAGGCAGCCACCGGAGACGACGATTCGCAAGTACGCGCCAATGCCGTTATAGCGCTGGGCCATATTGGTTTACCAGAGAGTCGAATGCCGCTAGAAGCCTTGCTCAGCGATCCAGATTCGACGGTAGCGTACTATGCAGAATGGGCACTTCGCCAACTAAATTATACAGAGAAGGGACAGGGCTAATATGGGATTCAAGACGCATATCATACGCCTGTCGGTCACGCTACTGCTGGCAAGCAACCTAGTCAGCCAGGCAGCTGAAACGCCGGAGACGATTCTCATACGGCAGACTCTCAGCACTGATCTTTCCGGCCACAGACGCGGTGATGCAGAGCTCGTCCTATCCGCTTATGACGAACACTTTGCAGCCTACAGCGGCAACAACAGCTCCGACCCACGAGTTTGGCAAATACGCTTTGAGAGTCGTCTTTCCTTTGCGGCCAGCCTGGATCGCGACCTCCAAGCCCATCGCTATGATACGGAGCGAACCGTTCCTAAAATCCAAGTTCGTGGGGACGTAGCGACGGCGACGACCATTGATTCTGGACAGGTCATTGATCGCCAAAACGGCGACGCCAAACCGCTGTACGAAGAGCGCTTCTGGACGCTTTTAAAGCGCGAAGATCGTTGGCTGGTCACATCTTTTGTCGCCAACTTAGGAGATGAATCGTTAGCGCTCGACACCGCTACAAACACCGAAGTCCAAGCCCTACTCGAGCAAGAGAAAACGGCTAGAGAGAACGGAGACCAAAGCGGTTTGATCTCTCTATATGCAGAACACTTTAGCGGCTATGACGGCCTGTATTCATTAGACCCCGCAAGTTGGAAGCTCATATTTAGCGGCACGCAAGAGTTTGAGAAATATCTGGCCAAACGCTCGCCTAACGTGACCTACCAGATAAACCGACAACTTCTTTCTACGCAGATCGGTCCAGAAGGACTCGAAGCACTGGCCATCGGGCGTGAGGCGGTAACCGTCACGCACAAGCGAGGCAACGCCGAACACTCGCTCCAAAGAGACGTCATGTGGACGCTCAGCAAACGCGATGGAGACTGGAAAATAACCAACATGCTTTACAATCTCGGTCAGACCGAATGAGGCTATATGAGTAGCAAAATCAACAACTATGAGAATACGAATCGCCTATTCGACAAAGCTGCTGATCTGGTAGGCCTTGACACAGATACCCGCCTGCTGCTTAAGACTCCGTTTAGGGAGATTCAAGTAGAAGTACCCCTCCGCACAGATAATGGCAATCTGGAAATCTTTATTGGGTATCGCGTTCAACACAGCGCTGCCCGCGGTCCTATGAAAGGCGGCCTCCGATATCATCCAGAAGTCGACTTTGACGAAGTGCGTTCGCTCGCTTCTTTGATGACTTGGAAAACAGCGCTTGTCAACGTGCCCTTCGGCGGCGCCAAAGGGGGCATCACCTGCGATCCAAATGGGCTGACCGTCCGCGAACTGGAGCGTCTGACGCGAAAATTCACTGCACGCATTGGCTTCGCCCTCGGCGTACAGCAAGACATACCGGCACCAGACGTCAATACCAGTGCTCAGACCATGGCTTGGATTATGGATCAGTATAGCACGCAGTTTGGATACACACCGGGTATTGTGACAGGTAAACCGGTAGAGTTAGGTGGGTCATTCGGTCGCGAAGCCGCCACCGGGCGCGGCGTATCGATCATAACGCAGGCTGCGGCAGCAGATCAGGGAATTGATATAGAAGGAGCGCGAATTGTTATTCAAGGCTTCGGCAACGTCGGATCCTATACGGCGCAGCTCCTAAGTGAACGAGGAGCAAAGATAATCGCTGTTGGCGACCACACCGGAGCGCTATTTAACGGAGACGGGTTTGACATACCTGCGCTGCTAGAGCACGCTCGCAGAGAACACTGCATTAGCGGATTTCCCGGCGAGGCAATAGAGGGAGACACGCTGCTTGAACAAGCGTGTGACATTCTCATACCAGCTGCTCTAGGAGGCGTAATTACGCGCGACAACGCAAACGACGTGCAAGCGCGAATGGTCGTAGAAGCAGCAAACTCTCCGATCACGACCATAGGCGACGAAATCCTCAACGAACGCAATATTCTCGTCGTGCCTGATATCCTCGCGAACGCAGGCGGCGTCACGGCGTCCTATTTCGAATGGGTCCAAAACGTTCAGGCATTTTCCTGGGACGAAGATCGCGTCAACGAACAGTTGGAAAAATATATGCTGCAGGCCTATCAGTCGGTCCGCAGCATCATGAAGAAGCGCTCGGCGAGTATGCGCACGGCAGCTTTTAGCATTGCCATTGAGCGGGTTGCCAAAGCAGAAAAAATTCGCGGCGACTTATAAAGTTCTCTCCCCCGACACACGGGGAATCAAAGGCGCTGTATTCCCATCAACGGACATCACCACGCATCCATGAACGGGAGGGAACATGGAAAAACTGGTATGGCTTGTCGTTTTCACGCTAGGCTATTGGAGTTACTGCATATTTTGGGGCGTCAAAGGGGCCCGTACGAGTAAGACCGCCAGCGACTATTTTATCGCCGGACGCGGCATCGGTCTTTGGGTCTTTGTCTTGGCAGCTACTGCGACTTCTTTTAGCGGTTGGACCTTTGTAGGCCATCCGGGGACCATATATAACGTTGGCTTGCCCTATGCTTTCGCCTCTTTCTACGCAATAACAATTCCTTTTACCGGAGTACTATTTCTAAAACGGCAGTGGCTGCTTGGCAAGCGATTTGGATATATAACGCCCGGCGAAATGTTTAGTGATTACTACCGCAGCGACGCCATGCGCATGCTGACAGTCGTCGTGGCCTTAGTTTTCAGCGTGCCCTACCTAGGCATACAGCTAAAGGCATCGGGCCTCCTGTTTAATCGCCTGCTGGCCGGCACTCCGATCGAACACATGGCGATTGCATCTGTCGAAGGCGGTGCCATTATGCTCTCGATCGTCGTATTCATTTACGTCGCATCGGGCGGCCTTCGCTCAGTAGCATATGTCGATTGCGCCCAATGTATACTTCTGGCTTTGGGGATCATTGCCCTAGGCTTTATCGCACTCGATTTAGTCGGTGGATGGCAGTCTTTCAAGAGCGGTTTGGCAAGCCTAGCTCAGCAGAAACCGGACATGGTCGCCATTCCGACCCGGCCCGAATCAGATTCATTTTTTGAGAGGGCTGGCACGCTCTTTTTCGACAGCGCTGGCGGCCCGTGGACCGGCCTAATGATTCTAACCTATATGTTCGCACTGATGGGTATTCAGTCAGCTCCAGCCTTTTCTATGTGGGCCTTTGCTAACCGTGATCCCGGTCCCTTTCCCTGGCAACAGGTTTTTGCCTCATCTCTCATTATTGGCGGCATCATGTTCTTCTTCACCGCAGTACAGGGGTTGGGAGTACGCATTCTCGACATGGGCCTCTTGCCCGATACCACGCCGCTCAATCTACCTTCTTCTGACTATCTTGTTCCGTATTTAATCGATACGCTGGCCGATAAATTTCCATGGTTTTTAGGCCTACTAGCCGTGTGTGCGCTGGCGGCTATGCAATCCACAGGTGCCGCTTATATGTCGACGGCTAGCGGAATTATTACCCGCGATTTATACCGACATTTTTTTAACCGAGAAGCATCACAAGCAGCTCAAGTGGCTGTTGGACGC
>CEUU01094475.1_pt1 | contig 10918 bp, 8 predicted proteins | sample 531321 | NCBI WGS metagenome assembly CEUU01 (sample SAMEA2622658, study PRJEB7988) | marine metagenome | isolation source: saline water (ENVO:00002010), including
CTTATATGAATTTGAATCAAATTCAAATAAAACTAAACGGTTTTTACTGTCCGATAAAATTATTTCTTCACCTATAAAAAATATTAGTAAAATTTCAAATGAGATAAATAACTATATTAAAAACAAAAATAAAGTATGGCTTCTTACAGCGCAGCCATTCAGAACAAAATCATTACTATACGAAAATGACTTAAGCACTTTCTATTTAGAAAATTCATTGGATGTTATTAAATCTCAAAAATTAATAAAAGATGATACTCCTATTATTTTAAAAAAGATAAATGATTATGAGATAGAAGGTTTTTATTTACCTATTTGGAAGTTATCTGTCTTTACAGACAGAGAATTATATGGTCAACAGAATCTATTTAATAATTTTTATATTAGGAAAAGGAAGAAAAGCACTACTTCAAAGATCAATCTAAATAAAATTAATCCTGGCGATTATATAGTTCATAAGAACCACGGTATCGGTAGATTTATTAAAATTGAAAAAATTAATTTAACGGGAGAATCTAGAGATTATTTGGTAATTCAATATTCAGATGGAAAAGTAAGCGTAGCGGCTGATCAGCTAGGGAGTATTAATAAATACAGATCTACTGGAAACACTAAACCTAAAGTAAATAAATTAGGAGGAACAGAATGGATAAAAGTTAAGGAAAAGAATAAAAAGACGATTCAAAAAATTGCTGTTGATCTTTTAAAGCTTTATGCACAACGAGAGAAATTAAAGGGTTATGCATTTCCCCCAGATGGTCCATGGCAAAATGAATTAGAAGATTCATTTCCTCATCAGCCAACACCTGATCAAATTAAAGCTGTAAAAGATATCAAGAAAGATATGGAAAAAAATATTCCTATGGATAGATTAGTTTGTGGAGATGTTGGCTATGGGAAAACTGAAGTAGCAATTAGAGCAATTTTTAAAGCTATCACATCAGGTAAACAAGTTATCTTATTAGCACCAACTACAATACTTGCTCAACAACATTGGAAGACAATTAGTAATAGATTTTCTCCATATCCAATTAAAGTATCTTTATTAAATAGATTTAAAAAGGCTAATGAAAAAAAAGAAATAATACAAGGACTAGTAGATAATAATATAGATCTAGTAATAGCTACGCATCAGATTCTAGGGAAAGAAATAAACATTAAAAATCTAGGATTGTTAGTAATAGATGAAGAACAAAGATTTGGAGTAAAACAAAAAGAAAAAATTAAAAAATTAAAAAATAATATTGATGTTTTAACTTTGACAGCAACACCTATCCCAAGAACACTTTATATGGGCTTATCAGGAATAAGACATATGAGTCTAATAGAAACACCTCCACCGTCAAGACGATCTATTAAAACATATTTATCAGAAATAGATATGGACGTTATCAGAACTGCCATTAGTCAGGAACTAGATAGAGGCGGACAAATATTTTATGTCCTTCCAAGAATATCCGACATAGATCAAGCAATAGAAAAACTAAGAAATATGTTTAATAATTTAAAATTTATAATTGCTCACGGACAAATGAATGAGGTTGATTTAGAAAATGCAATGATCTCATTTAATAATGGTGAAGTTGATTTAATGATCTGCACAACAATTATAGAAAGTGGATTAGATATACCAAAAGTAAATACGATAATTATTGAGGATGCCCATAAGTTCGGATTATCTCAGCTTTATCAGTTAAGAGGTAGAGTAGGAAGAAGTGGGATACAAGCCCACGCTTGGTTATTTTATCCAGATTTAAATAAGATTAATGAAACAGCTAAACATAGATTAAAAGCAATAAAAGATTTTTCTGAGCTAGGAAGTGGTTATCAGCTAGCAATGAAAGATATGGAAATAAGAGGAGTAGGAAGTATATTGGGAGAAGCACAAAGTGGTCAGGTTAATAATATTGGATATGATCTATATATAGAGATGCTTCAGGAAGCAATATCTGATCTGAATGGTAAAGAAATACCAGAAGTTAAAGATACTCAGATAGATTTACCAATAAATGCATTCATACCAGGAACATGGATTTCAAACAGGGAAGAAAAATTAGAAGCTTATAAAAATGTAACTAATTGCACAAATGATGAACAGCTTGCTGAATTGGCTGGAGATTGGGTGAATAGATATGGATTAATTCCAAAACCAGTTGAAACGTTACTTCAAATAATGAAATTGAAATTACTAGCAAAGCAATGTGGGTTTATGAGTATAAAAATTAAAAGACCGAATATTCTTCTTTATACAAGAATGCAAATAAATACATTTAATTATCTGAAAGGGGGACTACCTTCAAATATTCAAAATAAATTTATTTATCAAAATGAAAAGGAGCTTTCTAAAGTTGTCATTAGGGGCTTAGGTGTATTAGATACTCAAATTCAAATAGAACAACTAATCAATTGGTTTAGCATGATGAATAATTCAGTTGAGAAGCTATTAAGCAAAGAAATACAGATTTAATTATTAAAAAATTAGTCAAAAAACACAAAAATGATTTATTTCGGTTAGGTTAATACAAATTTAAAAATGCATGGGTGAATACATTGACATAGGAGTACAAACTCCAATATTTGCTTACATCATATTAATTTCTTCAGTTGCAGTTGGTGCGGTTGCTTTACTAGGATTTGAAACCGAAAATGATGATGATGACTCTGATTCAGGTAGCGGTGGATTAATGCAACCTATATAATTTAACGAAAAATTATTTTCTTATTTTTCCTAAGTAATATTTTTAATAGTCTATTTAAAACGCCAATAACCAAAATTGATGAAATAAATGTTGAAATAACTATAAAAAATACTACTAAAACTTCATAAAAATATATTAATATTTGGATAAAATTTTTAATTATTTGGCTTAAATTATTATTGAAATTTCCAAAAAGTTCTAGTTTATTTGGAATTAAATAATTTATAAATATTAAAAGGAGTGCAACAAGTAGCATAAAAAAAGATTCTTTAAAAAGATCTAATTTTGATTTTCTTTGATTATATATTTTATTTTTAAACAAAAATTGTTTAGAGTTATTCTTTAATTTGGGTATTTTTAATTCAGCCATAGAATAAAAATAAATAAACTTAAAATTCTTTAAAAGAATTAAGATATATTAATTATTTTATTTTTATCACAATATAAGAATTATTGCTAATAAAGTTTCTTTTTAATAAAGAAAGTTTATTACTTCCATTATCTTTATTTTCATAGAAATAAACACTTAGTAATGCAAAAAAAGAAATAGAGAAAAAGGCTAAAAGGGGAGGAAAAAATTTAATAAATATGCTTTCTTTATTAAATTTAAATGAATTTGATTTCTTTAATACAGGCATTAAATCTTTAAAATCTATGTCTATTCTTGATGAATTTTTAAGTTGATCAAAACAATTAATAATATCTGAAAATTCAGCAAATCCAATTTTTATATTAAGAGGTTTAATATTAGTTTTAGTACTTTTTAGAAGAATATTGTAGTTCCCATCATTATCAAGATTTAAATCTATCAAATCTGACTCAATCTTCTCTTCCTGATTTAGTAGTGTTAAAGCTGCACATTTATAGAAGGCTTTTATAATAGACTTTAAATGATCAACACTTCCTTCAATATCAGGTTGATTAATAATAGATAGCTTCCAATTAGAAATTATAGATATATTTTCTTTATTATCATTTTTAGAATAATCTGGTAATCCAGCAATTTCAAGTTCTGCAGATGATTGATTAAAACTATATTTATTCTGCAGCATCTTATAAATTCAATAAAGTCATTTTTAATCTACTATATCCTTCATCTGATGGACACAATGACAAATTAAGTAAGATTTTTTTATAGAGGCTTTGACTCTTTTCTTTATTAATTAAATTCTTAACTAATATACTTTCTGTATTAAACCTTTCTTCTATTAATTCGATAAATCTATATTGAAAATCATCCCATATTTCAGGATTATCTTCATAATTATCTTTAGATGAAAGTATAGCCCTAATATAGGGATATAAATATTTCGACATTTCAACAGTTATTTTAATTAATGCGTCAAATTTCTCTTGATTTAAATTTAAAGACCTAAATGATTTTCTCATAGGATTGTTAGATCTCAATTTCCAAATAGAAACTTTAGAGGGAAATATATCATTTAAATTTAGTTTATTAGATATTGCAAACATTGACTCAGAGCCATTTAAATCTATTGTTTCTAAGGCTATTAATAGTAAATCTAACCTTTCTATAGCCGCATTTGATATAAATTTTCCAGAGTTAATTGTAATAATGATTGTTGGTTATTATTTGATGTAATCATAACAGAGAAATGCTTAATTAGCTCCATATAAATTTATAAATTTTGTCAAGCTCTTCCGTTGATATTAAACTATAACTCCATAAAGCTAATGGTAATGATATTTTATTTTTGTCAGATAATTTTATTCCTAATTGAATTGAAGAATCTTTTAAACCCAACTCATTATTGAGAAACTTTATTAAGCTTTTAGAAATACCACAACCCATAATTTCCAATAAACTAAATAATAAATTTATAAATATATTTTGATATTAATTCCTTAAAATATTTTCTTTTAATTAAAAATATAAATATAAATTTTCTTAACTTAGATAAATAAACATTTTGACTAACAAATAATCTTAGAATAAATAGATTTAAAATGAAAGTGAATGGTATATTTATTTTTTTTATATTATTCAGATTTAATGTTGAGATTTCAAATAATTTATCGAAAAACAGAGAAACTAACTTATCGTTTATATGACTAGTAAAATAGGAGTCCTCCATGTTTTCATAAATCTGAATTCCTTTATTATTAATAGAATAAGGAAAGGGTGGATAACTAACTTTAAAATATTTAATGTCATCAATAATTTGATCAACTTTTAAATCCGCAGGCAATAAAGTAGTTAAGTTATCTAATATTAAACTTTTACTTAAAAATAAACGTTTTTTTGACTTTATGAAATTATCACTCCAATAAATTTGATAAATATTTTCACTATAAGGTTTTAATAATATCAAACCTTCACTACTATATATTTCATATAATCTTTTATCAATATTGCCTCTCAGAAAAACATTAAATACTAAAGCTTGTTTATTATTTTTAAATATTGTTGAATAGTTAAAGAAATTATTTTTTGTATAATTAAATAAATCAAATTTAAATTCAAAATCATACTTTAATGAATCAATGTTTTTTTGATTGTATGATTTTAAATAAAAATTATCATTACTTATAAATTCATTGATTAATATTTTTTTGAATGTTGAATATTTTATACTCCAACCAATATTAGTCTCGTAATTATTATTCTTGGAATTCTTAATTCGATAAACAAACTCATTAGCTATCTCATTCTGTCTTAAACTTATAGAATTAAATTCATAAACATATTCTTCTAATTTTTGCCAAATATGAAAATCCTTTAATATTTTTATTGTTTTATTAGTGAAAGTATAAATATCATCACTTTTATTTAATTTAGAGGCTAATGCTGAATCATAGAAATAAATTTTAAAATCTAATCTTAGTAGGGCTAGTGTTAAAATAAGACTTCTAGGACAGTCTCCTATAATTTTTATTTTAAATTTTTTATTCATAAAAGATATCAATAATTATTTTTATAAAGGTAACAAAGTTCCTCAAATGCAGGCCTCAAAAGATAAGGATAATCACCAACCCATAAATTAATCTCAGGCAACCATGCATCAGTTAAAAATAGCTTTCCACTAAAGGATCTTTCATTAGATGAAACTAAACATTTTATTCTGAGACCTTTAGAAAGTTGCATATGCTTATTTTCTTTTGGAAAATTTATTTTATTTAAATATCCATCTTCATCCTCCAATTCAATAGTTATCCAAGTTCTTTTACTCTCTACTAATTCCAATCTTCCATATTTATTTGTTTGTTCTCTAGAACTTTCGACTCTCTCTGATTGGTAAATATCAGAGATAACACCATCAAAAATTGAAAAAAATTTATTTTTTTTATAACTTAAATTTTTTCTACTGGCTTCAAGAATAGGTCCCCACAAAATGTATAGTCCAAAGCCTAGGCATAAAATAAGCCATAAAACATCAGTTTGATTGCCAAATTGATTATTTCCTATTACTAATGTAATTGCTCCTCCAATAGATGAAATAATAACTCTTTGCAGAATTTTCCTTGGATTACCCAATGCATATTTAAATTGACCTCCAGTTGCTACAGATGGAATTAATTTCGATACCTGTTTAATATTAATTGGAATAAGCATATTAAAAAATTAATTTTTCTAATCCATATACCAAACTTTCATAATTTCCGATTTTCTTAATTGATTCCAGAACTCCAGGCATATAGGCCTTTCTATCTATAGTATCGTGCTTTATTGTATATGTTTCGCCCGGTGAACCCATAATAACTAATTGATGAGCTAATAAACCTGGCAATCTAACTGAATGGATATTAATGCCAGAATCTCTTAAACCTCCTCTACAACCCTTAAGAGATTCAGATTCATTGACTAGTGACTTATTAAAATTTTTTGGATATTCCTCAATCATTTCGGCAGTCTTAATACAAGTACCACTAGGTGAATCAGCCTTTTGATTATGGTGCATTTCAATTAACTCTATATTATCGTAAAATTTTGCTGCTACAGAGGCGGCTTGTTGCAGTAAAACCATACCTACAGAAAAATTCGGCACAATAGCACATCCAATTGAAGCCTTCTGCGAAAAACTAGATAATTCATTTATTTCTTCAGGAGTTAAACCTGTTGTACCAATAACAGGGCAGACTCCGTATGCCATAGCAGCTCTTGTATTATCGTAAACAGAATTGGGATGAGTAAAATCAACCATAACTGGTTTTGTTTCACAATCTCTGTAGCTTTGACTAACAGTACATAAGCTTCCTTCTAAGTCATTTGAAATATATATGTCCGATTCAGGGATGTCAAAAAATGATGACAAACTTTTTCCATTACTTTTCTCGTCTAAGTCAATTGCTGCAACTAATTCGCAATCTTTTGAATTTGTAACAGCTTCAATAACTTCACGACCCATCCTACCTAATGCTCCAGATACAAGTACGGGTATGGGTTTTTTCGAAATTTGAGTCATAAGTAATAAAGTTTTTTTTAAAATGATGTTACACGCTTGTGTATATTGCACACAATAACGGCAAATCAACCTTAGGCTGGTAGAAATACTTAAGAAAAAAATGTTTACGCAGGTCCGCTCAGCAAACCGCAGAGTATCTCCTGCCGAGGATAACAAACATAAAGTTGTTATTAAAGCAGTCTATGTTGTTCTCGAGCCACAATACCAAAATTCTCTTACAGAAGCCGCGCAATCAATTAATGAATCCCAAGGACCAATTGGGATTGAATTAAGTGGATACTTGATAGAAGAATTAAGAGATGAAAATAATTATTTAGATTTTAAAAATGATGTTTCTAAAGCAGATATTTTCGTTGCATCATTAATATTTATTGAAGACTTAGCTCAAAAAGTTGTTGAAGCAGTTCAACCTTTCAAAGAAAAGCTAAAAGCATCTGTTATTTTTCCATCGATGCCAGAAGTCATGAGACTTAATAAGTTGGGATCTTTCAGTATGTCTCAATTAGGTCAATCAAAAAGTATTATTGGAGACCTAATTAAAAAGAAAAAAGAAGCTGATGGTGCAAGTTTTCAAGATTCTATGTTGAAGTTGCTCAATACATTACCATCAATCTTAAAATATCTACCTATAGAAAAAGCACAAGATGCTAGAACTTTTATTTTGAGTTTTCAATATTGGCTAGGAGGAACAACTTCAAATCTTAAAAATTTATTGTTAATGCTTTCAGATAAATATGTAATTACAGAAGAAATTAAAAATGAATTGGAAGAGTTTAATATACAAGATCCTGAAACATTCCCAGATTTAGGTATATGGCATCCAATGGCACCTAATATGTTTGAGTCTTTAGATGAATACAAGTCATGGGATAATAATAGAAAAGATTTAGAAGCAAAATCACATACAAGTCCAACTATCGGATTAGTTCTTCAAAGGAGTCATATAGTTACTGGAGATGATGCTCATTATGTAGCAGTTATTCAAGAATTGGAATACAGAGGTGCAAGAGTAATTCCTATATTTTGCGGCGGATTAGATTTTTCAAAACCTGTTAATGAATTCTTTTATGATCAAATAAATAAAAATAATCCAATTGTTGATGGAATTGTATCACTCACTGGATTTGCTCTTGTTGGTGGACCCGCTAGGCAAGATCATCCGAAGGCCATCGAGGCCTTAAAAAAGTTAAATCGACCATATATGGTTGCTTTACCATTAGTTTTTCAAACAACCCAAGAATGGGAAGAAAGTGATTTAGGTCTACATCCAGTTCAAGTTGCACTGCAGATTGCAATTCCTGAATTAGATGGTGCAATAGAACCAATAATTTTATCTGGTAGAGATGATGCAACAGGTAAAGCACATACCCTTCAAGACAGAGTTGATGTAATAGCAGAAAGAGCAATTAAATGGTCAATACTGCGTGTAAAGAAAAGAGAAGAAAAAAAATTAGCAATAACTGTTTTTAGTTTTCCACCAGACAAAGGAAATGTAGGTACTGCAGCATATTTAAATGTTTTTGGATCTATTTATAGAGTACTTTTAGAAATGAAAAGAAAAGGATATAAGATTGACAATCTTCCAAATAATTCCAAAGAATTGATGGAAAAAGTTATTAATAACCCAGAAGCAATGGAGGGTTCTCCAGAATTAAATATTGCTCACAAAATGTCTGTTCAAGAATATGAAGAATTAACACCTTATTCCAATAGACTCGAAGAAAACTGGGGAAAACCACCTGGTAATTTAAATAGTGATGGTCAAAATTTATTAATATACGGTAAACAATTTGGAAATGTTTTTATAGGTGTTCAACCAACATTTGGATACGAAGGTGATCCAATGAGACTCCTATATTCTCGGAGTGCAAGTCCTCATCATGGTTTTGCGGCATACTACACATATGTAGAAAAAATATGGGGAGCTGATGCAGTATTACATTTTGGAACTCATGGATCATTAGAATTTATGCCTGGTAAACAAATGGGCATGAGTGAAACATGTTACCCTGATTCTCTTATAGGCTCTCTTCCAAATTTATATTACTATGCAGCAAATAATCCCTCAGAAGCTACTATTGCGAAAAGACGTGGATATGCATCTACAATAAGTTACTTAACACCTCCAGCTGAAAATGCTGGTTTATATAAAGGATTAAAAGAGTTAAGTGAATTAGTTGGGTCTTATCAACAATTACGTGAAAATAGTAGAGGCATTCAAATTGTAAATTCAATCGTTGAGACTTCCAAGCAATGCAATTTAGATAAGGATGTTACTCTTCCTAATACTGATGCTTCAGATTTAACTCTTGAAGATAGAGACCTATTTGTTGGGAATATTTATAAACAGCTAATGGAAATCGAAAGTAGGTTATTACCTTGTGGTTTACATACTATTGGTGAAGCCCCAACAGCTGAAGAAGCAGTAGCGACACTAGTAAATATAGCTTCTTTGGAAAGAGAGCAAGAACAGTTAAGATCACTACCAGGATTACTAGCCGAATCTATCAATTTAAATATTGAAGATATCTATAAAGGTAATAATAAGGGCGAGCTAAAATTTGTTGAACTAAATGAGAAAATCATAAAAACATCTAGAGAATCTATTTTTGCAATGGTAAGATCGCTAAAAATAGTTGAAGGGAGAGTCTATTTAGAGAAATCATTATTAACAAAAATTTTTGAACTACTTAAAGTTTTTGGTATAAACACACCAACACCTTGGTATAGGGTATGCAAAATAAATGGGTTTAATGATATTGATCAAAAAGAATTAAACAAATTATTTGATTATTTACTCTTTTGTCTCGAACAAGTCTGTGCAGATAAAGAAATGGAAAGTCTAATTAAAGCATTAGACGGAAATTATGTACTACCTGGACCAGGAGGAGATCCTATTAGGAATCCAAGCGTATTACCAAGCGGAAAAAATATTCATGCGCTAGATCCACAGTCAATTCCAACTATTGCAGCAGTTGCTGCAGCAAAATCAGTTGTAGATAAACTTATAGAAAGACAAAAAGAGGAGCAGGGTTCATGGCCAGAAACAATTGCATGCGTCTTATGGGGTACCGATAATATAAAAACCTATGGTGAGTCTCTTGCCCAAATCTTATGGTTTGTTGGAGTAAAACCAATGCCTGATTCAGTAGGAAGAATTAATAAATTAGAATTAATACCTTTAGAAGAATTAGGAAGGCCAAGAATTGATGTCGTTGTAAATTGTTCAGGAGTATTCAGAGATTTATTTATAAATCAAATGGCTTTAATTGATCAAGCAGTTAAATTAGCTGCTGAAGCTGAAGAACCCATTGAGCAAAATTTTGTTCGAAAACATTCATTAGAACAGGCTGAGAAAGAAGGCATAAGCCTTAGAGATGCATCAGCCAGAGTTTTTTCAAACGCTAGTGGAAGTTACAGTTCTAACGTCAATTTAGCGGTCGAGAATTCAACTTGGGAAGAAGAAAATGAACTTCAGGAAATGTATCTTTCAAGGAAAACATTTGCTTTTAATGCAGATAATCCTGGCGAAATGAATCAAAAAAGAGATGTATTTGAATCGGTTATGAAAACTGCAGATGTGACATTTCAAAATTTAGATTCATCAGAGATTTCCCTAACCGACGTAAGTCACTATTTTGATTCCGATCCCACAAAATTAATAAAAAACTTAAGAGATGACGGGAAGGAACCTACAAGCTTTATAGCTGATACAACAACTTCAAATGCTCAAGTTAGGACTTTAGGTGAAACTATTAGATTAGATTCAAGAACAAAACTTCTAAATCCAAAATG
>CEUU01114046.1_pt1 | contig 10894 bp, 7 predicted proteins | sample 531321 | NCBI WGS metagenome assembly CEUU01 (sample SAMEA2622658, study PRJEB7988) | marine metagenome | isolation source: saline water (ENVO:00002010), including
ATTGTCCAGAAATAAAGGTTAATGTAGTTGATACCAATCCTGAAAGAATTTCTCAATGGAATGAAAGAGACCTTTCTAATCTTCCAATTTATGAACCAGGACTCAAAGAAATTGTAGGAAAATGTAGAGGAAAAAATTTAAATTTTTCAACCAATATAAGAAAATATATTTCTGAAGCTGATTTAATTTTCATCTCTGTAAACACTCCAACAAAGACCAAAGGTATTGGATCTGGTCAAGCAATAGATCTTAAATATGTAGAATCCTCCTCTAGAGAGATTTCTAAATATGCTAAGGGTCACACAATAGTTGTAGAAAAAAGTACATTACCTGTTAAAACCGCTCAAACAATAAAAGCGATATTAGATGCCTCTGTTAAAGAAAAAAATGATTTAGGAGAGGGAAAAACATTTTCAGTCCTTTCTAATCCCGAATTTTTAGCGGAAGGCACTGCTATTAATGATTTAGAGAATCCAGATAGGGTGCTAATAGGAGGGGATGATAAAGAAGCAATAAATGCTTTAGCAAATATCTACTCTAGATGGATAGAAAAAATAAAAGTTTTAACAACAGATTTATGGAGTTCAGAACTCTCCAAATTAATATCTAATGCATTTCTAGCTCAGAGAATTAGTTCAATAAATACTATTTCTGCTTTATGTGAATCTACTGGGGCCAAAATAAAAGATGTTTCTTTAGCAGTTGGAATGGATCAAAGAATAGGCAAATATTTCTTAAATAGTGGTCCAGGATTCGGCGGAAGCTGTTTTAAAAAAGATATTTCAAACTTAGTTTATATTTCTAATCATTATGGTTTATTTGAAGTGGCTGAATATTGGCAAAAAGTATTAGATATAAATTCTTGGCAACAGAGTAGATTTGTTGAGCTTATTGTTAAAACTATGTTTGGAACTATTGCATCAAAAACGATAGCAATATTAGGATTCGCATTTAAGGCCAATACTAATGACACTAGAGAATCTCCTGCAATTTATATTTGTAAAAAACTTATTGAAGAAGGTGCTTTTTTAAAAATATATGATCCAAAAGTTAAATATTCTCAAATCAAGAAAGATCTTCTATGTGATGAGCAAAAAGTTGAAAGAGGAGAATGGATTTACTCAAATTCCATTTATGAAACCTTTAATAATGCTGATGCTGCAGTATTTCTTACTGAATGGGAGGAATTTGAATTATTAAATTGGGAAGCCATAGCTACAAAAATGAGGAAGCCTTCATGGGTATTTGATACAAGATCAATATTAAACATGGAGGATGTCAAAAAAAGTGGAATAAACATATGGCAGGTGGGTTATGGCAATTAAAGAAATTCATACAAATTATATATTTAAGTAAATCATGAAAGAAACTATTCTTATTACTGGTGGTGCAGGCTTCATAGGCTTTCATTTAATAAAACGACTAATAAAAGAAAATATTAATGTAGTAGCAGTAGATAATTTAAATTCCTATTACAGCATAGATTTAAAAAAATCCAGATTAGAAGAATTAAAAAAGCTTAATGGCCAATTTAATTTTTACTATGGAGATATTGAAGATAATTTATTTCTCAAAAAAATTTTTAAAAATTATGAGCCTAAATTTGTAGTAAATCTAGCAGCCCAAGCAGGAGTAAGGTATTCACTAGAAAATCCTGGGTTATTTTTAAAATCAAATATTAATGGTTTTGGTAACATTTTAGAAATTAGCAAGGATTATGAAATTTCACATTTAGTTTATGCTAGTAGTAGTTCAGTTTATGGAGGGAACAAACAGCTTCCATATTCAGAAAACAATAGTGTAGATCATCCAGTAAGCATATATGCAGCAAGCAAGAAATCAAATGAATTAATGGCTCATGCATATAGCCATTTATATTCATTACCTGCTACAGGATTAAGATTTTTCACAGTCTATGGACCTTGGGGCAGGCCTGACATGTCTTATTTTCTATTTACAAAAGCTATTCTTGAAGACAGATCCATTGATGTTTTTAATTATGGGAACATGGAAAGAGATTTTACTTTTGTGGATGATATTATTGAAAGCATAATAAGGGTACTGAATAAAATCCCAAATGCGAATGAGAGTTTTGATAGGAATAGCCCAGACATATCAACAAGTTGGGCTCCTCATAAAATTTTTAATATTGGCAATTCAAATTCAATAAATTTAGGTCACTTTATTTCATTATTAGAAGAAATTATTGGTAAGAAAGCAAAAAAGAATTTTCTTCCTATGCCAAAAGGTGATGTACAATCTACTCTCGCTGATACAAAATCACTAGAGTCATTAATTAATTTCAAGCCAAAAACACCTATAAAAGAAGGTCTAGAAGACTTTGTAAAGTGGTATAAAAATTATTATCAAATTATTTAAGTAAATATTTTAAATTTCAATTTTTTAATGTCTTTGCCATTCTGGTACCATTTCTTTCAAAAAAGAAAGGGATTTTTCTAACTCAAGATTAATTAAAGATTCCTCCATCCTTTTTATTAGCCTTACAATTTCATCGTATTTGATGTAATATTCTTCGGCTTTAAATATAAGAGGATGAGAAGTGGCTTTAGAATTATCATCTATCAAAAGTTCTTCATATAATTTCTCTCCAGGCCTTAATCCAGTAAAAATGATTTCTATATCTCCACTTGGATTCTCCTCATTCTTAATAGTTAACCCACTCAAAGATATCATCTGTTTTGCTAAGCTCAAAATCTTTACAGGTTTTCCCATATCAAGAAGAAAAACTTCACCTCCTTTTGCTAGTGCAGAGGTTTGTATTACTAATTGAGATGCCTCTTGAATAGTCATAAAATAACGAATAACCTGCGGATGAGTTATCGTAATTGGTGCTAAATTTTTAATCTGTTTCTTGAATAGAGGTATTACAGAACCAGAAGAATTTAAGACATTGCCGAATCTAACCATTGAAAAACAAGTATCTATAAATTTATCATTGAAAGCTTGAAATATTAACTCAGAGACTCTTTTTGAAGCACCCATAATATTACTTGGCCTCACGGCCTTATCGCTCGAAATCAAAATAACCTTCGACACTTTTAATAATGAAGAGATATCACAAATAACAAATGAAGACATAATGTTATTATAAAGACCTTGTATTGGATTACTTTCGACGAGATTCACATGCTTATAGGCTGATGTATGAAAAATCAACTCAACCCCATTAACTGAAATTAATTCCTTCATTAAATTGAAGTCTGTTGTATTGCCAAGAACATATTTTATAATATTTGAGTTATTGTATTCCTTTAAGTTATTGATTAATTCATAAAGATTTTTTTCATTAATATCAAGAAGAATCAATTTTCTGGGCTTCATTTTTATTATTTGCGAGCTTATCTCACTTCCAATAGATCCACCTGCACCCGTAATTAAAATCACTTTATCCTTAATTCCTTTTTGCAATAATTCTGGAATTGGTTTAACAACATCTCTTTCTAAAAGTTCTTCAATTTCAATTCTTCTAAGATTTTCAATTCGGGCTCTGCCGTCAGTAATTTCCTCAATTGATGGAACTTCAAGAATTGAAAAACCTATTTCTTGAATTTTTTTAATTATTTTTCTCCTTTTTGTTATTGATAGAGACGGAATTGCTAATAAAATATTATCTAGCTTATAGTTAATTTTTTTTAAATATTCTGGAGAATAAATTTTTATGCCTCCTATATTTCTATTCCACAAATTTCTATTATCATCGACAATGAATTTAATTCTATAATTCCTCGCTGTTCTTAAAGAATTTATTAACTGAGCTCCCGCCGATCCAGCACCATAAATAACTACCTTTTGGATATTGTCCTCTCCAGAGGAGATAGATCTTGCATAATCGCGTAAAACGATCCTTAATATTCCATTAATCCCGATTGTAATTAAATAAGTTAGAGGCCAAATACTAACAGGAGGCATTAATTGATTAAATATTGTACCTACAATAAATGTCCCAAAAACGATAAGGGAAACACTGATAGATGACCTATATATGAAAAAACTAGTTGTATAGCTAAGTAAGCCTCTGTAATATCCTGAAAGAATATAAACTGGAATTGCAAAAAAACAACTTACAGGAATTATCCATAAGGAGTTTTGAAAAAAAATACTAAACGGATCGGATAACCTCAACCAAAAAGATAAGTAAACGGCAAAAATAATACTATTTAAATCTATAAAAATAAGAATTAACTTTCTTATCCAAACATCTAACTTTAAAATTCGATGATATAACATTAAAAATAAGAATTTATTATTCCTATACTTATTTTAAATTATCAAATAAGCTTAATTAGATAATTAAGGTTGAAAATGAAACAAGAGAACAATAAGTCTTTACTAATACATTACACTGCAATAATAGATGAGGGGGCAAAAATTGGACAGAATACAAAAGTCTGGCATTGGTCACATATTTCTTCAGGAGCTGAGATAGGGTCTAATTGTTCTTTAGGCCAAAATGTATTTGTTGGGAACAAAGTAAAAATTGGTGATAACACTAAAATCCAAAATAATGTCTCAATTTATGACAATATAACTATCGATAAAAATGTATTTTTAGGACCAAGTATGGTATTCACCAATGTTTACAATCCAAGATCTGAGATCAGTAGAAAAAGTGAGTACAGAGATACAAATATTAAAGAGGGTGCAACATTAGGCGCTAATTGCACAATTATTTGTGGAGTTATAATTGGTAAATATGCATTTATTGGCGCTGGAGCAGTTGTCAATAAAGATATTAAGGACTTTGCCTTGATGGTTGGAATGCCCGCTAAACAGATCGGTTGGATGAGTAGATTTGGTGAGAGAATAAATTTACCTTTACAAGGTGAAGGATTATGGGAATGTAAAAAAACTGGTGATGTCTATGAACTAAAAGAGGATAAAATGTTTCATACTAAAGGTAATTTAATTTAATAATGGAATTTATAGATCTTAAAGCTCAACAGCAACAACTAACGTCAAGTGGCATTACTCTAAGAAAAGATATAGATCAGAGAACTAAATCGGTTTTAGATCATGGAAAATATATATTAGGACCTGAAGTTAATGAACTTGAAGAGAAGCTTGCAAATTTTGTTGGAGTAAAAAATTGCATAGCAGTTTCAAGTGGAACTGATGCTTTGCTTATTTCTCTAATGGCATTAGGCATTAAACCAGGAGATGAAGTTATAACAACTCCTTTTTCCTTTTTCTCAACAGTTGAAACTATTCTCTTACTAAAAGCCAAACCTGTTTTTGTTGACATTGATAAATTTACATACAATATCGATCCAAAATTAATTAAAAGAGCTATATCAAAAAAAACTAAAGCTATAATTGCTGTTAGTTTATATGGCCAACCTGCTAATTTTAAAGAAATCAATAAAATTGGGAGTAAATATAATATTGCAATCATTGAAGATGGTGCTCAATCTTTTGGTTCAAGACACCATAATTTAAAAAGCTGTGGGTTATCAACAATAGGTACAACTAGTTTCTTCCCATCAAAACCTTTGGGATGTTATGGAGATGGTGGAGCATGCTTTACTGATGACAATGAATTGGCAAAAAATATTAGAGAGATATCAGTTCATGGACAGAATAAAAGGTACTCGCATAATCAAATTGGCTTAAATGGGCGATTAGATACTATTCAGGCCGCGATTTTACTTGCCAAATTAGATTTATTTGAAGTTGAAGTACAATCAAGAATAAAAATAGGTGCCAGATATACAGAACAACTTAAAGAAAAAGGCTTGAACACAACTCCTTTTATTTCAAAAGGTAATACTAGTGTTTATGCTCAATATACAATTCAAGTTAATAATAGGGAGATGGTAATTGAAAATATGAAGCGGCGAGGAATTCCAACTTCAGTACATTATCCCTCATTAATTCCTGACCAAAATGCGCTTAAGAATATAAACAATAATAGAAACATTTTTTTTAAGAATATTTTTTATAAAAATGTACATAAAAGTTTAGATATGAAAAATGCTAAAGAGATTGCTAACAAAGTTTTAAGTCTTCCAATGCATCCTTATTTAAGTAGAGATAATCAAGATTTAGTAATAAATTCATTAATGGAATCTTTAAATTAATAAAAATGAAAGAAACAACTACATTCACAAAGCTTTTAAATTCACTTAAAGATAAAAAATCTACAATTGGAATAATTGGGATGGGATATGTTGGATTACCCCTGGCTATTGCTTATTCAGAATCAGGTTTTAAAGTTTTGGGCATAGATATTGATAAAAATAAGATTAATAAAATAAATAATGGAGAGAGTTACATTAACCATATTTCTAGTGAAAAGTTAAAAAAATTAGTTAATTCAAAATTTCTAAAAGCAACTAATAATTTTAATGAAATTAGAAAGTTAGATGCAATTATTCTTTGCTTACCTACCCCCCTAAATAAATATAGAGAACCTGATTTAAGTTTTATAAGAAGCACCTTAACTTCAATAAAGCCTCATCTGAAAACAGGTCAAGTTCTAAGTTTAGAAAGCACAACTTATCCCGGGACAACTAAAGAGGAGCTTTATCCTTTTATTGAAAATAATGGCTTTAATATTGGAGAGGATTTCTTTTTGGTTTATTCTCCAGAGAGGGAAGACCCAGGAAATAATAATTTCCATACAGGCAATATTCCAAAAGTACTTGGAGGTATAACTTCTAATTGCAACAAAATAGGAGTTGCGTTATATGAACAAGTAGTTAATGAGGTGGTTGAAGTAAATGATACTGCAACAGCAGAGATGACCAAACTTTTAGAAAATATCCATAGAGCAGTAAATATCGGACTAATGAATGAATTAAAACCACTTGCGGAAAAAATGGGAGTAGATTTATATCAAGTTATAAGAGCTGCATCTACTAAACCATTTGGATTTGTGCCATATTATCCAGGACCAGGATTAGGCGGGCATTGTATCCCTATTGATCCATTTTATTTAACTTGGAAGGCTAGAGAATACGGTATGCATACAAGATTCATAGAATTAGCAGGAGAAATAAATTCCTCTATGCCAAGCTATGTAGTTACCCAGACTTCAAATGCTCTTAACAAATATGGCAAACCTCTCAAAAATAGTAAAGTACTTATTTTGGGAATAAGCTATAAAAAAAATATAGATGATATTCGTGAATCTCCTTCTCTAGAGATTATTAATTTACTAAATAAAAAAGAGGCTAAGGTTCAATTTTGCGATCCTTTTTTTGATTACATCCCAAAAACAAGAAAATTTGATTTTGATTTAAAAGGAATTGATTTAACAAAAAAAAACCTATCTAGTTTTGATGTTGTAATACTAGCTTCAGATCATGATACTTTTGACTACAAAATAATTGAGAAATACAGTAAAATAATTATTGATACTAGGGGAAGATTTACTCCTTCTGATAAAATAATAAGAGGATGAAAAATTAAAATATATTTACGATCATATGTGTGGAATTATAGGAGTAGTATCAAATAAATATATATCCCAAAGAGATTTGTGGGTAATTTCAAAAGATGCTGAAAGAAGAGGTTTAGATTCTAGTGGGATTTTATTTAATAGTGGTGAAGATTTTCTCCTTAAAAGATCAAATAAATCTTTAACTAAATTAATAAGAATTTCAAATTTCAAAAAGACTAATTTTATAATTGGACATAGTAGATTAATCACTAATAGTCTTAAAGAGAATCAACCAGTAAAGAGAGAATCTATATATGTCATTCATAACGGTATAGTTGTAAATTCATCTGAAGTTTGGGATAAAATCAATCTAAAAGCAAACCTAAAAATAGATTCTGAAGCAATAGCAGCTATAGTTCAGAAAGTACTAGATGAAAGTCAAGAATCATCAAAAAAAATTAATTACAAAAGCATATTTAAAAGTATTAAAAAATATACAAAAGGCACTATTTCTTGTGCAATTATGATTCCAAAATTAGGGAAAATTCTTTTATATTCTAATAATGGAAGTTTACATTTAGGTCATAAAAATAAACAAAAAATTTTTAGCTCAGAAAAATATATTTTAGAAAAACTATCTTGTGAAAAAATTTCTCAAATTAGAGAAATAGGAAAAGTAATTAACATTCCTATAGTTATGAAAGAACCAACTTTAATAGAAAATAATTCCAAAAGATTTAATTTAATTCCAAAATTAGGTTCATCCATATCCCAAGAAAAATTACTCTTGTATAAAAAATATAATTTAAAAAGATGTTCAAAATGTATATTGCCAGAAACTATGCCCTTTATATCTTTTGATGAAAATAACATTTGTAATTATTGTAAAAACTACAAAATAAGAAATAAACCAAAACCAAAGAGAGAATTAATTAACTTATTAAAAAAATACTTAAATAAAAAAGGAGAGAATTGTATAGTTCCTTTTTCTGGCGGAAGAGATAGTTGCTATGCACTTCATATAATAGTTAAAGAATTAGGACTAAAACCTATAACTTATACCTATGATTGGGGGATGGTTACAGATTTAGGTAGAAGGAATATAAGCAGAATGTCATCTATTCTTGGAGTGGAAAATATCATAGTAGCTGCCAATATTGAAAATAAAAGAAAAAATATAAAGATGAATTTAGAGGCCTGGTTAAAGAATCCACATCTAGGAATGATAAGTTTACTAACGGCAGGTGATAAACATTTTTTTCAGCATATTGAATCTGTCAAGAAGAGAACTGATATCCAGTTGAATATATGGGGAATAAATCCATTAGAAGTAACTCATTTCAAGTCGGGTTTTTTGGGTGTAAAACCAGATTTTGAAGAGGAAAGAGTCTATAGTCATGGTCTTTTAAAACAACTTCATTATCAAAAGTTAAGATTAAAACAAATGATTAAAAATCCATTTTATTTAAACTCATCTTTAAAAGATACTTTCATTGGTGAATATTTTAGAAGCTTCAAAAAGAAATCTGACTACTTTCATCTCTATGACTACTGGAAATGGGATGAGAATCTTATTAATGAAACTTTAATAAATAAATATGAATGGGAATTAGCACCTGACACTTCAACAACATGGAGGATAGGGGATGGCACGGCTGCTTTTTATAATTATATTTACTATACATTGGCTGGATTTACAGAACATGATACTTTTAGAAGCAATCAAATAAGAGAGGGAGATATAACAAGAGAGGAAGCCCTTAAATTAGTAGAAAAAGAGAACAGCCCAAGATATCCAAATATAAAATGGTATTTAGATGCTATTAATCTAGATTTTGAGAAAGTTATTAATGTAATAAATAACATATCCCCTATTTATGAACCGTGAAAACTGTTTGGTACATATCCAAATACGTCAAAACTTCTTTTGTAGGTAATAGTGGTTCTAGAGGCTATTACTTATTAGAGGAATTATCAAAAATTGGATTTAAAAGTTATATTTTTTCATCATTTCCTTTTAAAAATTCAATCAATTTTGAGAAGCCAATTATCAATATTAATAAAAATTTTGAATATGTATATTTAAATTCTTATAAATTTAAATTCTCTAATTCATTTAAAAGGATATTAAGCTGGATTAACTTTGAAATGAAATTATTACTTTTAAATAAAAGAAATTTATCAAAGCCTGATCTAATTATTGTATCTAGCTTGTCGTTATTAACCATTTTAAATGGCCTTCTTCTAAAGAGGAAATATCGTTGCAAATTAATCTTCGAAGTAAGAGATATTTGGCCTTTAACACTCACCGAAGAGGGAGGTTTTAATAAATATAATATTTTTATTTTATTATTACAATTTATAGAATTTTTAGGTTATAAATACTCTGACCATATTATTGGCACAATGCCAAATTTAAAAGAGCATGTTAAAAATATACTGGGTTATTATAAAGAGGTAACTTGCATTCCAATTGGTTATAAAAAAGAAGAACTTCATACTTCTAAAAAAATCCCAAATAGTATTAACATATTATTTCCAAAAAATAAATTCACTATTGGTTACTTTGGAGGGATGGGTATTTCAAATGCTCTAGATCCATTTTTCAATGTTGTTTGTAAATGTAAAAATAATCATGATATTCATTTTTTGGTTGCGGGCAGTGGTGATCTAAAAAAGAAATATACAATGCAAACTAGAAATTTAGAAAATATAACTATACTTCCTCTTGTAGATAAAAAATTTATAAATTCTATTTTTGAGAGGTGCGACCTTTTATATTTCAGCACCCATGATTCTAAGATTTGGGAATATGGTCAATCTCTTAATAAATTAGTTGAATATATGCTGAGCGGAAAACCAATAATAGGATCTTATAATGGATATGAAACAATGATTAACGAAGCAAGCTGTGGAGAATTTCTCAAACCATATGATGAGGAAGCAATTATAGAGTCAATATTAAGATATAAAAACATGGATAATGAAGAAAGGAAAGTAATTGGGTTAAGAGGTAAACAATGGATTCTAAAACATAGATCCTACGAACAACTGGCAGAAAATTTAGCTGGATTAATTTCCTCTTTAACATAAATGACTTATCTTAAATTTAAATACGTAATAGATAGGTTAGTTGCATTAATTCTTATTTTAATCCTATTCCCCATAATTTTATTTATATCAGTATTAATAAAATTAAAATTGGGTAGTCCAATCTTTTTTACTCAAGAGAGGCCTGGTTTAAAAGAAAAGACATTTCTATTAATAAAGTTTAGAAGCATGTCAATCAGAAAAGATGAATATGGGAAATTATTAAAAGATAAATTTAGATTAACTAATTTTGGTAAATGGTTAAGGGAAACCTCGCTTGATGAAATTCCTACTTTAATAAATATTCTCAAGGGAGAAATGAGTTTTATAGGCCCCAGACCATTATTAGTTGAATACCTTAAATATTATTCTAATTACGAGAAGAAAAGACATAATGTAAAA
>CEUU01254395.1_pt1 | contig 10789 bp, 9 predicted proteins | sample 531321 | NCBI WGS metagenome assembly CEUU01 (sample SAMEA2622658, study PRJEB7988) | marine metagenome | isolation source: saline water (ENVO:00002010), including
CACACAATGGTCCGGCATCATTCCTGCCCTTCTCACCGGCAAATTCGATATCATCATCGGTGGCATGTCCATCACCCCACAGCGTAATCTCAAGGTGAACTTTTCCATTCCCTACGAATTCTCGGGGATGTCCATCGTTGCCAGCAAATCCAAGGCTGGGGACAGATCAACTCTTGCAGATTTTAATACTCCAGACACCAAGATTGCCGTCCGACTTGGGACAACTGCTGCCGAAGCAGCCAAGAACTTTCTTCCCAAAGCAGAAAAGCTGTACTTTGCCGAAGAATCGCAGACCATTCAGGAACTGCTGAACAATCGTGTTCACGCCCTGGTCGCATCCAACCCTCTGCCCTTCAATCTGGCAAAAGAGTATGCAGAGCAACTGTACCTCCCTCTGGACGAAGACTTCACCAAAGAGCCAATCTCGTTTGCTGTACGCAAAGGTGATCACGACTTCCTGAACTGGTTGGACAATTGGGTCAGAGTCAACATGAGCAAGGGGTGGCTGCAAAATCGTTACGACTATTGGTTCTTTTCCAAAGAATGGGAAAACCAGATTCAGTAAGCAGTAGACCTTGTCTTACCCTCACCATCGTAAAAAATTAAAGATTACCCTGCTGGATGCTGCCATACTGGCAGCTCTGGCGGGGGCTGTCTTTTATCTTGTCTTCAAAGCAGCCACCGGCCTGAATTATCACTGGAAATGGGAGATAATCCCTCAGTATATCCTACGGTTTGACGATGCCTCCGGCAGTTGGGAAGCCGGGCTGCTACTACAGGGACTCTACACCACCCTGCGCCTTTCCATTTGGGGCACGATCCTGGCGCTCATTGTGGGGATCATTTTTGGACTATTTCGTGTGAGCCCATCCCTATTCAAGCGTCAGATCGCTACGACATATATCGGCCTGATCAGAAATACGCCCCCATTGGTACTTATCTTCATTTTCTATTTCTTCATTGGCGACCAGATCATGAAGGCCATCAACCTTGAAACTTTCATTGATGGTTTGCCAACTGAATACAAGTCAGCACTATCTTTTTTCATCGGCCCAATTAACCGTGCTCCTCAGTTCTTTTCCGCAGTCCTCACCTTGGCTCTTTTTGAAGCTGCCTATATAGCTGAGATTGTGCGAGCTGGAGTTCAATCCGTTGAAACCGGGCAATGGGAAGCCTCCACAGCTCTTGGAATGCGCCGTAGCCAGTGCCTGCGGTACGTCATCCTTCCTCAAGCCCTTCAGCGCATGCTTCCCGCATTGGCCGGTCAGTTTATATCCATTATCAAGGACTCTGCAATTGTGTCAGTCATCTCCATCGAAGAACTCACTTTCCAGGCACAACAGATAATGACCACAACCTATAGGAGCTTTGAGATATGGACTACGGTATTCATCATGTACTTTGTCCTGACATTTCTCTGCTCAATAGCTATCAGAAAACTTGAACTTGTTTTGCAAAGGAATTAGCGTGGGGTCTTACACAATGAATTTTACATCCTCGTCGCGTTGGTAGACATGGTTGATATGCATATCTGCGACAGAGACAAAGTGAACCGCTTGACTTGGAGGCCTAGATGGACGATGTGAAAGTATACGCTCTTTCCACTTGTATTCATTGCAGAAATGCAAAAAAATATCTTGATGAATGTGGCATAAAATACAGCTGCGTGCATGTCGATGAGCTCAAAGGAGAAGAGCGAAAAGAAGTCGTCAAAGAACTCAAGGACCACAATCCGGCTGTTTCTTTTCCGACAATCGTCATAAAGGACACAGTGGTTGTCGGATACCACAAGGACAAGATCGACAAAGCGCTTAAAAAGGCAGAGTAATCAATGAACGCTGAACAACTGTATGATGCGCTGAAAAAAATTCAAGAGCCCAAAGGCTATTACTTCAATAAAGACATGGAAATGACCATGCCGCTTATTGAATCACTCCTTACCAACAAAGAGCGGTTGGGTTACATGGCTTGTCCTTGCCGTCTTGCCAACGGCGAGATCGAAGCAGACAAAGATATCATTTGCCCCTGCACCTACAGAGAAGAAGACATCAAAGAATACGGTGCTTGCTTCTGTGCTTTATATGTCAGCAAAGAGTACAATGAAGGAACCATTGAAAAAGAAGTGGTTCCGGAACGCCGCCCTGCTGACAAAATACTTTTCTAGATGATCAAAACAACGAAAGCCCCGTTTAGAACGGGGCTTTCGTATTTCTAAGCTATCAACTCGACAACTGAGCATAAAAGCGACAACGCACTTCCTATACTCCAGCCTCCCATTACCATCTTACTTTCATCAACTGAGAAAGTGATCGCACGGGAGAATCAGGGATTTTAAATTACATCGGTCAAAATTCTCAGCATTCTCTGCTGAACGCCTGATGTAATCTCTGACTGATCAACATTTCGGCCACCAGCATATACTGCCAAAGTAACTTTCTCACGCTGACGAAAGCCCCTGAAGTTATTCTTTTTGCGGCTTATCTTCTCACTCTTTCCGAATACGATAGTCGTACCATCGTTCTCTTCTCTAGGAGCGATAGTAGCTAAAGTTATGTCTGAACGAATGATATATGTGTCGTCCGTCACGTAACTACCAAGAATATAGCCAACTGTTGCACCGACAACCGCTCCAGCAGTTCCTTTGGCCCATGTATTACCGGAACCGGTTGTTATGGGATCATAGGCACCAGCCACACCACCCAATGCTCCACCGGCCAACAGCCCTTCACCACGCATGTCTTCTTGTATTTGGCCAGAGTAGTTTACGTTGATATCCAGCAAAATACCAAAATCATTTCCATCCGTAGGCTCATACCCTTGTGCAGCGTAGGCGTTTTCCAGGCGATTTTTGAACTCATAAAGATTGAAAGCCGGATCACCAGACGTGTTGCGGATTCTCAGTTTAATCTTGTTGTTAACAAAGAGACTGGAGTCCACGATAAACTGCCTATCCATTGCTGACCCATACATCAGACCATCCGGACTCTGCACCATCCCCAGTCGGCTTTTGGATGCAGTACATGAAGCCAGGACCATAGAAACCAAAACAACACAGACTATATATTTAAATCGAGTGAACATTTTATTTTCCTTTTCGGTAGTCAACATTATTATCATCAAGGAAAGTAAACACTTCTGAATAATGAATACTAAAGTTCAATCCTTCAGAAATCTGTTTGCTAAGCCCCCAATCATTTACCCCGACAACCTGATTGCCAAGAAACAAAGGGCCACCCGAGTTACCGCTATTAATGGGTGTATCTGTTTGCACAAACATTACCGGTTTACCCTTCACTCCCATGACAGTCTCATGCTTTCGAATCGTGCTGATGACTCCCCGAGTCAGTGTAAAGAGGTGCCCCTTGGGATGACCAATTGCTTCAACAGTCTCGCCTACAGGTAATTTCTTTTTAGAATAGAATGTCACGGGAAGTCCTCTGTCCTGAACCTTGATCAAGGCAAGATCCAAGCGAACATCTTTGGCTATCACTTTTCCAAAGGTTTCAATTTCATCCCACTTTTTAAGCTCGACGAATTTCTGTTCTTCCACCACATGATAATTGGTCAAAACAAGGTTGCTTGTGACGTAGAACCCTGTCCCCAAAGAGTTGGAAGCCTGAACGACCACAACACTTTCAAAGCGCTTATCTTTTTTCTTGTCGAATCCGTATTCTTTCTCTTTGGCCTTTGCCACGGCAACATTACGATTCTTAACCACATCCTTCCGAATGGTGCTCAGCGATGCGTACCGTTTATGGTTCGCTTTGTTCTTGGAGTAATGGTCGAGTAATTCGGAAATTTTCACCGAAATGGCTTCACCCTCGAATTCATCGACCACAACCTCTGTTACGTTTGTGGTCTGATGCTTTTCCTTATCAGGGTCCTCATCCAAAACATTGTAGGCGACGGTGAAAAACTCCTGTGAATGGATGTCGAAGAAATCAGTATAATACGTCTTTCTACGCTGATCGATGACGTAATACTGAACCGTACCTGTCTTTTCGACTTCCATCTCCACTCGTTGGAAGTGATACGGTTCATACACGGGCTCATCAATGTACCGAGGGGTATTTCTGAACTTCTCCTTCAACTCCTCAACCTTGTCCTTGGCTTCATTTATCTGAAGATCTCGTCCAAGGTTAGCAAGTGCATTGCCAAGGTTTGTATACGGATTAGCAGTGCTTGTGCTCAGCCTGCCGCCGGAGTTGGTCATGATCTCCATGTTGGCTTGCTGCAGTTCCACCTGCAGCACATCCCACTCAGGGTTATTGACTTGTTTATGCCCAGCCAGGAACTTGGATTTGACGTAGTTGCTGCTGTCCACCCGTCGAAAGGTTTTCGTTGAGGCCAAATTGAAAAGAATGACGATATCGGCACTCTTCACATCTTTATGCTCAAACCCTTTACTAAGCCCTGCGCTCGTAGCGGAAAAAGGCATGTCCATCTCGACTCCCACCGGAAACTCGATCACGCCCTTATCTTTCAGTGTCTCACTAGTTACTTCGAGAAATGAAATTTTCACCCCCGGCACAGAATCAATTTCCAAGCCAGCTTCGTTCACCTTTGAATAGGCGGCCATAAGCTGCTTGAGGTCTGCCTTTTCCGGAGAAGGACAATGAGCGGAAAAATACTCATCTGCCAAGAGCGTTTTGAGGTCCGAGGTCAGATAGTCGACATACTTCTCATTAATATGGAGCAGTTCTTTCCCTTTCGCTTTAGTAATGGTTTCTTGAAAAACTACAGCGTGGACCTCGACAAACTGCTCACCATTTACCTCGACGGGGTATGCTTCAAAAAAACACTCATCCGTAGTTAACTGATACTTGCCCAGCGCAGTGGGTGCATATTCGATTAACTGCTTACGCTTGGATGCCAACGTAGTCTTGGCTTTATCTATGGTATCACTCTTAAAGCCAGGAGCTTGAAACAGACGAATGGAAGCCGACTTTTGAATATCTACGTAAAATGCGTCCAGAGTCTTCTTTGTGGCTTTCCATTGATTTCTTTCAACTGGCCACTGAATCGCTGCAACTCGGCTAGTCTCTTGTTCAAGTGGGGTTAAATATTTAGCATCAAGCTCTTTATACACAACCTGCAACAGGGACATGATCTCTTGATCATCCTGGCGCTCCACAAACCACATCTCCTCGGAATTATAAACCATTGAAGCTTCATCATACTTTTTAGCTTCAACCAGTTCCTCCAAATGATCCCCGGGAGTGTACAAAAACGAATATCCGATATCACCGGATGTGGTTGTCTTCTTACAACCAACTGAAATCAATAGCCCCATCATGCAGACAGCAACCAGCAGAACCCTCTTCACGTCGACTCCATTATGCTCGTATCATCAACAAAAACAGTCATTCTGCTCATAAAAAAAGAACAAAAGACAACCCCAGCAGAGAAACTCCAACTGAGGTAGACAAAACGAGCAAAAAAAGCAACGCCTATATTCTATGAGGTATTAAGAAGGTCGACCAGCAAAGTGCTGGTCGACCTGGGTTGGATTATTTTTGAGAGGCGATCAAAGCGCGATCAAGATCTTCTATTATATCTTCAACATCTTCGAGCCCGACTGAGATACGAACGAGATCATCGGGAACCCCCGCGGCCAAACGCTCTTCTCGCGTGGATTGACCATGAGTGGTCGATGCCGGATGTACCACCAGGGTTTTTGCATCGAGAATATTTGCAAGATGCGAGCATAGCTGAACGGAATTAATGAATGTCCGGCCGGCTTCCAGCCCACCTTTGACACCGAAGCCGAAAACGGCTCCAGGCCCGTGAGGGAACAGGTTCTTGGCTCGTTCGTGGTCCTTATGATTTTTCAGACCTGCGTAATTAACCCATTCCACGGCATAATGAGTGTCCAGAAATTCAGCGACCTTCTGGGCGTTTTCACAATGCTTCTGTACACGAAGCGGCAGTGTCTCCATGCCTTGGATTATCTGAAAGCTATTTGCTGGTGATATGGCTGCCCCTGTATCTCGCAACAGCCCAATCCGAGCTTTGACTGTAAAGATAGGACACGGGTTACCATCAGCACCTCCAAGAGCCTCCCACAGATTCACATTGTTATAAGTGGGGTCAGGGGTAGTAAATTCAGGGAACCGTTGGTTGGCACCCCAATCGAAATCACCCTTTTCTACAATGGCACCCCCCATTGCCACACCATGTCCACCTATGATCTTGGTCAAAGAATGAACAACTATATCGGCACCATATTCAAACGCATTGAACATCGGCGGAGGCGACACTGTGGCATCCAGAATGAAAGGCAGACCGTACGTATGTGCGACATCGGCAATACCCTGAATATTATCCACATTACAGCTCGGGTTACCGATTGATTCGCTGTAAACAAGTCGGGTATTCTCATCAATGGCCGCTTCAAAATTCGCAGGATCGGAGGAATCCACAAAACGGGCTTCAATACCAAACCGTTTCAGGGTGTGCTCGAACAAGGTCTGCGTACCACCATAGAGGTTGGAGCCGGTGACAATATTCTGCCCCGCAGACGTTATGTTGACGATGGAATAGAAAATTGCAGCCATGCCGGAAGAGACCGCCAAAGCGCCCAGCCCGCCGTGCAAAGCGGCAAGCCGCTCTTCCAGCACAGAGGTCGTCGGGTTCATAATACGTGTATATATGTACCCCGGCTCTTTGAGTGAGAAGAGGTTGGCGGCATGATCCGCGTCCTTAAACAAGTATGCGGTTGTATAGTGGATAGGCACAGCACGTGACCCGGTATCGGTATCCGGGGCATGCCCTGCGTGCAGAGCCTGTGTCTGTGGTCCGTACGTTTTTTCAGCCATGACTAGCTCCCTTGTTACAAATTCGGCTCATACAAATATTCATACTTAGTAACATGCGCAAAACGTATTGAATAAGCAACCCCGTACTCATCGGGTCTTTTTATAACACCTATCACACCATCAAATGCTAATCGGATTCAGCCTTGACCGCTTCCATCCATTTGGCAAACGCTTCCTGAGCTCGTTTGCCATAGGCTTCCTTGCGTAATTTCTTTTTCATTTTCTTCTCCAACCCCGGCATCAAACCGAAGTTGATATTGGAAGGCTGGAAATCTTTGTCAGAACGAGTGGACAAGTGCCCGAGTAGTGCCCCTAAAGCAGTCTCCGACGGTAGAGGTTTCAAGGATTTACCTTCAAATTTTGTAGCCAGAGACAACCCCAACCACAAGCCGGAAGCGGCGGATTCGAGATACCCCTCAACGCCAGTGATTTGGCCTGCCAAGTAAAAACCAGGCCGAGCCTTCAATTGCAACTCACCATCCAATACGTCGGGAGCATTAACGTATGTGTTGCGATGAATTGAACCAAGACGCAAAAACTCTGCCTGTTCCAGGCCTGGAATCATTCGAAATACGCGTTTTTGTTCCGGATATTTGAGTTTAGTCTGAAACCCTACGAGATTGAACGCGGTCTTATCTTTGTTCTCAGTCCGCAACTGCACGATAGCAAACGGCCGTTCCCCGGTTTTGGGATCGACAAAGCCAACGGGTTTCAGTGGCCCAAAAGCAAGGGTCATTTCCCCGCGCTCTGCCATGGCTTCCACCGGAAGACATGCTTCAAAATGTACTTCCTTCTCAAAATCCCGAGGCTTGACCTTCTCCCCTTCCACCAAGGCGGCAACAAAGGTCTTGTATTCCTCTTCGTTCATGGGACAGTTCAGGTAATCATCATCTTCGGGCTTCCAACGTGATCCCCAAAAAACCTTATCAAAATCAATCGAGTCCCGGGACACAATAGGAGCTATTGCATCGTAAAAGTACAACCGCTGATCACCGACTACTTGCATGAGGCTCTGGGTCAACTCTTCACTCGCCATGGGACCTGCGGCAATGACGACACCATCAGCCCCGGCCAGTTCCTCCGCATCCAGAGAGGTAATTTCCTTTCTGATGACAGTAACATTGGGCGCATCTTCCAATTTCTGTGTGACGTATTCGGAGAACAGAGTTCGGTCCACAGCCAGCGCACCACCGGCGGGAACCTGTGTGGCAAAGGCAGCTTCCATGACCAGACTGCCGAGCGCTTCCATTTCTTCTTTGAGTAAACCGATAGCCGCAGCGCTGCCAGTTGCCCTGAAGGAATTCGAGCATACAAGCTCAGCCAAACCGTCCTCAGAATGGGCTTCGGAGTGCTTGTGAGGCTTCATTTCATACAGCTCCACCTCAACACCGGCGTTGGCCAATTGCCAAGCGCAATCCACTCCGGCCAAGCCTCCTCCAACTATGATAACCTTTGGCATTTCATATCCCCGATTTCGTTTACGTTTGCAGTATTATCCCGTATAAAGAATAAAAAAAATTATAAGCCGTGGTATTATGATGTCCACACCTCTTCTCGACATACGCAAGCTGACAACATGCTTTACATCACCCCAAGGTATAGCCAAGGCGGTGGATACCGTCAGCCTATCCTTTATGCAAGGAGAAACCCTTGCCGTAGTCGGTGAATCCGGCTGCGGGAAAACAGTTCTTGCACTCTCCATCCTTGGACTCATCCCGGACCCGCCCGGTCGAATTACGGAAGGAACCATACTCTATAAAGGGGAAGACCTTCTGGAAATGGATGAATCAGAACTTCGATCAGTTCGCGGCAACAGCATTTCCATGATCTTTCAGGAGCCAATGACTGCTCTGAATCCGGTGTTCCGCATTAATGAACAACTTGCCGAGCCACTGGTTCTTCATCAGAACCTTACCAAAAAAGAAGCTCTGGCAAAAGCTGTGGATTCACTTCAGCTGGTCGGAATCGCCAATCCCCAAAAAGTCGCGAAAGCCTATCCGCACGAGCTGTCAGGCGGCATGCGACAGCGCGTCATGATTGCCATGGCGCTTTCATGTAATCCCGATCTACTTATTGCAGATGAGCCAACCACTGCCCTCGACGTAACCATACAGGCCCAAATCCTTGATCTCATGAACGAACTCAAGGAACGAATGGATGGTTCACTCATGCTCATCACCCATGACCTTGGAGTCGTTGCACGAATGGCGCAACGAATAGCGGTCATGTATTCAGGGAAAATTGTTGAACTGGCCCATAGGGATCAACTCTTTTCGAATCCGTTGCATCCATACACTGAAGGATTACTCGCCTCTGTCCCCACAATGGGAGACAAGTCCGAGCTCATCCCCATCCCTGGCATTGTTCCGTCCATTTTCGACCTTCCACAAGGCTGTAGATTCCATCCACGATGCCCTCATGCCTTTTCCAAGTGTTCATTGATCCTGCCGCCTTTAACCGAACCGGAACCGGGACGATTCGTTCGCTGCTGGCTTCATGAGAAGGAATAATCTGTATGTCTGCACTGATGGAAATCATCAACGTCAAAAAATATTACAAAGTTACAAGCGGAGTGCTTGGTCTTAAAACCGACTGGGTTAAAGCTGTTGATGGAGTGGATTTAACGGTTAAACGAGGCGAGACTTTGGGCTTGGTCGGAGAATCCGGTTGCGGCAAGTCTACACTGGCAAAGTGTATGATGGGCCTGGAACCAATGACTTCCGGGGATATACTTTTTAATGGCAAGTCATTGAGTGCTTGGGACGAAAAGGATCTGCGACGCAATATGCAGATGGTTTTTCAGGACCCCTACTCTTCGCTCAATCCTCGCCAAAAAATCCATTCAATTATCCGCGAAGGACTGGATATCCACGGCATTGGGTCTTCGTATGACCGAAAAGCTCGAAGTAACGAACTGCTGACCCTTGTCGGATTGCGTGAAGAGCACGGTAGTCGCTATCCGCATGAGTTTTCAGGCGGTCAAAGGCAACGAATCGCGGTAGCCCGCGCTTTGGCTCTCAATCCTCAGCTCATTGTTTGCGATGAGCCAGTCTCAGCCTTGGATGTCTCTGTCCAGGCACAGGTTATCAAGCTGCTGAAACAACTCCAAAAAGAGTTTGATCTGACATACGTTTTCATTTCTCACGATCTCTCTGTGGTCAGCCATGTGGCGGACCGCGTGGCTGTCATGTATCTGGGACGAATCATGGAATCAGGGCCGTCAAATACGCTGTTTAGTAATCCTAAACACCCATATACTAAAGCACTGCTATCATCAGTACTTCATGCTGACCCGACAATGCAGGCTAAGCCGATTCCACTTACTGGAGAATTGCCAAGCCCCATGAATCCCCCAACTGGCTGCCCTTTTCACCCTCGATGTCCCGAGGCTTTTGATAAATGCCCCAACGCGCGACCGAAACCCAAAAAAATGGGAGCGGACACCGAGGTTGCCTGCTGGCTTTATTAAATCTGTTATGCCATTTTTCCCCATATCTGTTCCTATATTATCTTTCAGTAGACAACTAACATGCCTTTCGTCGAAAGAGGCCAATCTCATTTTGTAATAGATCAAACAGGTGGAGCCGCTATGATTTCCAGAGAAGAAGCGCTGCAATTACTGCATGCAAAAAACAACGAACACAATTTGATCTGCCACGCTCTTGAGTCTGAAGCTGTCATGCGTGGGCTGGCTGAAAAATTAGGGCAGGACGAAGAACTGTGGGGGATCAGCGGTCTGTTGCATGATCTCGATTATGCAACAACAAAAGAAGATCACGATCGTCATGGGCTGGATACGGTTGATATGCTTGAGGGAAAACTTCCTGAAGAAGCACTCAACGCGATCAGGAGACATGCCTGTGAAATGAATGGGGCTGAAGAACCCAGCACACAAATGGATTTTGCCCTTCGATGCGGTGAGACTGTTACCGGCCTCATTCATGCTGCAGCGCTTGTGCGCCCGACAAAGA
>CEUU01009315.1_pt1 | contig 10782 bp, 11 predicted proteins | sample 531321 | NCBI WGS metagenome assembly CEUU01 (sample SAMEA2622658, study PRJEB7988) | marine metagenome | isolation source: saline water (ENVO:00002010), including
ATTCCACTCCTCGATCGATAGCCAACTTTTCAATTGCTTTCGCAACTGCGCTGATGCCTCCTTTAACGGTCCAAACCCCTCTTGCTTCAGCCTGCCATACAAGTGACATTAGCGCTGGAGAAAAAAGAGGAGATCCGCCAACATATGTTGAATACCTTCCAAATAATTGCTGTAGCTTTGGCTCAGAAAATTTACTTTCTAGGTATTTATTTAAAGTTAAGAATGGAATTAGAGCAGTTATAATTTTAGGATTTTTACAAATTTCTTTTAAGATTTCTAACGCAGCAGGTGAAGAACTTTTCATAATAGGTTTTTCAAAACAGTCGAACATTTTCTCTGTCGAATTGAAAAATCTTATGAATTGTTCTCCCGCGTTGGATCCAAATATTCTTCTAACTTCGTTGAATGCGTCATCTTTATTTGCTAATAGGTCAAATTCGGTACCATCCGACCACCAATGCCGCGCTAAAATTTTTTGCTGTTTTAACTCAAGGTGTTCAAAAATGTTTTCGCCAACTTCTTCGAAAAGATTTTGGAAAATGGAGAGCATCGTTAGAACGGTTGGGCCTATATTCACGGGCCCACTAGAACAATCGAGTGTTCGTATTTTCCCGCCAGGATAATTCGAACTTTCAAATACTTTAACCTGATAGCCATCATTGGATAACTTTAGTGCTGATACAAGTCCCCCAATTCCGGCACCAACTACAGCAATATTTTTGCGTTTAGCAAGTATGGATATATCCTTAGCCATAATGAATTGTTGACTCTAACTCAATATATGTCCAGAATAATTTACAGTATGTAAATAAATATTGTCACAAGGATTTCGTCTCTTGATATCAAGGATAGAGGAGGCAATTCAGAAAAACTTATGCTCTTCATCTTTGATAGGTAAGTTTCCTGAAAGTCTCAGAAGTGCTATAGATTACTCAGTTTTTCCTGGTGGTGCCAGGATAAGGCCGACTATCCTGATTTCAGTTGCTAAGGCATGTGGTGACGACATTCCTGAAATTACAGATGCCGCAGGAAGTGCTCTGGAAATGATACATTGTGCAAGTCTGGTGCATGATGATTTGCCTTGTTTTGATGACGGAGTTATCAGAAGGGGAAAGCCTACAGTTCATAAAGCATACGGTGAAAGCACAGCTGTTCTAGCTGGCGATAGTTTAATCATAAACGCCTTTAGTTGCTTGGCATCTGCATCAAAGTATTCGCAAGAACGATCTGCAAATTTAACTCTCTGTTTATCGAAATATGCCGGTTTCCCACATGGTATCTGTGCCGGTCAGGGTTGGGAAAACGAAGCTAATATTGACTTGAAGTCTTACCATATGTCTAAGACCGGGGCTTTATTTATTGCCGCAACACAAATGGGCGCAGCCTCTGCTGGCCATGATCCGGAGCCTTGGTTTGAGCTTGGAGCACGAATAGGGGAGGCCTTCCAGGTGGCTGATGATCTTATAGATGTACTTGGCGATGATATTAAATCTGGTAAAAGTATGGGTCAGGACGAGAAAAATAATCGTCCGAATGCGATCCGCGAATTTGGGATTGAAGGTGCAAAGCAACATCTTCAAGATATTTTGGCCGGTGCCATTTCTTCTATACCTTCTTGCCCGGGAGAGGGAGAGCTTGCCCAGCTTGTTAAAATGCAGGCGGCCAAAATGTTGGAAATAAACGACTCAAAAATAATTGTTTAAAATGGCTCAGCGCAGTTCGCGATTTGATTTAAGCACACGGCTTTTAGGTTGGTGGTATAATCAAAAAAATAAATTAATAAAAAATATACGTATTCAAGATTTTTTGGCGCGGCTTCCTTTAACATCACGAGTAGCCAGAAAAGAAGGGGAAGCGATTTTCCAACTAATGACAGGCTTTGTGGATACTCAAATTTTATTAACCTTCGTTAAATCTGGTGCTTTAGAGCATCTTGAGGTAAATTCACTAACTATTCAGGAGTTATCAGAAAAAATCGATATAGATGTTAAAAGCACAGAGCTCTTATGTCGTGCTGGATATGCTTTGGGTTTGGTGCACTTGAAATCAAAAAAGATCTTTCTGGCCAGGAGGGGAGCTTTAATCCTGAGTTTGCCTGGGATGATTGAATTAATAGACCATCATTCCATTCTCTATGAAGATTTACTTGATCCCATTTTATTTTTTAGTGGAAAAAGCGAAACAAAATTATCAAAATTTTGGCCATATGTTTTTGGTAAAGCTAAAAGTTTGGATAGCGAAGATGTTTCACGATATTCCGATTTGATGGCAAAATCTCAATTTATGGTGGCGCGAGATACCATGGCCAGCATCAAAATAAGTAAAGGAACAAAATGGTTAGATGTTGGTGGGGGTAGCGGTGCTTTTGCAAAAGAATTGGTTAAAAAGCATCCATCAGTTAAAGTAAGTATTTTTGATGTTCCCAGCTCAAATGTTGAAAATCAGTTCCTTAAATTTATACCTGGTTCTTTTTTTACAGATGAGATTCCAATGGGGTTTGATACAATTTCATGTATACGTGTTTTATATGATCATAGTGACGATACGGTTTCTGATCTTCTCATGAAAATTTATTCTTCTTTGCCCATGGGCGGAAGGATAGTTATTTCAGAGCCGATGTTGGGTGAGATAATCCCAAATAAATGGGGTGATACGTACTTTGCTACATATACCTATGCAATGAAGACAGGAAAAACTAGATCTCCATCGCAAATATCTGATTTATTGCAGAAAAATGGCTTTACGGGGATTAAGATTTTTCCATCTAGGCGCCCATTCGTAACGACGGTCATCGAGGCACAGAAAAATTAATGAAAAATAGTGTCAAAAAAAATTGACACTTTAAATTGTCAATATAAACTGTCACTGATAAAACGACTCTTTCTCGTATGATTATTACGGAGGGTAAATGGAAACGTCCGCGGTGCTTCTTGAGAAGCCTGAGCGCCTATCACTCGAAATGGTCGGGTTGAAAGATCCTTGCCAGGATGAAGTCGTTGTTCGTGTCTTACATTCTGGAATTTCAACCGGTACAGAGAAATTATTATGGTCAGGCGCTATGCCACCGTTTCCGGGTTTGGGATATCCTTTAGTACCTGGCTATGAGGCGGTTGGAGAAATATTGGAAGTTCCAAAAGGCGCTTCTTTGAAGGTTGGTGATTTAGTTTTTGTTCCTGGATCAAACGGGTTTATCGACGCCAAAGGCCTTTTTGGCGGCTCCGCCCGCCATTTAATAACACCGGTGAAACGCGTTACTAAGATAAATAACGAGATTGGTGAGAAGGGTGTCTTATATGCCCTGGCGGCAACAGCAAGGCATGCCCTCACAGGTCCTGATGCTAAATTTCCTGATTTAATTATTGGTCATGGTGCTCTTGGTCGACTGTTAGCGCGAATTACAATAATTGCTGGGGGTAAACCTCCCACCGTCTGGGAAATTGACGAAAAGCGGACAGAAGGAGCTTCTGGATATGAGGTGTTGCATCCAAATGAGGATGCGAAAAATAATTATACTTGTGTCTTTGATGCCTCTGGAAGGTCAGATTTATTAGATGATTGGATTGGCCGCTGCGCTGTTGGGGCAGAGATTGTACTAGCCGGTTTTTATGCTGACCGAATAAATTTTGCCTTTCCTCAAGCATTTATGAAGGAAATTAAAATACGCATATCAGCTGAATGGAAACAGGCTGATATGCGGGCTGTTAATTCAATGGTGGAAGAAGGTCATCTTTCTCTTGATGGCTTAATTACTAATCGAGCGCCTGCAGAAGATGCTGCATGGGCCTATCGGACAGCTTTTGAAGATGAAAGTTGTAGTAAAATGGTATTGGACTGGGGAAATCTACAATGAAAGATGATGTGCCAAATTTAAAAGATTATTCTTCGCGTTTAAGGGAAGAGGCTAATATGGATTTGGCTGATATCAAAGCCGATGAGGAGCCCAGTGAGCCCACAAAGAAAACTCAAATTGTAGCTATTTATGGTAAAGGTGGTATTGGTAAGTCATTCACTTTGGCAAATCTTTCACATATGATGGCTGAACTCGGAAAGCGTGTCCTTCTTATAGGTTGCGATCCAAAATCCGACACAACTTCACTTCTTTTTGGTGGAAAAGCATGTCCCACAATAATCGAAACCTCGACTAAGAAAAAATTAGCTGGGGAGGAAGTTAAAATAGGTGACGTATGCTTCAAAAGGGGTGGTGTCTTTGCAATGGAGCTTGGTGGACCTGAAGTTGGGCGAGGCTGTGGTGGGCGAGGGATTATCCATGGGTTTGAGCTGCTAGAAAAACTTGGCTTTCATGATTGGGATTTTGACTATGTCCTTTTGGATTTTCTTGGCGACGTTGTGTGCGGAGGTTTTGGGTTACCAATTGCGCGAGATATGGCGCAAAAGGTTATTTTAGTCGGTTCAAACGATTTACAATCTTTATATGTCGCCAACAACGTTTGTTCAGCTGTTGAGTATTTTCGAAAACTAGGAGGAAACGTTGGGGTTGCTGGCTTAGTAATTAATAAAGATGACGGAAGTGGAGAGGCAGCGGCTTTTGCAAAAGCTGTTGATATTCCGGTTCTAGCTTCGATACCACAAGATGACGATCTTAGAAAAAAATCAGCTAATTACCAAATTGTAGGTACATCGCAGAGTCAATGGGGTGACCTTTTTACTGAATTGGCTGAGGCAGTGGCTGGTGCGCCCCCGATGCGGCCAACGCCTTTGGACTCAGATGGTCTTTTGAATCTTTTTGATAGTAAGGATACGGGAGCTGATTTCACGCTAGTTCCTGCGACAGACGTTGATATGCGCGGTAAGAATGCAAAACCTAAAGTTTCCTTAGAAGTAGTTTACGACGAGGCTTAATGGGAAAAGAAATCACATATGACGACGCCTCTTCGGCTGAACTAATCTCTCCGAAAGAGTCAAACGACGATCTTCAGGCTAATGAAGTTGGTGATACACCTGAAATTGGTTGTCACTCAAATTCTACGCAGCTGTCTGCTCTTTCAAATAACAAAAATGCTGAGATACTTAAAAAATACGAAAAAGATTACCCATTAGGTCCTCACGATAAGCCACAATCCATGTGCCCAGCTTTCGGTTCTCTTCGTGTAGGATTGAGAATGAAAAGAGTAGCAACAGTGTTATCGGGCTCTGCATGTTGTGTCTACGGATTGAGTTTTGTTAGTCACTTTTATGGTGCGAGGCGATCAGTTGGATATGTCCCCTTTAATTCAGAGTCCTTGGTCACTGGGAAACTATTTGAAGATATTAGAGACGCAGTGCATGATATGGCTGATCCAAGTAATTATGATGCAATAGTAGTAACAAATCTTTGTGTTCCAACAGCGAGTGGAGTCCCACTTCGGTTGCTCCCTAACGAAATAAACGGTGTTAGAATAATTGGAATTGATGTCCCAGGTTTTGGCGTTCCTACTCATGCCGAGGCAAAGGATATACTTGCTGGAGCGATGCTAAATTTCGCGCGCCAAGAAGTTGAAGCTGGGCCTGTTGCTTCTCCAACTTCTGGTACCAGTGATCGTCCAACTTTAGCTATTCTTGGGGAAATGTTTCCAGCGGATCCAATGGTGATAGGGTCAATGTTGGCACCAATGGACTTAGCGGCTGGGCCTGTTTTGCCAGCTCGAGAATGGAGAGAAATGTATGCAGCTTTGGATTGCAGTGCCGTAGCCGCCATCCATCCTTTTTACACTGCTACTATGCGAGAATTTGATGCTGCTGGAAGGCCAAGCATTGGTAGTGCTCCGGTTGGATATGAAGGTACAGCATCATGGTTAGAAGCTGTCGGCGATGTTTTTGGAGTTTCAAAAACAAAAATTTCTGCAGCAAAGAATGCTGTGTTACCAAATATTAAAAAGTCCTTAAAAGATAATAAAATTAAAGGGCGAATTACCGTTTCTGGTTATGAAGGAAGCGAATTAATCGTTGCCAGACTACTTTGTGAAAATGGGATTGATGTTCCTTACGTTGGAACGGCATGTCCTCGCACCTCTATGGCTGAACAAGACGCTCAATGGCTAGAGGCAAAAGGAGCTGTTGTTAAGTTTCGTGCATCACTTGAAGATGACGTATCTGCTGCTGAAGCACTTGAGCCAGATTTGGCTATAGGAACAACGCCATTGGTTCAGCATTTTAAGCAAAAAGGAAAATCAGCACTTTATTTTACCAATTTGGTGTCAGCAAGGCCACTGATGGGACAAGCTGGTGCTGGAAGCTTTAACCAATTAGTAAATGGAGTTTTAAATAACTCTGAGAAAATGCAAAGCCTGCAAAACTTTTTTGAAGGCGTAGGTTCAGCAGATTCATCTGGCGTTTGGGAGGGAGAGCCCAATTTGAGGCCAGAGTTTCGCGCTCAGAATTTGAAAAAGCTTGAAAAGGCTGCTCGCGCGGCAAAAGCAGCGGAGATGATCTAATGTTAATTCAGGATCATGATCGAGCAGGTGGATATTGGGGAGCGGTTTACGCATTTTGCGCTGTTAAAGGCCTGCAAGTAGTTATTGATGGTCCAGTTGGGTGTGAAAATTTACCTGTAACTTCAGTTATGCACTATACCGACGGGCTACCTCCGCATGAATTACCAATCGTAGTCACAGGGCTTGGTGAAGAGGAGCTCGGTAGAGATGGAACAGAGGGGGCAATGAAGAGGGCTTGGAAGACTTTAGACCCAGCACTTCCTGCAGTTGTTGTTACAGGATCAATTGCCGAAATGATAGGCGGCGGAGTTACCCCTCAAGGTACCTCAATTCAAAGGTTTTTGCCAAGGACGATTGATGAAGACCAGTGGCAGTGTGCCGACAGAGCAATGACGTGGATCTTTACTGAGTTTGGAATGACAAAGGGGCGAATGCCACCAGAAAAGAAAAGGCCGGAGGACTCAAAGCCCCGTGTGAATATACTCGGGCCCATGTATGGTACTTTTAATATGCCAAGCGACCTTGCAGAAATACGGCGATTAGTTGAAGGCATCGGTGCTGAAGTAAATATGGTAATGCCTTTGGGCGCGCATTTGGCTGAAATGCGGGGTTTAGTGAATGCAGACGCAAACATCTGCATGTACCGCGAATTCGGAAGGGGGTTATGTGAAGTACTTGGAAAGCCCTATCTACAAGCACCAATTGGAATGGAAAGTACCACAAAATTTCTTAGAAAATTAGGTGATATTTTAGAGCTAGATCCCGAACCTTTTATTGAAAAAGAGAAACATTCCACATTGAAGCCCATTTGGGACCTTTGGCGTTCAGTTACACAGGATTTTTTCGCTACTGCTGAATTTGCGATTGTTGCAAATGAAACTTACTCCCGCGGCATACGAAACTATCTTGAAACTGATTTCGGATTTCCTTGTGCTTTTGCAGTCGGCCGAATTGCTGGTAAAAAAACAGATAACGATGAGGTTAGGAGACTTTTTAGTGAAAAAAGACCTCTGATTGTCTTTGGTTCCATAAATGAAAAAATATATCTCTCAGAACTTAAAGGGGGACACGGGCCACAACCTGCGTTTATTCCAGCGTCATTTCCTGGTGCAGCAATTAGACGAGCTATAGGAACGCCTTTTATGGGATATGCTGGAGCAACATACGTGCTTCAGGAATTATGCAATGGCCTTTTTGATGCATTATTTCATATTTTGCCTTTGGCAAGTGAGATGGATGCCGCAGAGCCTACCCCAATAAATCTGAAAAAAGATCTACCTTGGGATCCTGAAGCTCAAAGTGAATTAGATAGAATTGTAGCGACCCATCCAATTTTAACTAGGATTTCGGCAGCTAAAAAACTTCGAGATCAAGCAGAGGCGCAAACTTTAAAAGTTGGGGGCGAGCGCGTTGATCTTGAAACTGTATCCGCTCTTAGAAATCAAAACTTATCAGAATTAAATGGAGGTTAATGTTATGTCAGAAATACTTCAAACGCATCAACGCCATAGAAAAAAAATTAACGCTCGCTGGGAATATTCAGTGATATTTTGGTTAATTTTCTTAGCTGCAAGCCCTTTTTCAATGATCTTCTGGCTCATTGATATGTATAGGAGGAAAAGCATTTTTGTCGATGGTCCGGTGACCCGAGCGTGGCTTGAGGCTCATAGGATTACGCCCGTAATTTTCTCAGTCTGAAACAGGCTGAGAAATGAGAGCTGTTCCGCATATCGCGGATCAGAACCCCGAAGAGAATGAGTCTCTGAGGGACCCGGCCACAGGGGAACTGTGGCGCCATGAAACATTCTGGAGGATATTTCATGTCAAGCAAAAGTGACCTGTCTTTTACAGGTTTAACAGACGAACAGGCGCAAGAGTTGCATTCTGTTTATTTGAGTGGGATGTGGTTATTCGTAACTGCGTGTATCTTAGCTCATGTAGCAACATACATCTACCGCCCTTGGTTCGCATTTTAGGGAGGATTGATTAATGGCTAAATTCTATAAAATCTGGCTCGTTTTCGATCCACGCCGTGTGTTTGTAGCACAAGGTGTTTTCCTATTCTTGCTAGCAGCAATGATACATCTTGTATTGCTAAGCACAGATCATTTCAATTGGTTTGAGTCAGCAGCTGCGGCAGCTGGCGGTTAAGCCATTGTTTTGCAATAGGTAAACTAAAAAAACAACGCTACTGGCAAGTGGGCTGACCATTTGCCAGTAGCAACAAAACAAAATTAAAGTTGAGAGAAACGATAGTATTGCCCAACGGTATGGGATTTTTCTTTGGGGAAAAAGAATGTCCAATAATTCGGAAAACATTTTACTTAACAAAATCAAAACACCAAAAGATTTGCGCTTTCTGAATGACAATCAATTAGATCAGGTTGCCAGAGAACTACGAAATGAGCTTATCGAAGTCGTTTCACAAACGGGAGGCCACTTAGGTTCATCCCTTGGGGTAGTTGAATTAACCGTAGCTTTGCACGCGGTTTTTAATACACCCTTTGATAAACTGGTATGGGATGTTGGCCATCAATGTTACCCTCACAAAATAATTACAGAACGCCGAAACGAGATGACAAGTCTTCGCCAAAAAGGCGGTCTAAGCGGTTTCACAAAACGTAGTGAAAGTGAATATGATCCTTTCGGTGCCGCCCATAGCTCAACTTCAATATCAGCCACTCTGGGCTTTACTATGGCAAGAGAATTAGGTCAGCCCGTAGGGGATACGATTGCTGTAATAGGCGATGGTTCGATTACGGCAGGTATGGCCTATGAAGCCTTAAATAACGCTGGAAGCGAAAACAAGAGAATGTTCGTGATCCTAAATGACAATGAGATGTCTATTGCACCACCAGTTGGCGCAATGTCATCTTACTTATCAACAATCAACTCTCATCAAGCTTTTGAAAAATTGAAGCTATTCGGAGCGGAAATTGAAAGTCATCTTCCTTCTACATTAAGAGAAGGGGCTAGAAGAGCTCGACAACTTGTAACTGGTAGAAGCCAATCGACGTTTTTTGAAGATTTAGGTTTTAACTATCTTGGCCCAATCGATGGGCATGATATGGGACAGCTACTTTATGTTTTACGTGCTGCAAAGTTTAGGTCAACTGGACCAACTTTAATTCATGTATGCACAAAAAAGGGTCATGGATATGCACCTGCTGAAAACTCCGCTGACAAATATCATGGGGTCTCGAAATTTAATGTTCAGACCGGACAGCAGTCCAAGGCTCCTGCAAATGCTCCTTCATATACAAGTATTTTTGGGAAATCTCTTCTTGAAGAGGCAAGGTTGGATACAAGAGTGGTAGGAATAACAGCAGCAATGCCATCTGGAACAGGAGTAAATATTATGGCAAAGGAGTTGCCTGAGCGCGTGTTTGACGTTGGCATCGCTGAGCAGCATGCTGTAACATTTGCGGCTGGCCTTGCTGCAGGAGGGATGAAGCCATTTTGTGCAATTTATTCAACTTTTTTACAACGCGCATACGATCAAATTATTCACGACGTAGCATTACAAAGCCTACCTGTACGTTTTGCTATTGATAGGGCGGGTCTGGTGGGAGCAGATGGAGCTACTCACGCCGGTGTATTTGATATTTCTTACATGTCTAATATTCCCAATATGACAGTTATGGCGGCTTCTGATGAAGCGGAGTTAATTCATATGGTTAGAACTGCGGCAGAATTTGACGAAGGACCCATAGCATTTAGATATCCACGTGGAAATGGCACGGGTGTTCAATTACCACAAAGAGGTGAAATCCTTAAAATAGGTAAAGGACGAATTATCCAAGAGGGAACTGATATAGTCATTTTATCATTTGGTGCGCATATGAACCTAGTTAAGGATGCAGAAGTGGCTTTAGCTAAAATGGGCGTGAGTGTAACAATAGCCGACGCAAGGTTCGCAAAACCTTTAGACGTGGGGCTTGTTGATCATTTAATGGAAAATCACCCTTGCATGCTAACAGTTGAACAGGGCGCAATGGGTGGATTTGGAAGTATTGTACTTCAACATGTTAATAGGAACAGGACAAAAAATAAGGATTTAATGTTTGATAGTATTTTCGCAGCAGATAGATTTATTGATCAAGCGGATGTTGACTCAATGTATGAAGATGCTGGTTTGGGGCTAGATAATATCGTGAATAAAAGTATCAAACTTCTAGAACAAAGCGTACAAAATACAAAGAAGTTTGATTTTGGTAATTTTAGAGAAATCTCATAAATTTAGGTAGACTTACATAATGGTTAATTTGCCATCTATTATTCCAACTCGGCGTATTAATCCCTTTTGTTTAAGTCTTTCGGCCGCTTGAATAAAAAATTTATCATCAAATTC
>CEUU01113843.1_pt1 | contig 10756 bp, 26 predicted proteins | sample 531321 | NCBI WGS metagenome assembly CEUU01 (sample SAMEA2622658, study PRJEB7988) | marine metagenome | isolation source: saline water (ENVO:00002010), including
GACCAGACGAGGCCGATTTTGGCGAAATTGATGCTTGACTTTCCGGCCCAATGAGGTTTAAAATATACATATGAGACTGAAGAACCCACCTTTTAAGAAATCCATCAAGGATGATCTCAAAAGGAACAAGAAGCCAAAAGATTTCAAGGATATGGGACTGACCAATCCGGAACCAGGTTCAGTGAATGAGACCAAACAGATAATCCAGAACCTGAGAAGAATCTGGGGCGAATCCACAAAGAAAACACCAAAGAAATAACAGGTAGTGAAACACTCGTAGTGAAGCACGTCAGTGATATGCCCGTAGTGATAGCATATACAGAGCACGTCAAAGACCACACATATACAGAGTCAGCCTAGCACATAGTAATAGAGGCCGGAGGCCTCCTCCGTGAGACCACCGTTTAAATGTGGTTAATAGGGGCCGAGGCATCCCAGATCGACTGCTCTCGAGGCCACCATGGTGTACGGTTTTGGACCGTATCTGTACGGTTCAAATAGGTTTCAAAAATGTTTTTCAAAGATGAGAGAACGGTGGCGACAGGCATAGTTTGAATACTCTGCCATCAATTCCAAACTATTTCCATTTCAAGTAGGTTCAGCTTCTCACACAATCGCTCAGCCACGGACTCACTGCGACAGAACCCTAGATTGATGTCCAAGACTTCGTCCACAATCCAAAACCGTGCGTCATCACTCTTGTACCATCTGTATCTCATGTTCATTTGACCAATCTCCCAAGATGCCCACAGCGGGGCCTTGGCAATATTTAGGTGTTCACAGCCCTGTAAGGCTACGAAAGTGGCCTTACTCTGCTATGGTAATGGTAGACAGAAATGTAAATCTCCTGGCGTGTGATAGGAACAATTAAAAGACTAGGAGCCAATAGAGCACCGTAGGTGTCACTCTGTCATCACCCTTTGTCATCGTCAGACGCCCCATCGGAGGCACCTTGCTTATCATTATCCGAAACAAGTCTTAGGTAAGAGGGCCGTTTATCGGCGAGCTCTTCTTTCGTTCTATAACTCTTAACCGTGAACCTAGGATTGCCATCACTATCTTGATCACTCTCTAGCACGATATCAGTGAATTCTATTCCGAACCGTGCTCCTACATCACGATTAAGGAGTCGTAGTTCTTCGGTGGCTTCGTCCGTCATCTGTAGGTCCGCGAGGCCTTCTATAAGGTTTAGGAACTCTGTTAGAATCTCCTTTGTCTCGTCGTCCACAGAGTAGACCATAGGTCCTTCATTGTCGTTCATAGTCGGCGTCTCCTTTCGGGATCGGTGAGAAACAAAGGTAGGTGATTTGGTGGTGTATCTGTGGTGATAGGATCAGCGGAGCGACTTTTGGTGTAGGAGGCGTAGACTCCGGAACAAAAATCGCGACCGTCCGTGCTTCGCACTCTAGTCATAACCCTGGTCTGAAATTTTGGCTTTCCGACCGTAGGCTCTAAATGGCTTTTTCGCCTCGTGTTATCCTGCTCTGAAATTGTCTTCTACCTTGGATAGTTCGCCAGTCTTGACCAATGCATCTATGAGAGTCCATGTGCCTGCATCTTCACCAAACACATCAATCTCGTTCAGCTCTAGCAATCCAAATGGAGTTTCAATGGCCACTGGCACAACGGAACTAGGCTCTGGCACCGGATTGTATCCTGTTCTAACATCAACTGAATTTTCGTCCTTGCCTTCTCTTCTGAGATCATAATTACGAGCAACCCAGGCACCATACTTCTTGGCTTCGTCTAGGTCTGAGAATGTCTTTTCTTCTACCTTTTCACCCTTGGCCCAATCAGGATGATCCCACTTTACTCTGTAGACTTCCTTCTTGATCTTGGGAATCATTTCGCCTCGTTCTGCTCTTTGTATCAGTTCGCGAGTCTTGATCTTGTCCTTCCAATGATGTGATAGTTTGAATGCCATATCTATGCTCCTTGTATAGATATTTAGCCAGGGTGGGCTTCGGCTTCTTTGGCTTCGGCTTCCATCTCGGTAGGATCCTCATCATAGGTTGCCCATGGAAGTGATTTGTCATCATACATTTCAAACCATTTGGCTTCTGCACCGTCTTTCCATTCGCTCCACAATTCTCCTGAACTCATCTTGTGAAAGCCTCTGAATCCACCTTCCAAGATATAGATCAAAGTGTCTGAATAACCTTCTTCATTGATCTCCGTCTTGATGGTCGATCCTTCAACTTGCATCAGCCTTTCTGATAACACATAATGGCTGAGCTCGGAACCTCTGATATCCGTTCCTACAATACTCTTGTCTTCTACCTCCTTTTGATCAGTTGGTAGATTGTCGTAAATTACATCGGTAGTCATGCCACCTTCCTTTCTTTTTGTTCGAGGTTGTTTCCTGACAAATCAAAATAGTCTCCTCGACCGGGTTCATCATATATAGCCAAGTCTGTGTTATTACATTCTTGGATATGAAGTGTCACATGGTAAGTGATATCACCTTCCTTGCCGTCCACACACCAAGGTGCCTTTCTATCCTTTTTAGGAACCTTGACTATGTCGTAGATGCTTTCATCTTCTGGATAATCCATGTCGATCATGCAATAGACCTTCGCCTGTTCATAATACCTAGGACCCTTGATCAACTTCACCACATCTCTATTGATCTTGTCTTCAAGATATTCTCTGGTATCCGTTGTCTTGGCCTTGATGTAAAAGTTCAACATCAAATGATCAACCTCACACCACATATCCTTGCCGTAGTCCCAGGTCACATAGTTTTGGGCTCTTGCGATATTGATGTCTCGGTTGCCTTGGTCAAACACATAATCCAAAGTGGCTAGATCTTCCTTCATGACTCTTGCATGAAACCTTGCCGACCTTTCGTCTAGCCTATGGTCTTCCTTGCTATACTCCATATTCCTCCTCACTGAAAGGTTCTGTTTCTTCTTCGACTTCGTCCTCTCCATCATATTCAGAAAGATTATAGTATGGGCCACTGATCATTTCTTCTTTAATCAGAGCCTGAGCTTTTTTCAATGCTTCTTCTTCAGTGTCAGCCACGATAGTCTGCTCTTCTAAAAACTCTGCATCTTCTTGAGCTGAATCTAGGTCAACACATATTTTCCACTTCTTACTCATGCTATCTCCTTTTCAGGCATATTCTGAGCCTTCTTCTCAACGACAAGTTCTCTTACCTTTCGTTCTGCTTCTGTTTCTTCTTCTGCTTCATATTCAGCCATTGTTTCGCCAATGCTAAAGCACTCGTCCAATTGACCTACTACGGTGTCTCTATCCGCTTCTAAGAAGTCATCTGCTTTATAATCACTTGGATTAATACCATCATCATGACCGTCAGTATAAATGCCTGCGAAATCACAACCAGGTTCGTAATAAAGATTCGTGATATAGATGTCGTTATGTTTTCTAATGAACGAATCGAAACATTCTAAAGCAGGTCCCCAAGCCGTGTCATACCAACCTTTGATATAACCCTTGTCGCCTTCTTCTGAATAATCTAGTCCTGAATCGTCCACTGAGATATCCCACTTGGTACCCCAATACTTGACTCTCCAATCATACCAATTATCGCAACCGTCTACCACTGGCTGTGGACCTTTGTATCCTGCCCAACCTGGTTCTGGAGTAGGGGAAGTCGTTCCGTCTAGTTCTTTTGGAGCCGGAACAAGATGTTGAAAAAACCCTTTGTCAGGGTCTGCTTGAACTTGATCCCAGATCGCTTTGATCTTCTCTTTGGGACCTTCTATTGTTATATTGTTATTACACCAATTTGGCATATTGCCCTCCTTTTAATTATAGTTTCATATTATATTCTAAGCCCTCTTTAGTCAATGGCTAAGATTACCAATATTTTGTAGGATCTTGAGTTTTCGAAGTCGCCCATTTATTCAATGCTCTAGCAATATCTCCCCTATCATCGGTTGGTCGAATCAATTCGTTCAATGCCATTTTCCTACTTCTACTTCGCCGCTTTATGGTTTATTCGATCTATGATCTGGAGAAACCGTCCGCACCGGACGAAAACCTTTCTTCCCAAGCCAACCAACGGCTCTGGGTTGAAACTCTAAAACCGTTCAGTGAATAACATATATCCAAAGAACCCAATCACTATACCTAGGAAAGTAATCATACCAACGTCAAAGTCAAATGGTGGCCTTGTATAACCGTCATAGAACACCATACAGACGCCTAAAAACATACAGCCTAAGCCTGCTAGTACCTTTCCAAAAGGATCTGGATCTGTCATTATGCCACCTCCTTTAATTGTTCTTTAAGATGCCTTTTTAGATCTTCAATGTGATCCATGATTGCAACCGTTTCTAACGGCTCAAACTTCTTCATATCATACTTCGCATAGAACCAAGTCACTTGTTCTCTACCTAAATAATCCTTCTGGCCAATCATCTTGCCTAGGTAAATGTAATCTTCTCCTGAGTTGAAACCGTTCTTCAAATAGGCTTCTTCGCTTGTATAAACCTTATGATTGGAATCTTTCTCTCCTCTATCACGACCGTAATAGACATTCTGGTAATCATATGAATCTGCTTCTCGATTATCAAAGTCAATCTTTTCACCTATGAACTGGCCCCATTTAGATGCATCACCTAACATGATAGCCTTTTCTACCTTGTCTTTCCTATACCAATTATCTACTAGATTGTATCCTAGTCCGCTTGGGTATCCGTCCCAATGCTGATAAGATCCTATGATTTTGTCTTCTTTAAGTTGAAGTGCCACTCTCGCCCTTGTTGCCATTTTAGCCTCTTTCTGTTTGCCTTTATTATAATTTTACTTTATAGCCAGGGGCGACATTTGTCAACCCCTGATCTACCAATTTACATACTCCAATATGTCTCTGAACTTGGCGACATGAAATGTGGAGTGTTCACACTCTGTTTGAACTTCTTGCCTGTCATCATGTTCGTGACTTCTTCTTGGGCTTCAATTTCGTTTCTGTAAGTTTCCTGATCTATGATTTTCATCTCAACCATTTCACCAGTCAACTCACCTCTGGCTTGTCTACCAGTCTTGCCATTCTCATAAATGCCTAAACCTTCAAATTTGAAAGTTCCATATGGCCTTTTGTTTTTAAGACCTTCTGCGAACTTCTTCTTGATTCTAGTCAAAGAAGCCTTAGCATGGCCTTCTGTTTTATGGATTTGACCACTATATGAATAGTCTTTCTCACTTACTATTTCTGTGGTATCTGTTCTATAAATTACGAATGTCATTTTGCCCTCTTTCTGTTTCATATTATACTTTTATATTAAAGCCAAGAGGCTATTATGTCAACCCCTAATTATTGCCATAATTATTAGTGAATTGTGTCTATGCCAGGTATTGGAGAGCTTATTTCTTGGATTGATATGATATCCTGGATCTTTAGATTAGGTTCTTTTTCTTCCAGGGTAAGGCAGGCATCTTTGAAATCCATCGCATTGACTTCAATGTCTTCCTTGTCGGTTTCAAAGATGAATAGTTTTGGTCTTTCGTCTATAAAAATTTTCACTTTTTTCTGCCTTTCTTTTTCTTGATGCCTTTTTTCATGTCCCGATACATTTCACCGGTCATTCCATATGGGATTTTTTCTATTTTACCGCCCTTGGCTAAGAACTTTGCCATCAGCTCGTTTAATCTGTTCTGCTTATCTTCTTGTTCCGTAGTTGGACTTGGTCCTAGTGACATAAATGCCTTTCTGTTTAATTGTTAATAAAGTTATTTTATATAGCCTATCCATAGATTAGTCAACCTTCTTGTCAACCAATTCTGCCTCATCAATGTCCCAGCAATCTGTCCACGGAACGATGAATTCATTTGAAGTTTTTCTACCTTCATTGTTCTTGAGATCCTGGATTTTGAATAATTTTTTCTCTGAATCTCTGACCGTGATCAATCCAAAACTTTCATACATACCAGGCCCCTTCAAAGGAACATCTGATAGATTAGGTGGACGACCATATTCGTCTAACATAGTTTCAACCTTAAATTTACAGGCATAAGATTTTCCTACTTTAATATCTTCTGCTTTTATCATTGGTGATTCTCCCATTCTTCTTGTTCAAGATACATATCTGTATCTCTATCATAATACTTACCTTCCTTGGTATCGTAGTATAGGACCTTTCCGGAACTCTGCATGAATGGACCTTCCAGTCCTTCTATCGGAGTGTATCTTTTGGTGTCTATTGATTGTAAAATTTTATATCCCATCTGCTCCTCCTAGGTTAAGGGTGGGGGGCCTCTCCTTGAAAGTCGCCCCCCGGTGACTCGCCTTACTTAATTTCTCACATAGGTGTAAGGTCTAACAGGGTTTCTACTCCACTACCTACCTAAAAGTCTCCTGGTGCCACTTGCACCGCTCTGAGACCTTTTGTCCTCCACATATCCACGACAGATGTTCTGTCGTCAAATACTAATTCAGGTTTGAATCCTTCTGCTTTCATCTTTTCTAACATATCACCTTTGACAATATAGTCTGGTCGATAGTCGCTATCGCTTCTAAGATACATAGCCCTGAATACCAATCCTTCTGCCATCAATTGTTTTAATGTAATGGCTCTTTGACTCTTGTTCCTACCACTGGCAATGATTATCGAGTGTCCTTGCTTCTGGAGTGCCTTTGCAATGGCAAAGACATCTTTGTTTGGAACATCGTCCTTCGTAGACTCACGGAACTTATCCCAGTCTTTTGGTTTCATCTCTACATATTTCTTTCTGTGTGAGATGTCCATCAATGTTCCATCAACATCAAATATGATATCCATAAGCCCTCCTCGAACCTTACTGAGTGTTCTCTTGGATGATAACCGCACCCTGATTGATCAAATCTTTACCTTGGTCTATCACAGAATTCAATTCTCCTGGATTCTGATAAAGATAAAATATCAAAGCACCTAAGCCCATAAAAATTATAGCCTTAATCATTTACTTTGCCTCCATTTCCTTGGCCAATCCTTCTTCAGCGAAGTCTGACCAAATGCCTTTTTTGGCCTCCTGATCCATAAGCTCAACATCAATGTATTGAGCGATATTGGAAGCCAGGTGTGGCCACTTCTTAGCAAGAATTCTTGCGAACTCTTTCTTGCTATTTTCTGGTTGACGAGCCATTTGCTCTACCAATTCATTTGCCTCTAATCTAATCATTTTTTGCCTCATGTTCAATTTATAGTTTTATATTAAAGCCAGAGCTCTAATATGTCAACCTCTTTTTATTCTTTTTGACCTAGTTCTTCTTCTAGATTTAGGCCGCGATTTTTTCTGCTTCGACGATGTGTCTGCAAGACCTACGAAATTGATAGCCTTTACAAGAGCAAGATGGTCCCCATTTCCCTCCGATTTGAACTTCGTAAAGGCTTCCTGTCGAACCCTTAATAGTGATCGTTCGTTGTTGACCGTCTTTTGATGTCGAAAGCGATTTCGCGGAGAATTTGGATCTTTTGCCATTTATTTCCACTATCCTTTCCATTTGAAGAACTCTAAATGGAAAGTGGGCCTGGTCTGTGGTCAGTCCGACCTCGCCTGGCTTGAACCATTTTTCATATAGAATTGTACCTTCGAAATAATTGAATTCTGGAATGTGAAAGGCATAGCGATCACGGTACTTCCACATATTGTTCTTATATTTAATTGAAACCGAATCGCCTGCTACCAACTTCATCTGTAAACCTCTTGACTCCTGAGAATATCATTCTCACTCTTTCATTATACGAATCTTCATTGAAGCAAAGATTCGTCAACTTCTGTTTCCACATGGCCTTCGTTATGTCGTCCAATTGTGGATTGTTCTCGAGCAGTCGCGAAATTGCTTCTGCTCTTTGATATTGTTTCTCTTCTGAATAAGGACCCATTATAATGATACCTCGTAAATTTCATCTTTGAGTTGACGGAGCCAATCTTTTGCTCCTTCTTTATCGCCGTCATCGATTGTATCAATAATCATATCAATAACTCCATCGACGCCTTTGATTCCGTTGAGTTGGATTTCATTTAATAATTCTAGTTTATCCATATTAGACCTCTTCTCCGATGCCTAATTTTGTTAGATGGTTGCCTGGTACTCTCCACTGACCTTGTGTACCACAATCTATTAAAATATATTTCTGATTAATTTTCTTTACCTTGCCGGAAACTTGTTGGCCCCTCTTGCCTGTGAATCCTACAATGTCACCAATCCTAAAAGATCTCACAGCCTGTTTGGCTAGGTGTGTTCTTTTCAATTTGATTGCTTCGATTGTTTGGTTCAACTGATCGTTGTCCATTTGGTAGATTAACTCGCTCGCCTTTGTGACTAGATTGTTCATTTTTTTATGCCCTTTCATATTGCCTAATTATAATAATAGTATATTCTCATAAGATAGATTAGTCAACCATTATTTTGTATTTTGATTATCCAATTCCATCTTCTGTAATTCTTGCACCAATCCTAAAAAATTACTAAAGACTTGACTCATCTGAGTCTCCATTTTACTTTCTCCTGCCGGAATACAAATGGCAGACATATCTTGTCCTTTCACTTGTTCAAGAGCCTGATTGCAGACTTCCTGGCTAGGATATGTAATCTGAAGATTCAATGCCACAGATATTAAAAGCCACTTCACTCTATTTCTCCGTTCAATTTGATGAGTTCAATCTCACCGTTCTTCTTCTTGTGTCTTAGGTATCCGTTTTCACATAGATGATCTATTGCTCTACCGGCTCCTGTCTTGATACCATTTCCTTTACCCAGGTACCAACCACAGCCTACCAATAAGGCAGAATAGAATGCTACCTTTAACATCAATTCGCTATCTTCAAACACTCGGGTCCTCCTTGTTCCATAACATTAATAATATCATTACAAAGGAATATGGAATACCGATAGTCAATATCATTGCTCCTATTCCTAATAATATTTCAACCATGCAAGAACTTTCCTAAATAATCAGGTTGCCTGTTCTTGGCCTTCTTGTGACCTAGATAGTTGGCTCCTTCGTTTACTACCACTGGCTGTCCTTGTCCTCTATCACAGACCCAACCATGTGGTCCTTGCATCACTGCCTTGGCTGTGAAAGTTTGACCTTGTGGTGTTTCATACCACACCTTGTCGCCCTTTTGGATCTCATCGAATAATTCATCTTCCCACATTATATTGTTTCTCCCTCTAAGATTTTTTTGAAATCACCCATAGGTGAAACTTCAGGTTCATGCTCTTCTGCATATGGATCTATCTCAACGAAACCGTCTTCTTCTGCATATTCGGTATCTTCATATACAACCTTACCGACATATTCAGTATCGCCATTTTCTGTGAAGTTGGCATCAACCATATAAGTTTCAACTCCACATGACTCTTCCGTTATGCTTCTTTTGATCTCATCATAGCATATACCACCGCCATCTAAGAATTTTTGATCTGCTTGATCCTTATCCTTTGCAAGAACTTCTTGCTCAATGCAGATGGTATAATATTGTTTCTTTCGATAAAGGTTCTTACCTAGATCGTCTTTCATTGGATATATTTCTGTTTTCAATGCCATTAGTCTGCCCTCGATCCCATTGAAGCCTTAAAGCCATATGCTCTTAAAACATCAGCAAAGGCTTGAGCACCTACTTCTCTACAATCCATTGACTGGCCGTTGTATTCTGCTGGATTCCAATATGTCATTGTTCTTGGTCTGTAGGATTTCTTAAAGCCCATTGACTCTAACATCTTTGCTTCTTTTGAATTTGTTCTTGTGACAGAAACATCAACCCAGGCAAAACCACAATACATTGGTTCACCATATTCGTTGCCTCCTGTCTTTTCATTCCAATCTTGAAGAAAGTCATGAATGGCTGTCTTACCTGCCATTGTCGCCTTTTGTTTGATATCTTCTAAGTCTAATTTAATTGTATTTTGCCCTATCATTTGTTTTCTAGCCTCCATTTTTAATTGCCTATAATACTAATATAATGCCTACCTAATTATTTGTCAACCTCTAAGAAGTCGCTATTTTTATGGATAATATCCATTGCCCATTGGTCCCAAGGCTCAGTTTCTGTTGCCTTTAGACAATTAAACTGAACATCACAGCCAGGTGCTAGGACTTCAGTTTTCATCACATCTTTAATGGTATCGATATCGCTCTTGTCGTTCGTATCAATCCATAGGGTACCATGCTCCCAGAACATATAAGGCAAAGCCTTATCTTCTTTGTGAAACCTTTCTTTGATTTCAACCATTGAATGAGTTTCTAATCCCATTATACTGCCTCCTTCCATTCGGCATATTCAACTATGCCTTCAAGTTTTTTAACCAACTCTCTACCGTAGTCGGTAAAGAGAATTCCGTGATCCCAAACCCAGGATTCAATGTCCTGGTTGTGATAAAATGTTTCGCCTTGGCTCAACCACCTTAAGGCAGTTTCTTCATCGCCAGCACCGTTGGCAATCGTATCTTGTACGAGAGCCTTGAATTTGTTAAGGCACTCTTTCTTGTGGGCTTCTTCTGCCTCAAATGCCTCGTTGGCCGCCTTACTAATATAGTCGGCCTCATCTTTCAACTCCTGAAGAGTCATGCTGTCAAAGTCGTAGTGACGACCTTTAGTACCAAAGGCATCCTTGTGGCCTTCATAGATATAAGTGGCCAACTCATCTCTTTCGAGATCAGCAAGGGTAGTGATACCTCTCTCAACCCAGTGGGCTTCATCTTCAGGATATAAACCTGCCCAACGGTTCTTAGGATCTTCTGCGACCCAAGCCTTTGTCTTGATGTTTCTGGATTTGATTTCTTTGATTAATTCTTGCATTTTTT
>CEUU01056885.1_pt1 | contig 10754 bp, 10 predicted proteins | sample 531321 | NCBI WGS metagenome assembly CEUU01 (sample SAMEA2622658, study PRJEB7988) | marine metagenome | isolation source: saline water (ENVO:00002010), including
AAGAGGAGAAGGACGAATTTTTAGCCCAAACCGCAGCGAGCAAGCATACGACGGAGGGTATCCTTGGAGATCTTCAATTCACGGCAGGTTGCCATCTTTTTGCCGTTGTTACGCTCAAGGGCGATCTGGGCTGCGCGACACTTGATTTCATCCATGGTCCCTTTGAAGAGATCGCGCCCAAGCCCGCCTTTGGCAAACTGGAGATTGTCGGGCAGATGTTCAACCTGAATAGGGCCTGTTGAACACAAAATAAAGGCATACTCGATGATGTTTTCCAGCTCCCGGACATTGCCGGGGAAGTCGTATGACATGAGGAGTTGCAGCACCTCACTGCTGACTCCATCCAATGACTTGCCCTGCAACGCATTGAACCGATAGACAAAGTGCTCGACCAGTACCGGAATATCTTCTCGTCGCTCTGTCAGCGCGGGAAGCGGAAGGTTCACGACATTGAGCCGATAGTACAAGTCCCGCCGGAATGAACCGTCTGCCACGGCCTGTTCCAAATCACGATTGGTTGCAGCGACAACACGCACATCGGCCTGTACCGGCTCGACACCGCCAAGCGGCTCAAAGGTCCGTTCCTGCAGAAACCGCAAGAGCTTCACCTGCAACGGTCCGGGCAAATCGCCGACCTCATCCAGGAAAATGGTCCCGCCCTCTGCCCGCTCGATGCGCCCGGGTTTGTCGGTTCGTGCATCCGTGAATGCGCCGGCCTTGTATCCGAACAGCTCCGATTCCAGCAGGGTCTCGGGCAATGCTCCGCAGTTCACCGCCACAAACGGTTTCTCCTTGCGGGGGCTCAGGTTATGGATAGCGCTGGCAAAGAGCTCCTTGCCGGTTCCCGACCGCCCTGAAAGCAGCACGGTAGCCGAGCTGTCGCTTACCTGAGGGAGTATTTTGAGAACCCGGTTCAGCGCCGAACTACGCCCGACGATATCCTCAACGCCGTACAGGTCATGCACCCGTTTCCGCATGCCGTTGATTTCAGTCAAATCACGGAATGTTTCCACGCCGCCGACCACCTGTCCCTGCTTATTACGCAATGGGGCAGCCGATATGGAAATCGGGACCGTAGTACCGTCCGCACGCTCGATGGATATGGATTTATTGTTCAGCCGTTCCCCTGTTTCCATGCACTCGGCCACGGCACAGTTGCCGTCACAAAGGCTCGACCGGAGGACATCCCAGCATTTGCTGCCCAGCGCCGATTTGGACGACATACCGGTAATACGCTGGGCCGCCTCGTTGAAGAACGTGATGTTCCACTCCGCATCGACCGTAAACAGGCCGTCGGCTATGGAGGAGAAAATATCGTCTAAAGCCAGGTCATCCGGGAAAGACATGATTACAACATACGCCTCCCCACAATTTCTGCCAATGGGAAAAGCTCACGAATGAACAGGATATAATCCCAGCAGGTAAAATACTCGCATTGCGTGCATTCTTCCTCAAAGCCGGATGCTCTTTGCCCGACAGGCACAAAAAAATCCCGCCCGCACAATGCGGACGGGATTGTAAAACCATATTGGTTCCCAGCGGTTACTGCTTTTCGGCCCGCTTTTCGCGCAACCAGGAGTACCACTCCTCAAGGTTTTCTCCACTACGTGCGGAAATAGGAATGACCTTGATGTCTTTGTTCAATTTGGTCGCATGTCCGCTTGCCTTATCCAGATCAAAATCCACATACGGCATCAGATCGACCTTGTTCAGCAGCATGACCGCGGAAATATGGAACATGAGGGGATACTTCTCCGGCTTGTCGTCCCCTTCGGCCACGGAAAGCAGGGTCACTTTGTAATCTTCGCCCACTTCAAATTCAGCCGGGCAGACGAGGTTGCCTACATTTTCCACGAACAGAATATCAAGTCCTTCCATATCAATGGATTTCAGAGAATCCAGCACCATGCCGGAATCAAGATGACAACCGCCTTCGGTGTTGACCTGGACGGCCTGAGCACCAGTGGCAGCGACACGTTGCGCATCGTTATCCGTCTGCAGGTCGCCTTCGATGACAGCCATCTTGAACTCGTCCTTCAAATCGGTGAGGGTGCGCTCCAGCAGCGTGGTCTTGCCAGCGCCGGGGGAGCTCATGAGATTCAGACAGAGAATCTTCTTCTCTTTGAATGTCGCCTTGAGTTCTTCGGCCAGACGGTCGTTGGCCTCAAGGACATTGCGGACGATAGTGACTTCCTGTGTCATGCTTTTCTCCTGATATATGTTACTGCTCGTCGTCGATTTCAATCGAATCGATAAGCATTTCCTTCCCCTGGATCACGGTATGCCCCAGCAGCTGGTCACACTTCGGACAAGGCATGCAGCGCGTATGCTCCGGCATGAACTCCTCACCACAGTCACCGCAAGCTACCTTGATAGGCACTTCAATGATTTCCAGTTGGGCACCATCAAAACCCTCTGCGGGGGTCATGGCGTCCCAGGCGAACTTCAGAGCTTCAGTGACAACCCCGGCCAGTGCGCCGTTCTTGATCACCACTTTCTTGAGCTTCTTGCCATCGTGTTTGACCATCTCTTCCTGCAGAATACCGAGAATGGATTGAACTATAGACATTTCATGCATGGAGAACTGGGTACCCCTTTTTTCAAATGGCGGCAAGAGGGTGTTTGCCCTCAATTCGGAAGATATTCAAATTACTTCTCTGCGCCAACAATATCTTCTTCAGGATGAATTACTAATATACACGGTGGAAAGAGTGGATTACAGGTAATTCATGAAGCTGCGAAACATACTTTTTGCATCATTAGGCATACTTGCTGTCATTGTTCTGTCAGTTGGATACGCCATAACCAACCGCCTTGTAAGTGGCGCTTTTCTGCAATTGGAAAAGGAAGAGATTACCTCTCATGTGGTTCGTGCCAAAAATGAACTGCACAATCAGTTACATCGACTTGATCTTTTTTTATGGGATTGGAGTTCCTGGGACGACACCTTCGATTTCGCCATGGACGGCAATGAAGACTATCGCACATCAAACCTGATGCCATTGACATTTCAGGAGCAGCATCTGGCTGCCATGATCATCAACAATGGCGACGGTAAAACTGTTTTCGGAAAGGCATACAACGAAGATGGCAGTGAGAACCAACCGCTCAATCAGTTTCTGAGAGACATCATGGCCCAACCCGAAACCCTTCCGGCCATCTCAGATGAAGGCGGACGAGGCGGATTCGTCATAGTCGGGGGCAAGCCATACGTATTCTCTGTTCGACAAATATTCACTTCAGCAGGTCGTGGTACTGATATCGGTCACTTTCTCATGGCCCGACATATTTCTCCTGCACTGGTCGAAACCATAGCAGAAGACCTGGTGTTGGACATGACGGTTTTCACTGAAGCACAGTCACCCATTGATTGGGACGAATCGAGCGATATCCTCCCTCACTCCACGCCTGATCCCACTATCATCCCGGAAAGTGAAGACACCATCAAAGGGTTCATCACCATTGGCGACATATACAACAAGCCCGCCCTTGTCATTCAGGTGTCATCTGATCGGCGCATCATGAATTTGGGCAAATCCGTTTCGCAGCTCAGTGCCATTTCCATGGCCGTAGTCATTCTCGTTGCAGGCATTCTGATCTTCATCATTCTCCAAAGACGCGTTCTCTCACGACTGGAACGGCTCAATTCACAGGTCCAGCTCATCCGCATTTCCGGCCACACTGACAGGGTTAACATCAGCGGCAGCGATGAGCTTGCCCAGCTCGCATACAGCGTCAACATGATGCTTGAAAGACTGGAATCCGATCAGCGCAAGTTGAGCGAAGCCCGTGATGAACTCGAAGACAAAGTGGCAGACAGGACCAAGGAATTGGAAAAAGCCAACAAGGAACTGCGAACACTCGATATCGCAAAGAACCACTTTCTGTCGGCCACGTCCCATGAATTGCGCACCCCGCTGACAGCCATCCACGGGTTCGTCAAACTGATGGAACGTGATTTCAAAAAGCATTTCAGCCCGCACCTTAAACAACAAGAAGACCTGACAACCAAGGTCTCAAAGCATCTGACCAACTTCACCGTGGTTCACAATGAAACCAAGCGCCTCGGCACACTCATCGGTGACATGCTTGACCTCAACAAAATCGAAGCGGGCAAGATCATCTGGCGGGATGCCAATGTCGCCCCCGGCCAAATCGTCAATCGTGCGGCAAAATCTATCGCCGGACTCATTGAATCCAATGGCGCCGTCGAGTTGCTGGTCGACATCGAGCCGCAACTTCCACATGTGCATGTAGACAAAGACCGGCTCCATCAGGTCCTCATCAATCTGTTGAATAACGCCGTTAAGTTCACCGAGGATGGTTACATCAAGATATCCGCCAGCAAAGTGCCGGACGGTGTACAGTTCTCTGTTTCCGACACCGGCAAGGGCATTAGCTCCAATGACGTTCCTCGGCTCTTCGAGCTGTTCTATCAAGCTGATCGGGGTGACAGGGAAACGCCTTCACTCGGAACAGGCATCGGGCTGGCGATCTGCAAAGAGATTGTCGAGCACTATGGCGGCACCATCAGCGTCGAATCCGAGATAGGTAAAGGAAGCAGTTTCTTTTTCACTATCCCATCGGCATAGCTTCGGCTTTTCACTCCTTCCGCCCTCTCTTGATTTCTCCCCGGAAGACACTCCTTTCTATTGACATTCAGGGGGAATTATATGAGGTTGCACGCACTTGTTCTCAGGGCGGGGTGGAAGTCCCCACCGGCGGTAATCTGATCTTTCAGAAAGCCCGCGAGCGCTTCTCCGTGTGGAGAAGGTCAAGCAGACCCGGTGTGAATCCGGGGCCGACGGTAAGAGTCCGGAAGAAAGAGAATGAGGCAGTCACCCGCTGTCGGGTTTACCCCCGGCACGCGTCCGAGACACGGCCACGCCGTGCTCCACTGTCTATCCTTGCGCCCTGATTCACCATCTTCCAAAGAGGAGATTCAGATGAATCAGAAAACCCAACTCACTGATTTCGGCGATGCCATCGAGCGTGTCGAAAATGCGCTGACGGCCTTGCGCGAAGGTCGCGGCATCCTTGTTACCGATAACGAGGATCGCGAAAACGAGGGAGACCTCATTTTTGCGGCAGAAACGCTGACCGACGAACAGATGGCTCTGCTCATCCGCGAGTGCAGCGGCATCGTCTGTCTTTGTATGACCGATGAAAAAGTCCGTTCACTCAACCTGCCCATGATGGTCGAGGAAAACAACTCGCAGTACCAGACCGCATTCACCGTTTCCATCGAGGCCACCGAAGGTGTCACCACCGGTGTTTCCGCTTCCGATCGCGTCACCACGGTCAAGGCTGCCATCGCAAAAGACGCCAAGCCCACCGACATCGCCAGCCCCGGTCATGTATTCCCGCTCCGCGCCCGCAGTGGCGGTGTTCTTGAGCGCGGCGGACACACCGAAGCGACCGTGGACATGACCCGACTGGCCGGTTTCGAGCCATGTGGCGTATTATGCGAAGTGACCAACCCCGACGGCACCATGGCCCGGTTGCCCGAAATCATCGAATTCGCCAACAAGCACGATATGCCCGTATGCACCGTGGACGATATCGTCGCCTATCGCAGGGCGAAGGAACGCGTGGCAGCATAACGCCACCAACACTCCTCCCCCTCATCTAAACAAAATATAAGGCCGCTCGTTTGGGCGGCCTTTTCTTTTGCCTAAAGATATTCATGGAAAACCGCCTTCGGCGGGATTGGTCAGGTGATTTCGCCTCCGGCGGGCAAGGACTACCGCCCTTGCATCCCATTGGCCCTTCGGGGCGAGTTTACCGAAGCGCACCGCCAAGAAAAGCCAGCGAACGACTTGTTCTACCCACATCCCCTTCGCCAGCAGCGACACAGGATTCCAAAGGGGCTCGCCCTTTGGCCGCCGGAGGCGAAGCCATCTAATAAATCGCCGCAAAGCGGCATTCAGATTCTGACTCTCGTTATGGAAAAGTCAGAAGAGGGAACCGCCTTCGGCGGATTAGTCGGGTGATTTCGCCTCCGGCGGGCAAGGACTACCGCCCTTGCATCCCATCTGCCCTTCGGGGCGAGTTTGCCGAAGTACACCGCCAACTACCCACATACCCTTCGCCAACGGCGACACAGGATTCCAAAGGGGCTCGCCCTTTGGCCGCCGGAGGCAAAGCCATCTAATAAATCGCCGCAACGCGGCATTCATATTCTGATTGTAGAGTCTTGAAATAGAGAGATGTGCAGATAGAGAAAGGGGGAAAAGAGATTTTGAGCAGACAAAAAAATAGGGCCGATGCGGTGCACCGGCCCTACTCGTGTAACGAACCACGTTTCTTATGCATTTCCAAGATCTCCGGCGACAGCCTGAATGACTTCACCCTTCGCGTTGTAGGTACCTGAAGCCTGAACCTTGACGAGATCACGGGCCATTTCCGGGTTTTCCAAAACTTCTCGCTGCAGCCGAACCTTGCGAATGTTCTTCATCTGATCCGCTTGATTGAATGCACTTACGTTGAGATTACCAACTTCCATGATTCGAACCTCCTTGCAATGTATTTGTTGCAGTGTATTTACGGTTCTTATCGGATTGGCGATGGAAACCTTTAGGGGATTTCGGGGATCGCGAAGAGTTCGCTCCCCAACCATCTTGATTTTGGTGACTTTTTTTACTGAAAATTTGGCTCTGGACATCTATTTTGTCGCAAATACCCCACTTGGGGCATCATAAAATATTACGGATTAGAATAGAGACTTGCTGATAATCGAGATGAAACACTCCGGCCCGGAATGCCGGGCCGGAGCAATCAAAGACTATGCGGATTCGCGAGCGTAGACGCGATCAAGGATTTCCTTGGCGCCCTGCTCCAAGACTTTTCCGGCCAGAATCATGCCGATATCCCAGGCATTCTCGACCTTGCCTTCAGCCATCATGCGGATGGGATTGGAGCCATCGACATCGGCCACAAAGCCGGTGAGGCGAACCATGTCGCCATCAAGCTGAGACCATGCGGCGATGGGTACCTGGCATCCACCGTCAAGACCGGTCAGGAAACCGCGCTCAGCCATCACCTGATGTTTGGAGGGGGTGTGATCGAGGAACTGAAGCATTTCGATCACTTCAGTATTATCCTTATTGTATTCGATACCGAGGGCACCCTGGGCTACAGCAGGAAGGAAGTCCGGCGGTCCGAGGATCTCCTGCTTGGGCGCTGAAATTTCCAGTCGATTCAAACCGGCGGTGGCAACAACAATGGCATCGAAGTCGCCATTGAGCAGCTTATTGACGCGAGTATCGAGGTTGCCGCGCAGGGACTCGATCTTGAGATCGGGACGCAGGGTGGCCAGTTGCGACTGACGACGGAGGGAAGAGGTGCCGACGACAGCACCTTCGGGCAGCCCTTTCAGTCCATCGTAATGGACGGAGAGCAGAGAATCGGTCGGTGCTTCACGCTCGGGGATGATGCCGACTTCCAGTCCTTCAGGCAGTTCGGTGGGGACGTCTTTCATGGAGTGAACCGCAATATGCGCGCGTCCATCCAACAATGCTTCTTCGATTTCCTTTACGAACAGACCTTTACCGCCGACTTTAGCCAGCGGGACGTCCAAAATTTTGTCCCCTTTAGTCTTGATCTTGAGCAGTTCAACGCTCAGTCCGGGGTGTTCGGCTTCAAGTCGATCCTTAATATGATTGGCCTGCCAGAGGGCCAGAGCGCTACCGCGCGTGGCAATGACGAGTTGTTTCATGATATCCTTGTGGTCTGGTGCCGTTTTGAGAAGGCGGTCTGGAATTAGCCGCAGCTGGAACAGTCGCCGCCGGAACAACCGGCGCATCCACTGGGGGCGGAAGGAGCGGAGGCCATTTCGGAATCGCCTCCCATATCCGGTGCACCGCCGCCAACGCGAGAACGAACCGCGCTCATCAGCTTTTCGGTTTTCGAAGACCCACAGCCGGGACAATTGGGACATTCATCCCTGTCAAATACGAGTTCTTCGAATTCTTTTTCGCAATCGTTACAAATATATTCAAATATCGGCATGTATTACTCCGAATGCATGGTTTATCCACAACCAAAGGCTGTCGGGACAGAGAGACTCAATAGCTCAAAAGGTCAATACTGGCAACGGTCGGTTCCTACATGCCCACCGCAACCGTAAAGTAGGATAAATCGTCATCCGTGCTTGTCCAGTCCCACATTATAAATGACGGTGAAAGTGGTGAGCGGTAAGGTGGAGACTGATCAAAACAACTGTTTATTGGAATCGACATAATCGGCGGTAACATATACACTACTTACATCTTTGTCATCGGGGGGATGACTTCCGGCCACATCAGTGCCGGGCAGATAGACAATGCAAACCAGGACCCAAATGCGTTCACAGGTGAAACCGGGATGTCCAGGGCTCGAGAACACCAACGAGCCTCTCAAGTGCGTCTTCTCAACGGTGACGACCTTCAAAGTCGGGACCGGAACTACCGCAAAAAAGCAACAGAGTAAAAACCTCTGGTTCGCCAAGCAGTGCGACGAGGATTCGTATGCCATACGCAAAATAAATCCGCAGTTCGTTCCCGTGGGCGATGAGACATACGTAGACCGCGAGACCCTGCTCTCGGAGTATACCCCTGAGGTCGAGATTCACAATCAGCAGGTACAACCGGCCATGGCGGCGCTCAACAAAACCCTTGCCAAGGGCGACAAGCACCGTGAGAACAACAAGCCGCTTTCTGCCGAGATGGAATACACACGGGCACTGGATGTTGACGAAACCAATGTCCGCGCCATCTTCGGACTTGGGCTTGTGTACCTGGAACGCAACGACAGGGAAAAGGGGTTGGCAGTTTTCGATCAACTGGTCGCCATGGAGGCGGCTTTCGACGAAGACCACAAGCACTTGTTCAACGAGTTCGGCATTGCCTTGCGGAAGAACCAGCTCTATGAAGAATCCATACGCTACTACACTCGCGCTTCCGAGTTGACCGAAGATGACGAGAATCTCTTTTACAATCTGGCCCGTGTTTTTTATGAGAAAAACGACTGGGAGCACTGCTTCCTTTTCGTGCAAAAGGCACTGAAACTCGACCCCGACCACACCGCAGCAATTAGCTTGGGACAAGTCATGTCCATCATGGCGGATGATCCGAAGAAGCGGGAAAAGCACGGCAAACCAGAAGTGCCAACTGAAATCGCGGAACAAGTCAAAACACTACTAAAAAAGAGCAACTCTTCAGCAATGATGGAATTTCCCACGGAAGGTTTAGGAGGAAAACGTGTCTAAGCGGCTGGACGTCACCATGTTCGGCACCGGCTATCGTGTCGGGGCCATACTCCTCTCGCAACAGACGATCTCTGCCGGAGTGGCCGCCTATGGACGCAGAGAGTGGCATGTCCTTCTCATGGATATAGCGCTGGGAGTGGCCTCTTCCCAGAAAGTGAAACAGGTCAATCAGGTGGTTGGGGCAAACCTGTCACCGCTTTTTGTCAGCGAAGGGATTGCCATGCAGGACGAAGAATTCGGCATGGAGATATTCCACGAAGGCCGACCCGTATCCTTTACACAGGTCGATGCCGCCCGCCGTATCCCTCGCCCAGAACAGTTCCTGAGCCAGGGCAAGGCCAAGGACGTCCTCGGTGTCTATCATGCCCGACGCGACACGGCATTGAGCTTTCGATGGGACGATGTTGAAGCCTTCCGCCAGGAGGACGTCACCCTCTCCATTGACAATTGCACTCGCCTTCTTGGTGGAAAGTTCAAGCTTGAGCTGGCAGTGGGCGTCACCTGGAAAGGCGGTGCAGGGCGAAATGTCGGTGTGGACCGCAATGAGGAATGGGGCTACTTCGGCCATGTCTTTCACCAAAAGAGCTGATGCGATCAAGAGTTATGGATAAGGATGATTTCAAGCTTGATCTGGGTGATACGCCCAAGAGCAATGGAACGGTCTCCGGTTGGGACTATCTGACAGAAGACGGGATCATCAAGTGCGTCTTTTCCTCGATATCTGACTCGGACACGAGCGATACGAACGATGCCACGTCTGATGATCGCCAGTATTGGTATGCGCATCAAACCGGCCCCGAGCGCATCGAGCTTCGCCAAATCAACGACAATGATCTGCCCGACGGCGAACCGGCCACCATCCCCCTGCATAAGCTCATCAATGAGTACACCCCCCATTTCGGCTACTACGAAACCACGGTTCTCCCGGCCATGAAAGAACTGGCCGAGACCCTGGATCGGGGCGATGCGCTTCGTGAGGAAGGCCGCCTGTACAGTGCTGAGATGGAATACGGCAGCGCTCTCAAGCTCGAAGCCCGGAATATCCGCGCCCTGTTCGGCATTGGCCTGATCTGCTCCACGCGAAAAGAGGTGGAACGGACACGCGAGATCATGAATGAACTGGTGCAGATTCAGTCTGCCTTTGACGGCAAGAATCAGCATCTTTTCAATGAGTTCGGCATCGCCCTGCGCAAAATCGGCCTGTTTGATGAGTCGGTTCAGTATTATCGCCGAGCAATCGAGATGGTCAAAGATGACGAGAATCTCTATTACAATTACGCTCGCGCCCTTTACGAAAACAAGGACTGGGAAGGGTGTATTGACGGCCTGCTTCTCTCCCATCGGATCAATCCGAAACTCGAAGTCACTCAGGACCTTTGCCATGTGATAGTGGCGCTCTCTGACGACGAATCCCTGCTGGTCAAATATGACAAGCCGCCGGTCCCACCGGAAGTCGCAGCCGCCGCCCGCCGCATGATCGAACAACAGGAACCGAAGGTGCCCCTCG
>CEUU01027902.1_pt1 | contig 10749 bp, 15 predicted proteins | sample 531321 | NCBI WGS metagenome assembly CEUU01 (sample SAMEA2622658, study PRJEB7988) | marine metagenome | isolation source: saline water (ENVO:00002010), including
TGATACTGCAAACACTTTCTTTAGATCCAAGTTCGCTATACAGAGCGATCTAGACAGCAAGATAGGTATGGCGTTGCATATTACCTTTAATAGTATTAGAAAAGTATGGCAGGATTTCAAAGGAGATCACGTGGTTTTTTGTTTGGAAGGTAGAAGTTGGCGTAAAGACTTTTATGAACCTTACAAAAGAAACAGAAAGAATGCCAGAGATGCCAGAACAGAAAAAGAAGTAGAAGAAGATGAAGTGTTTTGGGAAACATTTGATAATTTCAAAGATTTCATAGATCAGAAAACAAATTGCACAGTCTTAAGAAATGATGTGTTAGAAGCAGATGATTTGATTGCAGGTTGGGTACAAGCACATCCAAATGATAATCATTTTATTATTAGTACAGATGGGGACTTTGCCCAATTAATTGCGCCTAATGTTGCACAATACAATGGTGTTCAAGAAGTAATGATAACACATGATGGTTACTTTGATGCAAAAGGCAATAGGGTCATAGACAAGAAAACAGGCGAGGAAAAACCTGCTCCAAACCCACAGTGGCTTTTATTTGAAAAATGCATGAGAGGTGACAGTTCAGACAACGTGTTTTCTGCATATCCAGGTGTGCGTACAAAAGGAACAAAGACAAAAGTTGGATTGCAAGAAGCCTTTGCTGATAGAAACTCAAAAGGTTATAGTTGGAACAATATGATGTTGCAACGTTGGGTAGACCACGAAGGTTTTGAACACAGAGTTATTGATGACTATCAAAGAAATGTGACACTATGTGATTTGTCTGCACAACCAGAGGAAATTAAAAAGAAGATAAAAGAAACAATTGGCAGTGCAAATACTAAACAGATTGAACAGGTAGGATTGAAATTAATTAAATTTTGTGCAAAATGGGATCTGCAGAAGATTGCAGAATATCCTCAGAGTTATGCAGAGCCATTAAATGCAAAATACAAACCAAGTGAGGTAACAGCATGACAAAACTAAAATTGTATGCAAAGCCTATATTAGAAAATAGATTCTGGATATTAGAATCTAATGGTCAAAAAATAGGAACTATTTGTAAACAAGAAGATAGACGTTATATGTTTAGTTGCGAACAAGGAACTAGACTATACGATAATCAATCACAACTAGAAGAAAGTTTTACGGGAGATTGGTTTTGGGGTACAACCTTAAGTGCTCCAGAAATAAAAGAAGAGAACACTGATAATGATGTGTACGATTATCCTAGCAAGTTCAAACCATTTAATATGGTATTCGATGTAAAAAGAAAATTACCTCTTTTTAACAAGAGTAAAAAATCAAAAAGTTTATATTGTGCAGGGTACTACATTATAAAGTTTGAAAAAGGCTGGGTAAGAAGTTATTGCCCTAAATTATTGACACTGGAACGATACCCTTTCAAAGGTCCTTTTAGAACAGTGCTAGAAATGAAAACGGAGTTAGCCAATGCAAACAAACGAACCGATTAATACCAGCAGTGTACAACAATTCATTCAGCAAGTGAAGGGTGCTGATATGAGCAATCAAAAAGAAGTGCGAATTCCTATTCAACAAGCAAAGCAACTCACATATGCACTTGCCACAATACTTGCCCGTCTAACAGGCGATTATGAAGCACTAATGAGCCGTAAATCGGCAGAACAGGACACCGTAGAAGTTAAAGTAGACGGCGGTAAGTTATAGTACAACCTAAAAACTGATAAATACTCATATATAAGAAACGTATGAGTAGACCTAAACCAACAGTGCTTTTAGAGTACACAAACAAGAAAGACTACAAGTCTGAACAGATCCTAGCGGCTGAAGGCATATGGGCAGTGTTTTACAAAGGTAAAGCATTTAACCTTAAGTCCGCTAATTTGCTTAATAACTACCCAGGACCTAAATACAAAAAGGTAAGTTTTTCAAACCCTGGACACGCCTTCAATCTAGCCAAAAAATTGAACACATTATTCAACACTGAAGAGTTCACGGTGGTCAAATTGACACAGGGTGAAACTGTCAGTGAAAAATGAATTGGAAAGAAACCTACACTAAAATCTTCCTAAAACAAGCCAACATCTCAATTGGTGAAAATACCCTAAAAGAGTATATGCCTATGTGGTGGAAAAATAGTAGAAGTAAAGCCACTGGTGGTTTAAGACTTACTGATGATGGTATAACATTCTTAAAAGAAAAATTACAGGTTCAAACTTATGACGTGCCTTTTCCAAACGATTTCAACCTAACCACCCAAACTATCATATTCTTAGACAAGTATATTGATTGTCCATACTATCTAGCAGACGATGGTGTGATTGTGACCAACGAAAAGAAAGCAATGGAATTGATGTTATTTTCTGGAGATATCAGAAAATACGGTCTCAATAAGGCAATTTCACGCATAGAAACTGTGGAATAGTTATCCACAGGCTAAATTACCCGCATAATCATTGACGTTTTTGCCCAATCTTTCTGGTTGACTTTTTTGGTACTTGAATATATTATTAAACTATAACAACAATTTATTAAGGAGTACAAAACAATATGCCTAAGAAAAGCACACAAGAGTCTGGATTAACAACTAGACAACTTTCGCCTAATAAAGCAAAGGCGAGTATATTACACGCACTGAAGATTAAGAGACCAATATTTTTATGGGGTGGCCCTGGTATTGGTAAGTCAGAAGTAGTTCACCAAATTGCTAAAAACATTGAAGCAAAGGTGATTGATATTAGATTAAGTTTATGGGAGCCTACAGATATTAAAGGTATTCCATATTTCAATGCTAAAGAAAACAATATGGTATGGGCACAACCTTCAGAATTGCCTACATCAGCATTGGCTAAAAAACATAAAAACATTGTATTGTTTTTAGATGAGATGAATTCAGCGGCACCTAGTGTACAGGCGGCGGCTTATCAACTTATCTTAAACAGAAAAGTAGGAACTTACACATTACCTGATAACGTATTGATTGTAGCGGCAGGTAATAGAGAGGCTGACAAAGGTGTTGTATATAGAATGCCTGCTCCGTTGGCAAATAGATTTATCCACTTAGAAATGAAACCAGAATTTGAAGATTGGTTAGAGTGGGCAGTAAATCATAACATCCATAAAGATGTTGTAGGTTATCTAACTTTTAGCAAGAAGGACTTGTATGACTTTGATCCTAAATCGCCAAGTCGTTCTTTTGCTACGCCAAGATCCTGGTCTTTTGTGAGCGAATTGCTTTCAGATGACCTTGATGAAAACACTGTGACTGATTTAGTCAGCGGTGCAGTGGGTGAAGGACTTGCAGTCAAGTTCATGGCCCATAGAAAGGTAGCATCTGAGTTACCTAATCCATCTGAAATACTAGATGGTAAAATAACAGAAATGAAATCAAAAGAAATATCAGCAATGTACTCACTTACGGTTTCATTATGTTATGAACTCAAAGAGGCAAATGACAAAAAAGATAAGAAGTTTGATGCGAAAGTAGACAAATTTCTTAGATTTATGATGGACAACTTCGATACAGAACTTGTTGTTATGGGTATTAAGTTGGCATTAACTCAGTATCAATTACCGATTGATCCTGATAAGGTCAAATGCTTTGATGAATTTCACGAAAAGTTCGGCAAATATATAACTGCCGCTCAAAGCACCAACTAATAGTGTTTAGAATAGGGCACTTTTCGTGGTGCCCTATTACCAAAAAATGCTTGACTCAACTACCAAAAGAATGTATAATAGTAATATGACCGCACAAATAATGGAAAAAGAAATAGAAAGTTTAACACCAGAACAAATTGAAAGACTAAGACCCGAAGTTTTAGACAAAATTGTTGTTGCAAGAGTAGGATTGCTTCTTAGACATCCTTTCTTTGGCAACATGGCTACAAGATTAATAATCAAAGAATGTGATGAGTGGTGTCCAACTGCCGCAACTGATGGTAGACATCTATACTACAACACAGAATTTTTCAGTAAAATGTCTAGTAAGGAAATTGAATTCGTTATTGCACATGAGATCCTACATTGTGTATTTGATCACATGACAAGAAGAGAAGACAGAGACCCACAATTACATAACATCGCTTGTGATTACATTGTGAACAATACATTAATAGAACAGAACATTGGCGAGAAACCTAAAGACGTACAAATTTTCCAAGACTTCAAATATAGTGGCTGGTCTTCTGAATCAGTATATGATGACATCTACAAAAAAGGCAAAAAGGCTATGGAGCAATTAGGTAAACTTTTAGATGAGCACATTGATTGGGAGAAAGAAGAAGGAGCAGGAGCAGGCAAAGGAAAAAATAAAGATAAGAAAGAAGGCGGTAGCAGACCCGTGTATAGTAAATCTGAAATGGAAAAGATTAAAAATGAAATAAAAGAAGGTATGCTACAATCTGCACAGGCGGCTGGTAATGAAAACTTACCTGAAGCAATACAGAGAATTATCAATCAGTTCACAGAACCTAAAATGAACTGGAGAGAGTTATTGCAACAACAAATACAAAGTGTGGTTAAAAATGATTATACTTGGGCGAGACCTAGCAGAAAAGGTTTTGGTACAGGTGTAATTTTACCTGGTACAAATTATGAAGAAACAATTGATTTGTGTATTGCTATTGATACATCAGGTTCAATTATGAATGAACAAGTAAAAGACTTCTTAAGTGAAGTACAAGGTATAATGGAACAATACAAAGATTACAAAATTAAAATATGGTGTTTCGACACTGAAATACACAATGAACAAGATTTTTCTGCTAATGATTTTGGTCTAGAACAATACTCCATAGAAGGCGGAGGCGGTACTGACTTCAATGCAAATTGGGAATACATGAAAGAGAATGATATAGTGCCGAAAAAATTTATCATGTTTACAGATGGTTATCCTTGGGATAGTTGGGGTGACGAGTCATACTGTGATACATTATTTGTAATTAATGGACACCATGATAAAAATATGGAAGCACCTTTTGGTACAACTGTTCATTACGATAATGTTTCCTAAAAACAACACACCCAATCCACTTAACATCTATGATTGTAGAAAGTTTGATAAAAAGCCTCACGGTTTGGAATTTCTACAATTAGATTACACAATGTTTGATCAATCATTAGAAGGAATAGAAAAATGGATTTTAGAAAATCTAAAAGGCAGATACTATGTTGGAAAACATCTTGCCGTTGACAACCAAAATAGAATTCGTAATTTTATTTTGGTAGGATTCGAAAATCCAAAAGAACTGTCTTTATTCAATCTTAGTTGCCCTCACATACATCGTTAATAAGTATCTTTGTATATACAAATAAAGGAGCATTTTAAAATGACAGATACAAAAGCAAAGACTGTGCAATCTCCATTACCAGAACAAGCAACAGGTCAAGCACCTGCAGACGCTAAACCACAAGTTGGCGCTGGTGCAGAATTGACTGTGCAAGACTTGACTGTGTTAAGATCCATAATAGATGTTGCAAGTCAAAGGGGAGCCTTCAAAGCCAATGAAATGGCAATGATTGGTGTAACCTATAATAAACTAGACGGCTTTTTAAAGATTGTTGAAAAATCTCAAAAAGACGCAAATAAAAAACCTGAAGATCAGGCGACAGCGGAGAAAAAATAATGGCTGATTTAAAACACGTAGGAAAAATGAAAGGCAGTGACGAAAAAGTAGTTGTGCCTTACAGAACAATTCCAGGCGACAGTCATTCGGCAGTTGTTATTTCAACATCTAAATTGTCAGCAGAAGATCATGACGCAATGATAAAAGTAGTTGAAAGTAATGCAGGTCAATCTGCATTTGAATTGTACGAAGTGTTAACAAGAAGTGTTACACCAGATGGTCAAAATATGTTGGTAAAATTCCATACAAATGGAAATATGCAAAAAGTATCAACTGACTCTGTGGTAATGACACCTAACACAACTACAACAATTGGTTTGGATGAGTTGAATAAAATAATTGCGGAGCAGAAAGGTGTATCAATTGATGACCTTGCTGTGAAGCCAGACTCTGTTACTACGACGGCGACTGCTCAAACGGCTAGAAATACTGAAGCATTATCAGATGATCAGTTAGCGGCACAGATGAGAAGTCAAGCAGATCGTTTCTACAAAGAAGCGGCAAGACTGCGTAAAGAAGCAGAGACATTGTCACCAACTAAAAAAGAAAAGTCTAAGTAAACACGTGTCTGTTGTGGTCAAGTTTACTAAAAAAAGATTGCCTAAGGAAGTGGTGGCACATTGGCCGGAGATATTTTCCGACCTTCATGTGGAGTCTATCCCTGTAGAATATTTGCTGTCTATTAAAGTAACATTTAAAGATGGCAAAAATTGGGAGATTCGACTCAAAAATAATAGACAAAAGATGACCAACAAAGAGTTGGAAAAGCAGATTACAGAACTATTCAAGACCTATGGAGACGCTATCAAAAACGTGGATTTTAGACTGGATACTAACAAGGTCAAAGCAGACATCACAAAACGCACTAAAACCTTCTTAAAAAAGCGAAAATGAACTATCCAGCAAATATGTAAGTAGAATAAATACTACATATTACCAGTTAGGAGTATTACATAATGGCACTACAAGTTAGAAGAGGAACAGACGCAGAAAGACTAGCATTATCAGGCGCTAGTGCACCTTTGGCGGGTGAACTACTTTACACTACAGATACTAAAAAACTATTCGTAGGAGATGGTTCTACAGCAGGTGGTGTTGCAGTTGACACAACTCTAGCGGCACAATACCTTAACCTAACAACTAACATCACTCCTAATGCTTCTAATACATTCGATATTGGTTCACAAAGCAATGCTTGGAGAACAGGATTTTTCAATGGTATAATTGCTTCAGGTGAAATTGAAGCGGCTTCATTTACTGGTAACATAGTTTCAAGCAGTTCAACAGTAATAGTAAATGCAAACGCAGGCACAGTGACGGCAGACGTAACTGGCACACTTACTGGTGATACAAAAGCAAGTGATAACTCAACAATAATTGATCACACAGCAAAAACAATTACAGGTACTTCAATTGGTACTCACAAAGGTACTGTCAATGCAGATGATAACACATTAAGAATTGACGGTGCTTCAGATAGAATTACAAACAGTGTGTTAGATTTTGATGGTAATGTAATTACACTACAAACTGGAAATGCAATTCAAATTGGCACAAATAACTCTGCACAAGGCGTAGGTTTAGAAATATTCAATACTGACCACACAGCCAGAAATGCAATGAGAATATATTCAGATGATGGAAATGCAAATACTTTCAATTCAATTGAAGCATACTCATCAAGAGGTTCGATTGTTACACCAACTGTAAGTGTAGCGGATGATTTATTGTTTGGTTATACACATTATGGTTATGATGGAACCCAATATGTGCAGTCAAGTTTTATAGCGGCAGGTGTTGATTCACAAGCCACTGTAGGTGCTGGTGCTGTTCCAGGAAATATTACACTTGCAACTACACCTGACAATGGTGTAAACAATAATTTTGTAGTATTAAACAAAGATGGTAATTTCGGTGTTAACACAATCACGCCAACTGAAAAATTAGACGTTGCTGGAAATGTTAAAACATCAGGCTTTGTGCAGTTTGGTTCATTAACAACTGTCCAAAGAGATGCTCTTACGGCAGTAAACGGTATGGTTATATACAATTCAAACGATAATAAATTCCAAGGATACGAAAACGGAGCCTGGACAAATTTAATCTAATCCAATGAAAGTCCGAATCACAGGACACACAAAAGGTCTAGGTCAATCACTTTACAATCATTTTAAAGAAAAATTTGAAGACGTTGTAGGCTTCGATTCATCTAGCACTGTGGATCAAATTATAGAACAATCTAAAAACTGTGATTTGTTTATCAACAATACATATACCGCTGATAACTTACAATTAACACTATTAGAAAAATTATATAAGAAAGTAGACAAGATGATTGTGTGTGGTGCTATTGTTAGCACATACCCTGATTTGGAGCATAAAACCTACACAGACAATAAGAACTTGCTTGAACGTGAATTTTTTAAATTAGCATCAGATAAAAATGAAACCACAGATATGTTGCTATTAAGACTTACTAGCAGTTCTTACAAAGACAGTAAAACAATTATTAATTCTATAGATTTTTGGTTATCAAATCCTAGTGTGATAAGTTTAACTTACAACGTCGCTGATTAATTTAGATTGTTTATTTTTTGACTCTTCCCAACTTTTACAAGTCCAGTCACTTTCTTCGTAGTTAACATCTTCAGGTTTGAAAAGATATTTAGGTGGAACTGTGTCATGCAGAGGTTGACCTTTATTCACGTGTCCATCACGCAACATAATTTGATGAAGGAAATTTGTAACAGGTTTGCCCGGAACAAAATCACACCATGGACCGCATCGCAACTGTTCCATGTCTATTGTTTTAGGATCACTCCACTGTATAATTCTATGTGTAATGCCATTGATGTTTACCATGTAATGATAAAGATTATCATCTGCAGGTTTCTTTTCCCATGTCCAACCTTTTTTATCGCAAATACTTTTAATTAATTTAACATGGTCACTCAAAAAGAATTTAGGTTCATCAGGAGATCTTCCTATATCTGATCCTGCTCTAATTCTATATTGCCAAGCACGGTTACCTAAACTTTGTATTTCTTCTAAAACTTCTTCCATGTGATCTAAACTTTCTAAAGTGTATCCAACATAATACACAAATATACCTTCCGCAATACAATTTTCAATTGCTTGTAATTGTTTTTTATGTACTTTGGGTCCTTGATATGAGTGATGATTCATTCCTATCATTACCATATTTGTTCCTGCTTCAGCAATCATTTTTACCCAATCTCTATTTGCTAATTTTACACCATTAGTGAGAATACAAACATCTTCCGGTCTTTTTAATTTTTTTAATAAACTTTTAGTCTTGGTTATTAATTCTGGTAAATCTTTTCTTACTGTTGGCTCGGCTCCTGCTAATATTACCGCTCCTGCACTTGCATCAAATCTATTTTCTATTTGCCAAAGTATTTGATCAATTGGTTTGTCCACTGTTTTGTTATCAGGACCATGATAGCAGTGTGGACACATTAGATTACATTTGTCAGTAACCTCAATCATTACTCCCTGTGGTATGCTATACCCTGCCTTATCATAATCTAAACTATTATAAAATTCAATATCTGTTTCTATTAAATGACTTGAACTGCCATGCTCTACACAGGTTTTGTTTAGATATACACCATCAGCCGTTGTTACTCTTTCGGCTTTGCAGTGCCTATAACATATATGGCAAAGACTTGTTGTATTTGTATCTTGCATACTATTACTTATAAATGGAAATAGCCTTATCTATGAAACTATCGGGATAAACATTCCTAAAACTTTCTAAACATAGTATTTGCAACTTGTTGAAAGAATAACTTTTTGTTGCCTTTATTCTCATCTTTTTCATTTTAGGCAGTAGTTTTTTCTGTCTCTCTTTGGATATATGACTTAAATGTTCTTGCACTGTGATAGGTGCTTCGTCCTCGTTATATGCAAAAAAGTAATTCACATTTCTTAATTCACCATCAATCACCCAATAACTGCTAGGGTGCAGACTGTATTTGTAGATGCCTAATTTTTTGTGCGTCTCTAGAATATACAACATTTCTTCTTGCCATCTAGGCACTACGTCTTCATATTTTTTACCGTGACTTTGTTCCCAAAAATCATCTCCTTCAATTTCAAAATAAATTTTTTTCTCTTCGGAATCAATCCTTGTGATATTAGGTATAATTTCTTTATGGTCAACATCTAGTAACAACAAGAAATCTTTTTCTCTTCTAAATTTCATATCCATTAAATTGGGATCTACCACTTCGTTTTGCCCTTTGTGATAATCAGTATCATTGTTGAACCACATACAAAATTCTGTTTTTTCTTCATTTATGAGGCTAGTGTATATTAAATTATTTCTACATAAACCTTTACCGGGAACGTTGTTATAATAGTATTTCATTTTACAAATGGCCAAGCCTTCACGTGTTGTAATTGATCAAAATAGATATCAGCATTTACTCGCCACACAGTCTGACGTGTTCCTCTGTAATCCATGTCTGTAATTCTTGTATAAACGCCTGTGCTTTCCAATGTTGGTGCAACAATAGAATGTACTAGACGTTGGGTTCCTTCTGCGTTTTCATTGGTCGTTACATAATAATTTTTATTAAAGCCTGCCCACATTATCCCTGCTGGTTGAAAAAATTGTTGGGTAGTTGTTTGATGATTTCTGATTGTATCTCTTGTACGCACCATTTGATATTCTTTAGGTAAAGCATCTGTAAACGTACAAATTCTACAAGCAATTCTAAAACTGTCAGGACCCATTTCAGGAAATGAATGAGCCGCAGTTGACCCTATAACTTTTCCTTTCCAACACAATAACCAAACCATCCATCTATCTTCTTTAGACAGAGAATCAATCAACATTTTTTTAGAACTGTTGTTGACAAATCCTTTCTGTTTGGCAGTGTCGTAGAATTCTGTTAGGTCAAATCTATCCGAATATGGTAACAATTCAAAAGCCATAATATGTATGTATTTAAACAGTAAATAGTTGTATGATCAAAGGAATTGGCGGTCGTCCATATATTGGTTTAGACGAACACATAGACATAGAAGGTTTTAGAAATCTACATCCAGAAATATGTAGAGGTTTTGCTTTGGCAAGAGAATATGCCAAAGAAGGAACTTGGATGTCACCTG
>CEUU01003058.1_pt1 | contig 10736 bp, 9 predicted proteins | sample 531321 | NCBI WGS metagenome assembly CEUU01 (sample SAMEA2622658, study PRJEB7988) | marine metagenome | isolation source: saline water (ENVO:00002010), including
TTCTGGTTGAGCTGGTTCTCAACACCCCCTCCAGATAGCTCTCGAGGGGATCGGGGCCATACAGATCGACCCCACCACTGCTGCCGCTCAGTCCGAGGCTGGCCAGCAGGCCTGGAAGACCGAAGACATGATCCCCGTGCATGTGGGTGATGAAGATCCTGCGCAGCTGAGAGAGTCTCAGGTCGCTGCGCAGAAACTGATGCTGAGTTCCCTCCCCGCAATCGAACAGCCAGAGTTCCGAACGCTGAGCAAGTCGCAGGGCCACCGCTGAAACGTTGCGGGCCCGGGTTGGGACTCCAGAACTTGTGCCGAGAAAGGTGACCTGCACGGCATGGTGGGCTCAATGGTCAATCTGCCATGAAGGCCTGGCTGCAGTCCGCCGGGCGGGGCACACTGAGCGACCATTGGCCGCTCGAGTGTTTCTGAACCTCTCCGCTGCTCGAGAATTCACTGGCGCAGCGTTCATGCTGCCCGTCGTAGTGTTCGCTCTGGTCTCGGAACCCAGAGCAGCGATCACCGCTCAGGAGCCGCAGATGCGTGTTCTGGTGGCAGAGGGCTCCGAGCTGATCCTGCGAGCCGATGGCGATCAGCCGCTGCTGGTTCGTGGCCTCGGGAGGAGCGAAAGTCGTCTTCAGCGCCTGCAGGTTCGCCTGCGCGGAGATCGTCTGGCGCTCGCAGGTGGCAGGGGAGAGGGCCATCGCTCACTGCGGATCAGCACCAGTGATCCTCGTGGGATCTGGCTGGGCCAGCGGCGCTATCGCGGAGATCTGTTGCTTCTGGTTCGCAACGGCAGGATCCAGGCGGTCAATCAGCTCGGGATCGAGACTTATCTGCCCAGTGTCGTCGGCAGTGAGATGCCGGCCAAATGGCCCCTGGCAGCCCTTCAGGCCCAGGCCGTTGCAGCACGGACCTATGCCCTGCGGCAACGTGTCGGCAAGGGGGATTTTGATGTGAAGGCCACGGTGAGCAGCCAGGTCTACAAGGGGATCGAGTCCGAAACGCCGAGAACCCGTCAAGCGGTGGCCACAACCCGCTCGCTCGTTCTGGTGCATAACGGTCGTCTGATCAATGCCGTGTTTCACAGCAGCTCAGGTGGGGCGACCGAGCCCAGTGGCGAGGTCTGGCAGAACCAGCTGCCCTATCTCGTGAGCGTCAGAGATCATGACCAGCACAGTCCGGTGCACCGCTGGAATCAACGTTTCAAGGCCGGCGATCTGCGCCGTCGCTTCAGAGAGACCGGTGGAGTTGAAGGACTGAGCGTTCTCAGCACCAGCTCCACCGGCCGGGTGCGCTCGGCGCGGATTCAAGGTCCACGTGGGTCACTGGTGCTCACCGGCCGTCAACTGCGTCAGCGTCTCGGCCTCAAGAGCACGATGGTGCGCTTCTCGCTGCTGCAGGGTGAACCCGTTCGCGTCCCGCAACCTGCTGGGTATGACGATCCGGTCTCCGCAGGCCCACCACAGCTGATCGGCCTCTGGCGGGATTCAGCAAGCGGCATCAGCGGACCTGCGGCCCCTGCTTCAGCAGCACACTCCGGTGTCGCTGTGTCATCTCCACCTCCTCCATCGCCAGCTCCGATGGGTGCAAGCAGGGAGCCATCCGTTCGCCCTGGACAGGCGTCCGCTGATGCGATCGTGCTTGAGGCCCAGGGTCAGGGATATGGACACGGCGTGGGCATGAGTCAGTGGGGTGCCCATGGTCTTGCCAGCAAAGGAGCTGATTTCCGCGACATCCTTCGGCATTACTACCGCGGGGCAACGATCAGGCCCTATCGGTCGGCCGATGACCCATCAGTGGCATTCGGCACCCCTCCGGAGCCAGCCTTGATGGGTTGAATGCCGCGGTCACTGCGTGCCTCAGTTCCTGTCCGGAATTGCCGTCCAGAGCCGCCCGGAACCGGTCGCGCTGATGGAGGCGATCGTTGACCATGTCATCGATCACTTCGACTCGGCTCTGGAGCAGGAGCGTTTCAAACCGCTCGGGCTTGCCACCGGCAGGACCATGGAGCCGTTCTACAGGGTCCTGGTCGAGCGTCTTGCCGCATGGCCGGCGCCGCGTCTTGCGCACCTGAAGCGCTGCTGGCTGAGTTTCAACCTCGATGAATACGTGGGGCTGCCGGCCGCTGATGACCACAGCTTCGCTGCCTACATGCATGATCAGCTGGGTCGTCATCTCGAGCTTGCACCTCAACAGCTCTGTCTGCCGGACGGTATGGCAGGCGATCCTGCGCAGGAGGCCAGACGCTACGCAGCCGCTGTTCAGGATGCAGGTGGCATCGGTCTCCAGTTGCTGGGACTCGGTGGCAACGGTCATGTGGGTTTCAATGAGCCCCCATCACCAGCGGGCAGTCGCTGCAGGGTGGTGACCCTGAAGCGGGCCACACGGATTCAGAACGCCGATGCTTTCGGGGGAGATCCCGACCGGGTTCCCGAGCGGGCGATCACCCTCGGCCTTGATGAGATTCTCGCCGCCGATGAGATTCATCTGATCGTCACCGGAGCCGCCAAGGCTGAGATTCTGCGCACTGCTCTGCTTGATCCCTGCCGCGCCGAGGTTCCAGCCAGCTGGCTTCAGCTCCACTCCAGAGTGCATCTCTGGGTGGATGATGCGGCCAGTGCCCATCTGCCGCTGCTGTCTTGAAACGCTGGCAGTTCTGGATTGATCGCGGAGGCACGTTCACCGATGTGGTGGCACGTCATCCGGCAGGTCAGCTGCTGGTACGCAAAGTGCTCTCCGAGCAGCCGGATGTGCCTGGGGATCCTGCCGTGGCTGCCATGCGTGAGTTGATGGGGCTTGCTCCCGAACAGCCGATCGATCCAGGCCTGATCGAGGAACTGCGTCTTGGTACCACCATTGCCACCAACGCACTGCTGGAAAGTGCGGGTGAGGCTGTTCTGCTCTTGACCAATCGTGGTCTGGGCGACCTGCTGTTGATCGGCGATCAGCACCGACGCGAACTGTTCGCGCTGGCGATCCCCCAGCCCCCTTCACTGATCACGGCCGTTGAGGAGGTCTTCGGCCGGCTTGATGCTGACGGCAGGGAGCTGGAGGCTCTGCGGCTCGGAGATCAGTTCAGGCAGAGGCTTGCCCGTCATCACAGGGCCGGCATCCGCTGTTGTGCCATTGCGCTGATGCATGCCTGGCGTGACCCCATCCACGAAAAGGTGCTGGCGGAGGCGGTCAGGGCCGCCGGATTCAGCACTGTGATCTGTTCTCACCAGGTCAGTCCTCTGCCGCGTCTGGTGCCGAGGGGGCAGACCACCGTGGTGGAGGCTGCCCTGAAGCCGGTGCTCAACACCTATCTGACTCAGGTGCGCAACGCTTTGGGCGATCAGGCCCGATTCAGGGTGATGACCTCCAGTGGGGCCTTGCAGCACCCCAGCTCCCTGCTTGCCAAAGACACAATTCTTTCCGGTCCCGCCGGCGGCATGGTGGGGGCCGTGGCATCCGCGCAGCAGTGCGGCCTTGGCGCCTCTGCCCTGGTGGGTGTGGACATGGGCGGCACAAGCACCGACGTGTTCTGCCTGCCTGCCGGAGCGGCGGACCGTGACTGGGAACGCAGTGCCGAGACGGAGATCGCAGGCCTGCAGCTCACTGCATCCCGTCTGCCGATCCATACCGTCGCAGCGGGAGGTGGATCGATCATCGGATCCGATGGCGGTCGCCTCACTGTGGGTCCACGCTCGGCTGGGGCTGATCCCGGCCCAGCCTGTTACCGACGTGGCGGACCGCTGGCCATCACGGATGCCCACCTGCTGCTGGGGCGACTGCAGGTGGAGGCTCTTCCAGCTGTGTTCGGGCCCGATCGCAATCAACCACCTGATCTGCGGGCCACACAGGAGCGCTTTCAGCTGCTTGCCCAGCAACTGGGTCAGAAGCAGGAGCAACTGGCGGAGGGCGCCCTTGACCTCGCTGTCGAGGCGATGGCGGGAGCGATCAGGCAGGTTTCCCTGTTCCGGGGGCATGACATCCGTGGAGGCGTCCTGATTGCCTACGGCGGCGCAGCGGGGCAGCTTGCCTGTCGCCTGGCCGAATCCCTCGGTCTGAAAAAGGTCTTGCTGCATCCCATGGCGGGGGTGCTCTCGGCCTATGGCCTCGGCCAGGCCCGTCAGCGTCAGCTGCATCAGCGGTCGATCCGGCGTCCTTTGGATGCGGTGCTGCTGAGTGAGCTGCCGGCCATGGTCAGCGCTGACCTGCATAAGGCCACCCAGGCTTTGCAGCAGATCACGTCGGCATTGCCGCATGAGATGGAGCATCAGCTCAGGCTGGAGCTCCGCGATGGTTCCTCCGAGCAGGGATTGATGCTCTCGCTGGAATCAGCTGTGAACAATCTGGATGTGCATCGGCTTGAGACGCTGTTTGATCAGGCTCATCAACGCCGCTTCGGGTATGCCCCGCCTCATGCCGACCCTCTGATTGCTGAACGCCTTGAGGTGGAGGTGCTCGATGTGGTCCCGGATGGCCCCTGGCAGTGGTCTGCTGATGTCAGCGGCGTCGCTGCTGGTGCTGCTGCTGCATCAAACCAGTGTCAACAGGCCCGCGTCCACTGGAACGACCAGGGCTGGTGCGTGGTACCGGTGCTGGAGCGCCGACAGCTGCCCTGTGATCAGCCACTGCACGGTCCGGCGCTGATCCTGGATCCCGCGGCTGGCATTGTTCTGGAGCCGGGGTGGATGGCCAGGCTGCTGAACAACGGCAGCGTGCTTCTGGAGGCCGCGACCGTCGTCGCCCATGAGAGATCTCCCGGGGCCGAGATCAGCGGAGTGAGTTCCCGAGAGGATTCGCTCCCAGACCCCGTGGATCTCAGCCTCTTTCATCACCGTTTCATGCAGATTGCCGAGCGCATGGGTGAAAGACTTCGCCAGACGAGTCGTTCGGTGAACATCCGAGAGCGACTGGATTTCTCGTGTGCACTGTTCGACTCGAAGGGGGCTCTTGTCGCCAATGCACCTCATATTCCTGTGCATCTGGGTTCGATGGGGGATGCCGTTGAGGATCTGCTTGGACAGATCCGTCGTGGCGAGCGGCAGTCACTGGCGCCAGGGGACACGGTGATCAGCAATGATCCCTTTCATGGCGGTACCCATCTGCCCGACATCACTGCGATCACCCCCTGTTTCACCGAGGGGGACCCGGATCCCTTCGCATTTGTGGCCTCTCGGGGCCATCACGCTGATGTGGGCGGACTGACGCCAGGTTCCATGCCTCCTTTCAGCACCAGCATCGACCAGGAAGGCCTTCTGGTGCGCAACCACTGGTTGTGCAAAGGCGGAACGCCGGATCGGCAGAGTTGGGACCAGTGTCTGCAGGGGCTCAGATCCCCGCCGAGGGCCCCCGAACTGCTCTGGGCGGATCTTCAGGCACAGGCCGCCGCCAATCATCTGGGTGCTGAACTGCTCGGTCAGCTTCTGCAGCTCGAGGGTCCGCAGCGTGTCCGGCGTTATCTGCTGCATGTTCAGGAGCATGCAGCGGAAACCGTCCGGCGCCTGCTCGGTCGTTTTCAGAACAGGACCTTCCAGGTGGAGCTCGACAACGGCGCGAGGCTCCGGCTGGCGTTGCAGGTGGATCACGAACGGCGACAGGCCGTGCTCGACTTCAGTGGAACCAGTGCCCAGGCCACGCACAACTTTCACGCTCCGCTGGCCGTGACCAAGGCTGCGGTGCTCTATGTGATCCGCTGTCTGGTGGAGGAGCCGATCCCCCTGAATGCCGGTTGTTTTCGTCCGCTGACCCTGATCGTCCCTGAGGGCTCTCTGCTCAATCCCCGTCCTCCTGCAGCAGTGGTCGCCGGCAATGTGGAAACCTCCCAGGCCCTCTGCAATCTTCTGTTTGCGTCGCTTGAGGTGATGGCTGCCGCACAGGGCACGATGAACAACCTCACCTTTGGGGACAGGGGCCGGCAGTACTACGAAACCATCGCCGGAGGAGGAGGCGCTGGCGAGGGGTTCCCAGGCTCAAGCGGTGTGCAGACGCACATGACCAACTCCCGGCTCACGGATCCGGAGATTCTTGAGCAGAGATTTCCTGTTCGGCTGCAACGTTTTGGCTTCCGTCACGGCAGCGGCGGCGCCGGCCGCTGGTGCGGTGGAGATGGCCTGCTGCGGGAGTTTCTCTTCCTTGAACCGATGACTGCAGCGCTGTTGTCCGGTTCGAGGAAAATCGCTCCTTTCGGCCTTGCTGGGGGAGGACCCGGTGAAACAGGAACGGCTCTGCTGACCTGTGCCGATGGCAGCGTTCGGGAGCTGGATGGCTGCGTGCAGCTTGATGTGAATGCCGGGGACCGATTGCTGATCGCCACACCCGGTGGTGGCGGCTGGAGGGGCCGATCATCGCGCTGATCACCGGAACCGCTGAGCCGATCACAGAGTCAGATCCTCCTCCAGCGCAAGGTTTGCACTGACACTGCAGATGTCGTCGAGCTCCTCCAGGGCATCAAGCAGCTTCAGGCACTGCCGGCTGCTTGCCGCGTCGTTCGGTGTCACCTGGGTGAGAGGCTGCCAGCAGTGGGCCCATTCCGCGACCGCCCAACCTTGATCACGAAGCCCTCTCTGCAGTGATTCAAGTGCTTCGAACGGCCCGTGCACCAGGGCCTCTTCAGCGCTCAGGAGCTCGTAACCCTCGGCCTCCAGGCTCAGCAGTGATTCCAGCAGTGATTCCTCGTTGAGCGCCGGGCTTTGCAGGCGCACTTCACTGCGGTGCTGAAACAGATAGCTCACGCATCCGCTTTCCCCGAGGTTGCCGCCATGTTTGGCGAAGGCGAGTCGCACAGCTGCCGCGGTGCGGTTGCGGTTGTCGCTCAGTGCCTCCACCAGCACGGCGACTCCACCAGGGCCATAGCCCTCATAGCGGATGGATTCGAGGTGTTCCGCGTCGCCGCCCTGGCCGGATCCCCTGGCAATGGCGCGTTCGATATTGCCCGCAGGCACTCCAGCGGCCTTGGCCTTGGCGATTGCCGTGCGCAGCTGGAAATTGCCGTCAGGGTCGCTGCCCTGGCGGGCAGCCACGCTGATTTCGCGACCGATCCTGGTGAACACAGCCCCTCGCTTCGCATCCACCACCGCCTTGGTGCGTTTGATCTGGGACCATTTGCTGTGGCCAGCCATCGGATGCTTCGGCGTGCGTCCGTTCAAAAGCTAATGATCGGGCTTGTGGCATCAGCTCCTTGCTTCGAACACCACCTTCGGTTTCACACCATTCTCTTCATCGGGCACACCGAGCCCAAGCATCCGTCCGCTGTCACTCAGCATCACCACCGCTTCAGCCGACTCCTCGATGCCGGGAGTGATCCTGCGCCCAAAACTCCAGTCGAGCTGTTCCCCAGCTGTCAGCAGGCGGCGGGGCAGATGCGGCAAAGCCAGCTCGGGAGGGAGCAAAGCCAGTGCGCCGTCCCCGACGTTTTCAGGAGCCTCCGGCAGAGGAACGGCCTGGTTGTCATGAAATCCCAGCGCCTGGGTGCGCCGGAGGCTGGCCAGACAGCCTCCGCATCCGAGTGATGCGCCCAGATCCCTGGCCAGTGACCGGATGTAGGTGCCTGCCGAGCAGTGCACCTCCACACTCAGCTGCGCGCGTGCAGCATCCCACCCCAGCACACGCAGCTGATGAATGGTCACCGGCCGTGCCGGAAGTTCCATCACCTCACCACGTCGCGCCCTTGCATGAGCCCGCTCCCCGTTCACATGCACCGCTGAGACCTGCGGAGGGTGCTGATTGATCAGGCCTCGAAACCGAGAGAGAGCCTGATCAAGTGCTTCAGAGCAGAGATCGGGCACTGAATTTCTGGACAGTTCATCGCCCTGAAGGTCATCGGTGTTGGTGGTGACCCCCAGCTGGATCACGCCTCGATAGGTCTTCTCACCGGGCAGATAGGGCAACAGTCTTGTCGCCTGTCCAACGGCGATCGGCAGTACCCCTGTGACCGCGGGATCAAGAGTGCCTCCGTGCCCCACCCTGCGGATGCCCAGCAGCCGTCGGATGCGAGCCACACATGCATGTGATGTCAGGCCCGCCGGCTTGTCGATCACGGCAAAGCCGATGGGCGCAGTCAAGGTGGCGGTCAGTTCTGATCGTCGACTGTGGCACCCTGCCGCTATCACCCGTTGGCACGCACGTAGGTTTGCTCGATCTCGATCTGATGGTCGATGCAGCCACCCAATGCCTCCGCTGGTATGGACATCCAGGATTTTCTCGACAGCGGCTTTTCGGTGAAGGAGCATCTCGCCTCCTACCTGTCGCTTTCGCTGCAGGAGGTTGCCGAACGGTTACCTCAGAGCACGGAGGATCTTGCTGCCATGCACCCGGGGGCCTTCGATCCCGAGCGAGCTGCTGATTTCTATGAGGACACGGTTGGGACCGGGCATCTGTTCGAGTTGGCGGCCTGGCATCTCAGCAGTTCCGACTACATCGCTGACACCCTGAGGCTGCAGCAGCAGTTCGCCCACGGGGATGTGCTCGATTTCGGCGGCGGTATCGGCACCCATGCACTGGCTGCAGCTGGCCTTGAGAGCGTCGGGCATGTCTGGTTTGTGGATCTCAACCCTCAGAACCGCGCATTCGTTCAGGACCGTGCAGCCCGCCTGGGACTTGAGAAGCGTCTGAGTGTTCACCGCGATCTCGACAGTCTCCCCGGTCGCAGTTTCGACACGGTGGTGTGTCTTGATGTGCTGGAGCATCTTCCCGATCCATCCGCGCAGCTGATGGAATTTCACCGGCGTCTTGCGCCGGGCGGCAGGGCTCTGCTCAACTGGTATTTCTACAAAGGTCATGACGGGGAATATCCCTTTCATTTCGATGACCAGGCGCTGGTCGAAAATTTCTTTCGCTGTCTACAGAGCAGGTTTCTGGAGCTGTTCCACCCCTGGCTGATCACAACAAGGGTCTACCGTCCGCTGAAAGATCTCTGAGCGGAACAATCGATGGCTCAGACCGTTGAACAGGGTCGCTGGCTGATTCGCCTGATTGTGCTCAAAAAGCTGTTTCTGGCTGTTGTCCTGCTGGCGATCAGCCTTGCTGCAGTGCTGGGGGATTTGCACTACGCCGAATTGTCCGATTTCGCCGACACCTGGGGGAAGGCGGACCGTCAATTTCTTTCATCTCTGGCTGAAAAAGGGACGCTTCTCGGCCCTACCCGTCTGATGCGTCTGGCTCTGGTTTCGGGGCTCTATGCCGCCCTGATCCTCGTGGCAGCCTGGGCCACCTGGGTCGGTCGCCGCTGGGGCGAATGGCTGCTGGTGGGCGTTCTCGGTCTTGCACTGCCTCTGGAACTCGAGCATGCCCTGCATGAACAAAGCCCCAGACCATGGATTGTTCTGGGGCTCACGGTGATCGGCCTTGTTCTGACGACCCGCATGGCACTGACCCCGGAGCGGCACCAGTGACAGCAGACGGTGTTCGGCTCAGACGGCTGCAGTGACATTGATGCGCTTGCGGTTGCGCAGGCCGCGGCGGATCGATTCGAACTTCACCACACCGTCGGTCAGTGCGAAGAGGGTGTCGTCCTTTCCGTGACCGACATTGACGCCGGGCAGCACCGAGGTGCCGCGCTGACGAATCAGGATGGATCCCGCTGTGACGGATTCGCCGCCATAGGCCTTCACGCCAAGGCGCTTGGAATTGGAATCGCGGCCGTTGCGAGTTGAACCTGTGCCTTTCTTATGAGCCATGAGGAGGGATGGAAGAGGAGAAAACGTTTGGGTGCGTGTGAACGGGAGATCAGCCGATGGCTTTGCCGCCGACGGAAATCGACTGAACCATGACTCGGGTCAGTTCCTGACGATGACCATTCTTGCGACGGGTCTTCTTCTTTGGGCGCATCTTGTACACGATCACCTTGGGACCGCGACGGTGAGCCATCACCTTCAGCTCGACGCTGGCGTCCTTCACAAAGGGCTTGCCCAGAGTGGTGCCCTTGGCATCCTTGACCAGCAGCACGTTGTCGAGCGTGACGGTCGCATCCACCTCGGCATTGAGTCGGTCGAGATCGTAATAACGATTGGGTTGCAGCCAGAACTGCTGACCCGATGCCTCGACAATCGCGTAGGTGCCCGTTTCAGGAGCGGCAGAGGCTTTGGAACTGGTGTCGGCCATGAGCTGAAGGACGCGGTCAGGCTCGGATGAACCGATTTGGCCTGAGCCGCAATCGAAAGACAAACAAAGATCCTCGTTCTTCTTAGTCCCTTTCGTCAAGATTCAGCTCAGGACCCTTCGCGGTGGATGGCTCGTCCGGCACTCACGATCGCCTTGCTGCTCAAGACGCGAGATCTTGTGGATATCTGCCGTCAATGGCTGCCGGTGAATCGTTATTCGCCGGTTGATCTCGGGGCTGTTGACTCCGGCCAGGGTCTTGTCGAGCTGCTCTCACGCCAGCGTGAGGCGGTGGATGCTGTCGTCATCGAGCAGGCGTTGCTCGATGACGGGACACGGGAGGCGCTCAGTTCCGAGGGACTGCTTTTCCCAGCTGTGGTGGTGGGTGAGCTGATGGGCCGGGTGGACTACCACCCCGAAGAGGTTCATCTGCCCGGAGACCAGCTGGAGCAGCTCGGTTACAACGTGGATGCCGCCATCTCACGCTTCCTGCGCCAGGGCCAGAAGGACTCCAGGCCTGAGGACGGCGCTGAACAGAACGCCATGCCTGCAGTGGAGGGCAGTGCCTGGAAGCTGTCCAGTCGCCTGCAGGAGCGCCTCGGTTACCTGGGCGTCTTCTACAAGCGGGACCCTTCACGCTTTCTCGCCAATCTCCC
>CEUU01007518.1_pt1 | contig 10683 bp, 8 predicted proteins | sample 531321 | NCBI WGS metagenome assembly CEUU01 (sample SAMEA2622658, study PRJEB7988) | marine metagenome | isolation source: saline water (ENVO:00002010), including
ATTAAATCCCAGTGGTCATCGTCGTTGGCCGGGCAGAGTGCTTCAACACTACCGGAGATAAAGTCAGAGACTACGCAATCGACGGCTACGCCTTCACCGGCAACCAGAATACCGCTCTGGCCCGTGGCCCGGAAGGTGGCTTTTATGCCTTGACTCTGCATGCCTCGGGCCAGGCTCAGTGTGGTGTACATTTTACCCACTGAACAATCCGTACCTACGGTCAGCAAACGTTTGCCCGGGCGTTTGACGCCGGTACCGGTTTTAAATTTGGTGGTGGGGTGGCGAATGTCTATCAGGCGGCGACCGAGTGCCTGGGCTTTTTCAGCTATTTCAGGAATATCAGCCAGTTTATCGTGCAGGCCATTAATAATATCCATGCCGGCTTCCAGGGCGGTAATAATGGAAGCAACCAGCGACGGGTCAAGCACGCCGCCGCTGTTGGCAAAACCCAGTACAAATGCTTTGGCGCCTTGTTGCGCACCTTCTTCGATGGTCATGGCTGGCAGGCCGGTGGTCACACTGCAGCCTGGCAGGGAATATTCGCCCACGCACATCTCAGGGCTCCAGTCCGCCGCGCTCTTAGCCATTTTGATGCTGAGCGGATCCGTAGCATTGCCGATAAAAAGTAAATAAGGGGAAGGCAGGTTCATGATAACTCCTTGAACAGAGGTCACATAAGGTGACTGAAGAAGACGAATACAATGGGTCTGTACCCTAAAGCCATCGACTAATGAATTCCAGCGTTATTCTTCATTAATAAAATGCTTCAGGGTCGGCCTCTGGTGGTCGTCTTTAACAATACGCGTTGAGCTGATCCAGATAGACTTGCTTATCGTCTTCGGGTAACCAGGTCACGGTAAAGGCATTGGCCATCAACGTTTTAAGTTCTTCTCGGCTAAAGTCGCCCTCTTGCTGCAAGGCAATCAGGTTTTCGTTCATATATGCCCGAAAATAAGCCGGATCGTCGGAATTGATGGTGGCCAGCATGCCTTTATCGAGCATCTGGCGAATTTCGTTGGAGGTTAACGACTGCACCACAAACTGATTGGATACCGGGCACACGGTGAGCCCCAGTTTGTGGCTTTTAATCAGTTCGCAAAGGTCATCAGATTCCAGCGAGTTAACCCCGTGATCAATGCGGTCTACGCCGATAATTTCGATGACCTGACGAATATGCTCCAGGGTGTTTTTCTGGTTCACGTCACAATGCATGGTGAGCTTGAGGCCCCATTCTTTGGCCAGCTTAAACACCTCACGAAATTTTACCGGTGGGTTGTTGTGCTCATCGGAGTCAAGTCCCACTCCAACCAGCCAGCCAAGGTAAGGCTTGGCCATAACTAAATGTTCCATGGCGCTTTCGGCCGACATATTGCGCAAAAAGCACATTATGAGCTGGCTGCGGATCCCCAGCTTTTCTTCTGCCGCTGTCTGCGCCTTTCTGATCCCGGTGATCACCGTATCAAAACTAACCCCGCGACTGGTGTGGCCCTGGGGGTCAAAGAATAATTCGGTATACACCACATTCTGCGACGCGGCTTTTTCCAGGTAATCCCAGGTTAGCTGATAAAAATCGTCTTCATCTATCAGCACGCTCATTCCGGCATAATAAATTTTCAGAAAAGAGGGTAAGTCGTGGAAATCGTAAGCAGCGATCAGTGCTTCAGGGGTATCGTAGGGGAGTTCGATGTTATTTTTCTTCGCCAGCGCAAAGCTCAGTTCGGGTTCCAACGTGCCCTCAATATGAACATGTAACTCTGCCTTTGGCATACCTTCGATAAATGCTTGCATACACACTCCGTATTCTTGTCAGATGGTATTCATCGGGTTTTTGTGGAGATCATTCAGGTATGTTTTGCAAGGATTATTCCCTGGCAGGTAAAAATCTAACCGATTGTTTAAACAGAGGTTGTTATTCCTGATGGCCGGCCGAATGTGTCACAACGGTGCAAAATTGCCCGAAAACATGGCAAGCCACCAGATCTGGTTTAGCGCCGCAGTTTGGGTTTACCCCGTTGCCAGAACTGCGCGCCGTCGTAAGGCAAGTCGTCTTCTACGGTAAAGGTTTTATCCGCAATGATCCGGCCATTCAGTTCCAGGGTCATTCGCCAGTCGCCCACTTTGTTACTCAGTGGTTCCCAAAGCGTATCGCCCAGATAGAAATCCCAGTCATTGGAGCGAATATACTCCTCGCCGTCAAAGGGCGGCATTGGAATACCGTCTTCGTCGGGAATGTCGGGATGATAAATGCAATAGCGAACCTGCTGATTTTTGGCGCGCTTTATGTTAACAATAAAGCCAAACTCAATATCCAGCTCCAATGGAATATGATTGGTGAACGTCTTAATTTTGGGTAGTGCTTTGGCGTCGGCATCCCACTTGGTGTGAATACCATAAGTGACTATTTCTATTATGGGTTTTGGCTTTGCCATAGAATGCTATTTCTAATTGTATGATAATTTTTATGTTAGCAAATTTAACCAGGGATTTCTGCCCCCGCCTATGAAAACACTCCTCCTCTCTGTTTTGGTTTGTGCCAGTATTTTACCTGTGGCCCGAGCCGGTGTAACCGTTCATCAGTTAAACGAAAATGTCTCGTTTCAGGCTGTCACCTGGCAGGATAATTACGCAGTAGCTTCCGGTACCTCTGGTGGGATTTATTTGTCTGGCGATGATGGCGCAAGCTGGCAGCAGATACCTGCCCCAACCGGCTCACAAAGCAGGCAGTTTCGTGATAATCAACGTCTCAGTAACGGCCGCCTGGTAGTGATGAGTGCCGGGGAAGGCCCTGATTCCGGCATGTTTATCAGCGATGATAACGGTGAGCACTGGCAGCAGGTGTCACAGGGACAGCAACAAAGCACCTTTTATGACTGCTTTTATATGACCTCGCTGACCATGGGCTGGTTATATGGCGATTCCGATGAGCAGGGCTTGTTTGTGCTGGCCACCACCGATGGCGGACTAAACTGGCAAAGACAGTCTCTGCCTATCAAAGCTCAGTCATCAGAGGGTGGGTTTGCCTCCAGCGGTACCTGCCTTAATGAGGCTCCGGGCAGGGGAATTGTGATTGGCACCGGTAATGGTGATACACCGCGGCTACTATTGCTTGAGGGAAACCAATGGCAAAGTATTGAAAGCCCGATTTCAGGCGGCGAGGCTGGTGGGATTTTCTCTGTGCAGGCAACAGTAAATACCGTGCTTGTCAGTGGCGGCAGTCTAAAGCTGGCCGGCGCTCCGGCCAGTGCCTGGCAATATTTCATTGATAGTGATACCTGGCAGGCATTACCTGAATTACCATTACAAGGCGCTGTATATGGCTCAGCTTTACTGGCTACAACCGAAGGCGTTGAGTACTGGGTAAGTAACCCTCAGGGCGTGGCAGTATTAAAACCTGGCGCCGATAAATGGCAAATAGTCAGCCAAAGTAATATCTGGAGCCTGGCCTGTCAGGCTGAAAAGGGCTGTATAGGCGTGGGTAAAAAAGGCGTGGTGGAGCTGTACCGGTAACTCACCAGCAGGAATAAAAAAAGCGCCCGGGGACTGGGCGCTTTGGTTACTGACAGTTAGATTAGTCAACTGGCACCACAACAACCGATTCCGGCGCGGTGTAACTCATGCTGTAATCCGCTGCGATGTCGCCACTGGCGCTATTGAGAATATTATCAAAGCGCATGATCACGTTGTTAGACTTCTCTGCAACATACACATGGCCATTGCTGAGCATTAAGTCTACCGGGTTGCCGAGCATAGAGTTCGGTCCGGCAATCATTACACTCATCTCAGCTAAGCCATTTGCCATACCGGCTGCCGGAATAACATAGAGCTTACCGTCGGTTGCACTGGCGGCGCTGCCCACATCAGAAATTACCAGACTATCAGACTGCGGATCGTAGTCTATGCCATGAATGTTAGTTGGCGCAGTGATGGGCGCTCCGCCTATAGCTGGCGTAATTAAGCGGTCTTCACCGGTAATCGTTGTCATGCCCGACATGAGTTTGCGGGTGACTTCGTCAAATACCGCTACAGTACCGTTAGTCAGGGCTACAAAAGCACGGTCGGTGGTAGCATCGTAGTCAACGTCCCACGGGCGCGCATCGTTACTTGCAACCAGTGAGAGCAGTGGCGCCACATCCCCTGACGCGCAAGACGAAAATACCTGCACCGCTGGGGTATCGGGATTGAACTCAGCCACAAAGACCAGTCCGTGAGCAGACGACACGTCCACCCCCTTCGGTGTAACCAAACCTGTATTGGCTCCCATAATCATGTGATCCTGAGACATTGTGTAACTGTCGTCATCCCGCATGCTGGCCAGGCGGTTGATGATGAGTACTCCACCCATGGCTGAATCGATATCATCGAAGGTAACGGCACCATCGCCTAAGGCGTCTATGGTAACACTTTCAATGCTCATGCCCGCATCAAAGCTGCCCAGGGTACTGCTGAGTACTGCACTGTAACGGGAGATTTGGCCGGTGGTCGGGCCCGCTGCCGAGGGATTACTCGATACCACAATGCCATTGATGGTTGTGGCGGTGAGCGCATTGTCCGATGCATCCATCAGGTCCATCGCCGGCATCACCTGAGCCAGAGACTCTGGTTTACTGGTAGTGGTTGCAAGGGTGGGGGCCATGTCGCCATCCGGCCCATCGAAAATGTTAGTGAAAACAAGGATGGCATCGTTCGACTTTTCTGCCACACGCAAAGTTGTGCCGGTAAGAATAATGTCTACCGGATTACCCAGCATCGACATCGGGCCGCCAACCTGACGGGCAGGTAATGTATTACCATCCGCCATTGCAGCATTATTGATCACAAACAGCTGGCCATCATCGGCCACGGCCGCATCGCCCACATCAGAAACAACCAGACGATCGCTCCCGGCGTCATAAACAATACCGTGCAGGTTTACCGAGAGCTGATTTCCATCGGCATCTGCCGGTACAATAGAACGCATGACTGTAGGCGAAAAACCGGATCCCATGACATTATCATGAACGGCTACAGTACCGTCGGTGAGAGCCACATACATGCGATCGTTAACTTCATCTACCGTGACATCCCATGGCTTGGCCGACAGCGGAATTTCTGCAACCGGCGTTACATCGCCTGCTGCCTGACTGCCAAAAATGCTGATCCGCATGCCGTTAAAATCCGCCACAAACACCATGCCGCTGTGCTCGGCCAGATGGATCCCTTTGGGGTTGGTAAGGCCGGTGTTGGCCCCGGTGATATCTTTGTCATAAGCAGGCATATACATGCCGCCGGAGCGGGATGTCATTCGGCACACCGTACGTAAGCTGCCGGTACTGCTGTCGCCAGCCTGAAACAGATTACCAGTGCTATCCAGCATCACACCTTCATTATTACCACTGGTGAACTGGCTTAACATAGCCGCATTTTGGTCGGCCCGGGTCAGGGTGCCGCGATTTGAATCGCCGTTGTTGGCAATTAAGAATACGCCTTGGGGTAATCCTGGTGCGCCATCGCTTCCATCGTTACCATCCGCGCCATCCATTCCAGCCGGGCCTGCAGGGCCAGTATCACCGTCATCTACGCAGCCGCTAAGTGCCAGGGTGAGTGACAGGGCGATGATCGACGGGCCTAAGCTCCAATGATAATTTGTATTCATTTTCCGTATCTCCTTGTAATGGGTATGACTGCCATACTGCAGGGTGATTTAAAGCAGCCGTCATTAGCCAAACGAGCGAGTTGCCGGACTGGATGCAAAATAATAAAAATAAATTTATAAAAAATTTAAAGGTATAAATAAAATATGGGTATCAGTGTGTTTTCCCTTGCTTAACGGCTATTTGCCTATACATCATTACCAGCAACCGACCCTGAACAGAGATGGAATTTATGGATAAAGCGCGACAATTGAGCCGGGCAAAACGACAGGCCGGACTCTGGTTACTCGGCGCGGCTGGCCTGTTTATCTGCATCAGTGTGTGGCAAACCTTACAACCATCGCTGAGTAACCATACTACTCTGGGCTTAATTAAAATGATGGCCGAGGCCGCGCTGGTAGGGGGGCTGGCTGACTGGTTTGCCGTAAGCGCGTTATTTCGGCCTATCCCGGCCTTTAAGCCGATCCCCCATACCAATATTGTGGCCCGCAATCAGCGCACGATAGCCGCTAATCTGGCCGAGTTTGTGAAAGAAAAGTTCTTTCATGAACAGGCTATCGAATCCCTGGTGGCGCGCAGTTCTCCGGCAAAAGCCATGGGCTTGTGGTTATCGCAAAGCAACAATGCTGCACGCCTGGCCCATTATGTGGCCGACAGTCTTACCGGCTTATTAAACGTGATTGATGACACGCCCATTCAACAAGCTCTGCGCCGCTCGGTAGACCGGGGCTTGCGCAAAATCCCAATGGCAGCCCTGCTGGCAGGTTCCCTCAGAGTGATGACCAGGGATAACCGTCACCAACAGCTGGTGGATAAGCTCATCGATAAGCTGGCCGGCGCATTACAAAGCGAGGAAACCCAGGCACTTATTGCCGATAAGCTCAACATCTGGCTGAAAACCGAGTATCGCCGGCTAGAGAAAATACTGCCCTCTGGCTGGTTAAGTGAGCAGGGAGCGGCAATTGCCGTTAGTGCCGTTAGCCACACCTTGCAGGATATTAGTAACGATCCGGCGCACCCGGTCAGGCAGGCGTTAAACGAACAGATCACCCGCTTTATCGACGGTCTTGAAACGGACCCGGTGGCGCAGCAAAAGCTTGAAGATTTCCGTAACCGGCTACTGGAAAGCGAGGCACTGCATAATTACCTGCAGCGGATCTGGCAGGATATTCATCAGTGGTTAAGTGATGATCTGGCCAACGCTGACGGTCAGGTGGTAAAACGACTGAGCCGGTTGTTCAGCGACACTGGCGCGAGACTTTTAGCCGATAAAGACTTACAGGCAGCAGTGAATCATCATATTGGCGTAGCCGCCCGTTATATCGCCCCGGAGCTGGCCGGTTTTCTTACCGAACATATTCGCCGCACCATTGAAAGCTGGGATGCCACCGACATGGCGCGTCAGATTGAATTAAATATCGGTAAGGACCTGCAGAAAGTGCGTATTAACGGCACCCTGGTTGGTGGCCTGATTGGCGGTGTGCTGTTTACTATTGAATATGCCATCAGTCAGCTTGTCTAAGCGGCCCGGGTATACTGACTGAAATATTGCTGCGCACACTGACGGCCCATTCGGTAACCTTTAATCAGCCTGGCTTTATTCATGGTCAGACGTTTTACCGGAAAGTCTGCCGGCGGCGCGATTATTTGTATTTTGCAATCGGCCGGCGGATTGGCAATAAACTTCAGTGTCTCGTTATAGGTGGCACTGCGCTGGTGGATTGTATTGATAAGTGCCGGATAATCGGCAAACATCTTGTCGGTCATCCACGGTGTTTTTTCTTCTGGTTTCTGATAGCCCCAGGACTGCGACAGAATAACCGTAATGTCGCGACAGCCTTGCTGATAAGCATGTTGTACCGGAATAGCGTCGGCCACGCCACCATCCACATAAAAATCATCCTCCAGTTGTGGCGGTGTACGGTAAACCAGCGGTAGGGCGCAGGTAGCTTCCATTAGTTCATCAATGTTTTCTGCAGTCGCCTGATGATACTCGGCGCGGCCAGTATGCATATTGGTAATTGCCACCTGCAGCGGTACCTGCTGGCTCAATGCGTCCACGTTGAGAGGGTAGCGTTCACGGGATTCACACCACAGCCATTTTACGTCAGTCATATGGCCTTTCATGACAAATCGCAGCGGATTAAAAAAGTCCCGCTGGGTTGCCATGCGTAAGATAATGCGGCGGTTACGTTCGGCATTTCCTGTCAGGTAGCCTGCGGCACTGGTAGCGCCGGCAGAGACGCCCACCACCAGATCAAAAGGGTAATACTGTTGTTGCTGAAAACTGTCGAGAACGCCGGCGGCAAAGATGCCACGCATGGCGCCTCCTTCTACAACTAGGGCACGCTTCATAATGCAATTCCGTTTATTTTGCTGTCACCGTTAATTTACCGTACCGGAACAACAACCATTGATGAAATAAATTTTATTGATTAATCGGTATAAACGAATGAAGGGGCGGGCGGGGATCAATAGTGTTTTTAGAGTATCCCCGGGCAACCGACTGGCAGGCCCGGGGAGATATTACAGGGCGGATTAGTGACGCTTAAACGGTGGTTTACCGCTAAAGTCAGTGGTTGGCTGCTCTGAGCCGACCTCAAACTGTGCAACGTCAACAACCCGAACACATTCGGTAGAGCGTTTAAATGGTGGTTTGCCGCGCAGGGTTACGGTTTTTACGTCTTCACATTGTGCGCTGGTTTCAAACTGGGCCACATCAACAGTGCGGGATTGTACAAAGGTACGCTTAAAAGGCGGTTTACCAGAGCGCTCAACAACCATGGTGGTATCGGTGTTGTTCATTTCTGGTGCAGCCTGGGCTGAAGTATGGGCAAATGACAAGCAGGAAACAGCCAATAAAGGCAAAATTGATAATTTCATTGTAGTGTCCTTGAAGATTTAAAACAGTTTTAGCATTTTTTATAGGCAATACGAGTGTAATTAAGCCCTTCATAAAAAGTAATACCATCTCGTGATAGTAATTAACTATCAATATTAAGGGTTACGCTTCATCTGGTGATAAGGATTGGTTTGAATTGTTATAATTTGGTGCGGTGTAGCACTTATTTTGTGCGCTGGCGGCGGATCTGCTGAGCGCATACCATTGAAAACAATCACCTACGTTTTGGTGCTTAATTTGCTGACTACTCTGTGAGTCTCAAAAGATGAACTCACCCCGGTAAGTCCTGAATCAGTCAGTGAGTGAGAATGCGTATGTTTGTTAAACCAGTTAAAACCCTGTTTGCCGCCATGGCAATGCTGGTAAGCACCAATCTTGCTCTGATCGCTTCAGTCCAGGCCAACAGCTTTGCACTGACTACCAGTGAAGGCGGTACGCTTTATCTGCAGAGTCAGGTGGATAACGAGTCTGATACGCTGTTTTTAATTGATACAGGCTCCTCGCTTACCGTACTTAATAAGGCAACCTTTGCCCGCATCAAACAAACTCAGCAGGTCACCGAAGATGGCCTGGTTATCGCCAGGCTGGCGAATGGCCGTCAGCATAAGGTGAAGCTGTATAATGTGCCGCTGCTAAGCCTGAGCAACGATTGCCAGTTTACTAATGTTAGCGTGGCAGTGATGAACAATGAGCACAACATTCTGGGCATGGAACTGCTTAGTCGTGCCGCACCGCTGGGCATTGAGTTGGCGCCAGCCAGACTTACCCTGAGCCAGTGCGACCAGTCGCAGCTCCACGCCAGCATTTCAGTCAGCGATTAGGCTTTACCTGGCTGGCAGGTATAGAGTGGCGATGCAGGATCCGTCTCGCCTCCCGTTTAACATCATCTCTTTTTCGCCAATTCCATAATAAATCCCGATGCCGGGTAATGGCTTCATCTGGCTGTGCAACAGGGTGCAGGTAACGCTCTGGTACCGGTTGCTCCATTGCCATATGGGTGAGTGGCGGTATTAGCCAGGGCGCAAAGAGTTCCTCGTTTGGCAGATGGGCAATTTCAGGCACCCACTGGCGAATAAAACTGCCGTCGGGATCGTTGTCTTCAGCCTGTTTTACCGGGTTATAAATTCGCAGGGTATTGGTGCCGGTTACGCCTGCCTGCATCTGAAACTGCGGGTAATGAATTCCCGGCTCAAAATCGAGGAACTGACGAGCCAGATGGTGCACGCCCAGTCGCCAGTCGATCAGCAGGTAATGGGTTAGAAAGCTCACCAGCATGGCACGCATGCGAAAGTTTAAATAACCAGTGTGATTAACACAGCGCATACAGGCATCTACCATGGGTATGCCGGTGGTGCCTGTTTTCCATGCCGTGAGGTCGGCTTCAACCTTGTCATCATCGCGATAAGGAAAGTGCTTATAGGCATGATTGACCGCGCGAAATTCCTGTTCGCACTCACTTTCGAACTTCTGAATAAAATGGCAATGCCAGTGTAATCGCGACGCAAAAGCGCTTAACGAACGCGAGCGTTTGCTGCCAGCACTATTTAAAGCCTGATAAACCTGGCGCAGGCTGATATTGCCCCAGGCCAGGTACGGCGACAGCCTGGAGCAACTGTTAAAGCTGGCCAGCGGGCTGGAGATATGACGGTGATAATGGGTGTGCCGGTCTGTCAGAAAACTTGCCAGCAGTTTATGGGCGTGGTGCTCGCCACCTGGCTGCTTGCCATCGTCGGGTTGATGCAAACGCGCGGCAATATCGCCGGGTACCCGGTTAACCAGAGACTTATTAACGTACCAATGAGGGTGATGCAGATCAGTCGATAAAGCGGGTTGGGCCATCACTTGTTGCCAACGCTGATGCCAGGTGCGCCGGTGAGTAATACCGCGCTGCACCCCGGCATAGTTAAATTCCCGCCAGGTGATGTTGTGCCTCTTAAACAGCGCGCTGAGTTGCTTATCCCGCTCAAAGGTACAATGCAGCCCGGTTTCGGCATAACTGACCACTTCGATGTGTGGGTGTGCTGCTATCAGCCGGCGAAAAAATGCCACGGCGTTATCGTAGCTGACATGCAGTTCGCCCCCGACCGCCTGTAACGTGCGCTGCATGGCCAGCAGGCTTTGCCACACAAACCGCCAGTGGCGTTCTGAATG
>CEUU01107503.1_pt1 | contig 10678 bp, 10 predicted proteins | sample 531321 | NCBI WGS metagenome assembly CEUU01 (sample SAMEA2622658, study PRJEB7988) | marine metagenome | isolation source: saline water (ENVO:00002010), including
GAGCGGTACTGGCAGCGCTGCAATGGAAGCCTCAATTGCAAACTTTATAGAAGAAGGAGAGAAAATTTTAATTGCTAAAAAGGGATATTTCGGAGATAGGCTTGTGGATATGGCTTCTAGATATAAAGCAAATGTCTTAGTCATTGAAAAGGAATGGGGTGAGGCCTTTTCTCTTGAGGAAATTAAATATGAGATAGAGAAAAACAAACCATCTATTTTTGCTATAGTTCATGCTGAAACATCAACCGGTGTTCTTCAACCATTAGAGGGCATAGGAGATATCTGTAGAAATAACGATTGTTTATTTTTAGTAGATGCTGTAACTTCTTTAGGTGCAGTAAAGCTTTTTGTAGATAATTGGAAAATAGATCTTGCTTACAGTTGCAGTCAAAAAGGTTTAAGTTGTCCTCCTGGTTTAAGTCCTTTTACTATGAATAGAAGGGCAGAAGAAAAATTAAATAATAGAAAATCTAAAGTTCCTAATTGGTATTTAGATCTTTCATTATTAAATAAATATTGGGGTTCAGATCGTGTATACCATCACACAGCACCAGTAAATATGAATTATGCAATGAGAGAGGGTTTAAGATTGATTGCCGATGAAGGTTTAGAGAATATTTGGACAAGACATTTAAATAATTCTAAAAAACTCTGTCGAGGACTTGCTGAATTAGGTTTAGAACTCCATGTCTCTGAAGAATATAGGTTACCTACTTTAACAACAGTAAAAATACCAAGTGGAGTTGATGGTGATCTGTTCAGGAATCATCTTCTAAGAGAATTTGGAATTGAGATTGGAAATGGTTTAGGTTCTTTGTCAGGAAGGGTATGGAGAATAGGCCTTATGGGATATAATTCTAGTACTGAAAATGTTGATATATTATTAAATTTATTTGATACTGAATTAAAGAAATTTTCTATTTTTGGTTCCGCAACTTTATAAACCAGTTCTTAAGTAGTAAGCTAGATTCTTCTTCAAAAATTCCATGTATTACTTCCATTTTATGATGAGCACTTATATGCTTTGATAAGTCAATTGTTCCTCCTAAACCACCTCTTTTTGGATCACTTGCAGAAAATATAACTTTCCCCATTCTTGATTGTATTAATGCCCCAGCACACATGGGGCATGGTTCTAAATTAACAATCATGGTGCAATCATTAAATCGCCAATCATTTTTTATCCATGATGCTTGTCGCAAAGCTATTAATTCGGCATGACCGAGTGGATCCTTATTAATTTCCCTTTTGTTACTACCTCTGCCTATACATCTTCCATTTTCGTCTATTATTAATGCTGAAATTGGTAACTCTTTTTCTCCAACATCTTTTGCTCTTCTAAGCACTACTCTCATCCATTTACTATATTTTAGGTAGATGTTTTTCTCACTTGTAATTGAATTTTTTAAATTGCTTTCAGTTTCCCTCATATATTTTTTAAATTATTTGTTATGAATTAAAAATGACTAAAGAATTTAATAACTATAATATTGAATATTTCCCATCCCACATTGGAGATAACAAAGAATTATTAACACTTTTGAATAAAACCTCAGAAATATTGTGTAACTGGTTTTCAGATACAAATAATTTATCGCCAATCCCCCCTAATAATATTTTCAGAAATTCATTACCAGAAGATAGTGGATGCAACACTAAAGTACTTTTAGAAGAAATTAGGAATTTATTGTATACCTCCTTTACCCCTTCACATCCAGGTTCATTAGCTCATCTTGATCCTCCACCCTTAGCAATATCTATTATTGGAGATTTAATAGCCTCTGGTCTGAATAATAATCTTTTAGCAGAGGAATTATCACCAAGCATTTCTATTCTCGAGAGAGATATATGTAAATGGTTTGCAAAAAAGGTTGGATTTACTGATATTTCAGGCGGAATAGCAGCTAGTGGTGGAACATTAAATAATTTAAATGCGCTTGTTACTGCAAAATATAATGCTGGTTTAATATCTAATAATAACGCAGTTTTAATACTAAGTAAGGACGCTCATGTTTCTTTTAAAAAATGTGCAAGAATATTAGGTCTAAAAGATGAAAATATTTATTTTGTTAATACTGATGAGAATGGGAGAATGGATTTTTCAGCTTTTGATTTTCTAATTAATAGTTTATTAAAATCCGGGAAAAAGATATTTGCCGTAGTTGCTACTTTTGGAACCACTATTACCGGTGCTTTAGATCCTATAAATGAGATAGGTTATAAGTGCAAGGCAGAAAATATATGGTTTCATATTGATGCCTCTATTGGCGGGATTTTTTTAATCACAAATAAAGAATTTAATAATATTCCAGACTTTAAAATTAGTAATGCTAACTCGATCACCATTAACCCTCAAAAACTCATTGGAATTGCAAAGACCTCCTCTCTTTTACTAGTCTCAAATATTAATACATTAAAAAATACATTTCATACAGGACTTCCATATATTGATTCATTAGAGGATACTGTGAATAGAGGTGAATTAGGAGTCCAGGGGTCTAGACCTGCAGAAATTATTAAATTATGGCTAGGTTTAAAATTCTTAGGACTAGAAGGTATTGAAAATATATTAAATTCTTATATTTTAAAAAAATCAATTTTTTTAGATCATTTAGATAAATCTAAGTTTGAATTATTTTCTGGGCCATTACATATAGTATCTTTCTTACCTAAAAATATGAATAATGAAGAATCTAATAATTGGACTTTAGCAGTGAGAAAATATCTATTAGATAAAAATTACATGATATCTCGTCCTTTATTTAAAGGTAAGTATTTTCTAAGAATTGTATTTGGAAATTTTAATACTAGTGATTCTCATATTTTAGAATTAACAAACTTATTAAATAATTTCACCTTATGAAAAGGTCAAAATTAATTGCAATAATTACTGGAATTATCTCAATAATAATCTGTGTTATTTATTTGTTATTTGTTAGTATTTTTGACTTCAGAACTCTTTTAAATGATTATCTAGTCAATCAAAATCAGAATATGGCGGCAATTGTTTTTTCGATGAGGAATTATTTCTTTTATTAATTTTCTTCAAGGCTTCATTTAAAAATTCTTTAAAAATATCTTCTCTTTTATTGATTTTATATTCGTTCTCAACGACTTCCTGAATTCCCCCATCACCCCAATCTTGATTCTGCTCAAAATATTTAATGAATGAAAGTCCTACAATTTTTATAATCCATGCTGTTGTAATTGACTCAAGTGATCTAGTTATAAAACTTGTGGAAAAATTTGTAGATAATAAATTTGTAATAAGATTCATCCCCCCTTTTACTACTCCTAAGCTAGCTAAAACCCCAATTATCGATTTAGTTAATTCACTGGCCTTTTCTTTCGTTAATTTCGATCCATAAATTTTTGAAATTTCTATTGTCATTTGAACATTTATTACACCTGTAGCTAGTAAATCTATTCCAGGCATAGGCGTTATAAATATAACTCCACTAGTGATCCATGAATATCTATTGATTATTTTATTCGCCGCACTTTGTCTTTGCTTATTAATAATTTTCTTACTAACTAATCCTAATTTATTACATTGAAAAAGAATATTATCTGCTAATAAGTCTTCGCCATTTTTATCAAGTATGTTGATAATTTCAGCGAATAAATTATCTACGATAAATGTCTGTTTTCTCATAGAATTTTCGTGTCTCGAGAAAGTTTGAGGAGATGCACTTGTTAATATGACTTTTGAATTAGAAGAATATTCTCCAATTAATCTATAAATATTTCTTTGAATCATCTCATTTTGATTTTTTGATCTTAAATCACATTTATTTAGTGCAATTATAATAGACTTTCCAATCTGAGATAATTTTTCAAATAGATATAGTTCATATTTATTTAGATCTTGATCTACTACAAAAATTATGAGATCAGATTTTGCTGCTTTTATTATTGTACTTTTTTCTCTTTCTTCACCTTCTATAGATGCTTCAAATAAACCTGGAGTATCAATAATATTTATATTTCTTTTTAATATTGGTATGTTAATTTTGTAATCATATATTTTCTTTGTTGTTCCTATGATTGGTGATATTTCACCAATAATATTTTTAAGTAGTGCAGATGCTAATGAGGTTTTACCACATGAACCTGCTCCAAAAAGGATTACATTATAATCTGATAATTTTAATTGTTTTTCTATTTTGATTTTTTCATAATTTATTATTTCCTTATTTACTTCATTATTTATCAAATTTTTAATCTCGTTAATATTCTGAAGACTTTTTTCTGCAGCAGAAAATTTGTTATTAATTTTATATATTTTATTTTTAAAAATAGCTTTGTATATTAATTTCTTAAAAAGTTTTTTATTATTTTTGTATAGAATAAAAGCTGCAATTAGAAAAATTATAAGGGTATATATATTTAATATATTTTTTAAAATATTTATAAATAAATATATTATTAATAGAGGGATAATATATTTATTATAATTTTTTAAAAAGTTTATCATTATTTTTAAGTTTTATATTTAAGGTATCCAATAATTAATATAAGGACACCTAAATTAATAGATAAATCTGCAAGGTTGAAAACAGGAAAATTTATAAATCTTATTTTAATGAAATCTATTACATACCCATCAATAATCCTGTCTAATCCATTACCTAAACTACCAGCCAATATAAATGAAAATCCATATTTATTGACAAGATTATTTTCTTTAATAAAGATCAGATAAATTAAAATAATTGATGATAATATACTTATGCATGATAAAAGCAATCTATTCCCACTAAGAATATTAAATGCTGCTCCATTATTTTTTACGTATTCTAGTGTAAAAAATAAAAGATCCTTATTTATCAATTTGTTGTAGTTAGTATTAATAAAATTTTTTAAAAATTGATCAATAACTAACAAAGTTGAAATAATAATAAAACAATTTATATTGATGTGTATATTCCTAATCATTTATCTATTTTTTAATTTTTTTATTATCTTTGTTATCATCAACATTAATATTATAATTATAATTTGGTAAGGAAGCTTGTTTATTGTATATTTTCCAATATTGTATAGGATTAAATCTACCTTACTAAAGATAAATAATTGCAATGACAGATATAATACACCAATAAAATGAAAAAGAAATAAACCTGTTAATGGATATTTAATAAAGTCTATTAATGATATGTTTTTCTTAGTATTAAAGTTATTTATTATCTTAATTAATGGATAAATCCCTAATAAATATCCAAAATTTGGTGTTAATAAGTAGCCTAATGATCCACCATCATAAAATACTGGTAAGAAAAATAATCCTATAAATATATAAACTGAATATGCTTTAGTTACTAATTCTTCTTTATAAAAAAGAGTTAAAAATATAATAGTTGGTATTTGCCAATTAATAGGAAATGAAATAATTGTATAAAAATTTTTAATTGAAGGTAAAGGAATTTTAACTGGAATAAATGATGAGATTATAATAATTTCAATACAAATAATCAACTCTAAAAATCTATATTTATTCAACATTTTTCAGATCATTCTCTATAAGCTCCTTAAAGCTACTATTGGATCTAACTTTGAAGCCCTTTTAGCTGGCAAAACACCAAAGATAAGACCTATTGAACCAGAAATTATCATTGTTGATAGAGTTGTAGAGATTCCGACAGACGCGGGAAGAGGGGTAATTATTCCGATAATAAATACCCCTGATAAACCTGTAAAAGTACCTAAAAGGCCTCCAATTGTTGAAAGAATCAATGCCTCAAATAAAAATTGTATTAAAACATCAGATTGTTTTGCTCCAATTGCTTTTCTTAAACCAATCTCTTCTGTTCTCTCGCTAACTGAAACTAACATAATGTTCATGATTCCTATGCCCCCAACAAGAAGCGAAACTGCACCAATTCCAGCAAGTAAAAATGTGAGACCACTAGTGATGTTGGTTACGATATTTAGAGCATCTTCTTGAGATCTAACAGCAAAATCATCATCTCTTAAAATTTTATGTCTTTGTCTTAATAAGTTTGCAATTTGGAATTTTGCCGCACTTGTTTTGTTTTTATTAATAGCTTCAACGCTTATAAAGCTTAGGCTAATTCCAAAAGTGGGATCTTTACCAGTAATTCTGTTAACCATTGTAGTCAAGGGAATATATGCATTTTTATCTTGGTTATTCCCAAAAACAGCCCCTTTAGGCTTTAAGATTCCAACTATTTCATAGGAGTGATCTTTGATTCGAATTTTTTTCCCAAGGGCGTTATTATTTTTAAAAAATTCTGCTTGTAAATCAGGTCCTATAACTACTACGCTTTTAGAACCAATTACATCATTTTGAGAAATAAATCTTCCTTGGTTTATCTCAAAACTTCTAACTTCTAAAAATTCAGGAGTTATTCCAGCAATTGAGATACTTAAGCTTTTAGAACTAGATTGTACTATTTCATTTGCTGAAATTTGTGGAGCAACTTTTTTCACGCTTGGAACTTGATCTCTTATTGCGTAAGCATCCTCTAGTACTAAGTTTTTTGGAAAAGCGATACCTCTTCTTCTTGTATCATTATTACCCGGAACAATAAATAGAACGTTTGCACCTAAGTTACTAAGTTGGTTCTTAGCTAATGTCTGAGCACCTCTACCAAGTCCTACTAATGTAATTACAGAGGCATTTCCAATAATTATTCCTAACATTGTAAGTGAGCTCCTTAATTTATTAGATACTAAAGTTTTGGCTGCCATTTTAAAGGCTTCCTTTAATGAGATATTTCTAGACATTTTTATATTTTTCAGATGAATCATCTGATCCTTCTATTTGTCCTTTATAAACTACACCTTCGTTTAATTGGAGAGTTATTAGATCACCATCTTTAATATTTATATCGATTGAATCTAATTGGCAAATTGTTGAAATATTAGATTTTAAATTCTTATATATTTGTAAACATTTGTCTTGACTTTCGTCTGTAATTATTCCAGTTATTTTTTTTGAAAAAGGTAGTGATTGCAATAAGTTTTTATCAACAATAATAATTTCTCCTAATGAGATAAGAGATAAATCTTTTTCATTAGTAATAACCCTTGCTTTTCCTGTAACGGCTGTTTCTCCAATTGATACTCCACGTGATATAACTTTTCTAACTAAACCAACTTTAATTAAATCTGTTGAACCACTTATTCCGGTAAGTGTTCCTGCTGTTTGGACAACTAAATCTCCTTGTTTAAGAATTTTCATCTCTTGGGCTATTTGCATCGCTATGCTGAATATTTTTGCAGCTCTTTCATAATTCTCAATTAATATTGGTGTAACTCCCCAAACTAGTTGCAATCTTCTCGCAACGTTCTTCTCACTAGTTGTTGCAAGTATTGGGGTTGGTGGTCTGAATTTACTTACATTATGTGCTGTAGCTCCGGATTTTGTAAGAGGTATTATTGCTGCTGCATCTAGTTGTCTTGCTATACTGCTAACTGCAGCACTTATAGCATTTGGGATTGTGCTTGGCAGATGACTTTCAATTGCTTTTTGCGGATAATCTCTTTCAATTCTTCTGGCTATTGTTGCCATCGTCTTAACCGCTTCGACTGGATAATCTCCAACAGCAGTTTCATTAGAAAGCATAACAGCATCTGTTCCATCAAGTATTGCATTCGCAACATCACTAACCTCTGCCCTTGTTGGTCTTGGGCTTGATGCCATTGAATCAAGCATCTGAGTTGCAGTAATTATAGGAATTCCAAGTGAATTAGCCTTTTTAATTAATTCTTTTTGGAGTAAAGGAACTTCTTCTGGGGGCATCTCTACTCCTAAATCACCTCTTGCAACCATTACTCCATCACATAGTGGAAGTACTGTATCAATTTGATCAATTGCTTCAAACTTTTCGATTTTAGCTACTACAGGAGTGGAATAACCATATTCGTTTATTAGATCTTTGATTTCATTTATATCAGTCGGGTTCCTTACAAAACTTAAAGCAATCCAATCAACTCCAGCTTTCAAACCAAACTCCAAATCTTTTTTGTCTTTATCCGTAAGTGCTTTAACAGATAACTGAACATCAGGAAAATTAACACCTTTATTATTTGAGAGCACACCTCCTACAGTAACTCTGCAATCCAATAGGTTGTCTATTTTATTAACATTCTCAACTATCATTTCTACTCTTCCATCATCAAGTAATATTCTTTTTCCACAGGAAACTTCTTCTAATAACTTTTCATACGTAACATTTGCAATTTTGTTATTACATTCAACATTTTTTGAAGTTAGTGAAAAAATTTCTCCTTTTTTAACCTTAACAGGACCATCTTTAAATCTACCTAATCTTATTTTTGGCCCTTGTAAATCTTGCAATATTCCTATATGTAAATCTAATTCATTTGATACTTTTCTTATTATTCTTATTCTTTCAGCATGATCATCATGATCTCCATGAGAAAAATTTAATCTAAAAGTTGTAACACCGGCTTTAATTAGTTCAGATATGACAAATTCGGATTGTGTCGCAGGCCCTATAGTTGCAACTATTTTTGTTCTTCTTTTTAAATCAATATTCAACATATAATTAAACTATGAATAATTTAAATTTATCATATTAAAAACCAAATCATTAAGCTATGAACTTTGACAATTATCAGAAAGAAGCACGGAAAACTGCAATTTATCCGAATATGGATAAGAACTACATATACCCAACTCTTGGCCTAGTGGGTGAAGCCGGCGAAATAGCTGAGAAAATAAAGAAAATAATAAGGGATAAGAATGGTATCTTTGATAACGAAAGTAAATTAGCTTTAAAAAAAGAATTAGGAGACGTCTTGTGGTATGTATCTAATTTATGTAGTGAATTTAATTTTTCGTTGGAAGATGTAGCAAAAACTAACTTAATAAAATTAAGATTAAGAGCTGCAAATGGTTCTATATCAGGTTCTGGTGATGATAGATAAATTAATAACTAACAAACATTGGAGAGTAAGCTAATCCTGTAATAAAGTTTTCAACAACATTTAGGAGTAAAAATGCAAGAATTGATGAAATATCAAAACCTCCTATAGGTGGAATTATCCCCCTAAAGAGATTTAAATATGGATCAGTAATTGAGCAGATAGCTGAGAGTATCCCATTACTCCAATCTATGCTAGGAAACCATGTAAGTAATACTCTTACAATAAGGATGAAAGAATAAATTTGAAGTGTTTGACCTAAAACGCCAAAAATTTCAGAGACCATATTTTTACTCAATATTGCATATATTAACATTTAGTTTTTTGACTCGCCTAATTTTGATAGAAATTCATTACTGACAGCAAAAGTTTGGAAGAATTTTTCTGACAAAGATAGCCAATATGACCTACCATCTTTTTGTTTTCTTTTTATGATGAATTTTTTTTCTAAAAGTTCTTTAATATGATCATAAGCACTCGAACCTCTAAGAATAATTAAATCTGATTGTAATAATTTTTTCTTAATTGCTATAACAGCAAGAGTCCTAAGAACTGAAGTTTTTAATTCGGCAGGCAATAAATCCTCCACGAATTCATTTAACTCTTGTTTAAGTTCCAACGAAATTGATGAGTTATTTATAATGATTTCTAAAGCCGAAGAAGGATGAGAATATTTTGAGGAAAGTATTTTAATAGCATCATTAACTGAATTTATATCAGAATAAGTAATTTCAGAGAGTGATTTTTTTGTTATTGGTTTACCTTTTAGGTACAAAAAAGCCTCAATTTTTGTGATCAATTCTAGTTGATTTTCTTTATTCTTATTTAAATTTGATTGATTGATAATTTAAAATTAAATCTTTACTAATTTAACGTTTAATTTAGGATGATGCACCTAAAAATAATTTATAAGTTTGATTATTAGATTCATCCCAATATTTGTATCCAATGTCATTAACGAATTTGAACCATTCTTCAAGATTATTTTTATTTATTAATATTCCTATTACAATCCTTCCTACATCAGCTCCGTGATTTCTATAATGGAACACACTTATACTCCAATCAGCTTTCATATTTTTTAAAAATCTCATTAATGCTCCAGGTCTTTCAGGAAATTCAAATCTGTACAATATTTCAGTTAAATTATCAGAACTAGAATTTATAAATCCTAAAGGTAGTCTTCCTCCCACCATATGTCTAAGATGATTTTTGGATAATTCATCATTACTAATATCAATAAACTTATATTTTGATTTATTAAATTCTCTAATTAATAAATCTTTGTCATTTAGCCCATTTACTTCAAGACCAATAAAAATTTGGGCACTATTAGAATTTGACATCCTATAACTAAATTCAGTTAAGTTCCTTTTATTTAATAATTTACAGAGATCAATTAAACTTCCAGCTTTCTCTGGTATTTCAACAGCAAGCATAGCTTCTTTGTATTCTCCTAATTCCGCTCTTTCTGCCACGAATCTTAGTCTTTCGAAGTTCATGTTTGCACCACATGCTATGGCAACAAGATTTAATTTATTATATTTCGAATTTAAAATATCTTTTTTCATACCTGCTATAGATAGTGCCCCTGCTGGTTCAAGTATCGATCTTGTATCTTCAAAGACATCTTTAATTGCTGCACATATCTCATCATTATTTACAGTAATCATCTTATCTACATATTTTTTTGCGATTTCGAATGTTAATTTACCAACTTTTTTTACTGCAACTCCATCAGCAAATAAACCTACATTTTCTA
>CEUU01040171.1_pt1 | contig 10624 bp, 6 predicted proteins | sample 531321 | NCBI WGS metagenome assembly CEUU01 (sample SAMEA2622658, study PRJEB7988) | marine metagenome | isolation source: saline water (ENVO:00002010), including
GTAAATGGCTTTGCGCCAAGGCGCGTCCTGTTGCCTGAAGAGCGGAATCAGGCTCGCGCCTTGAATTTCCTGAGGAACCTCGGCTCCGGCGGCCTCGAGGAAAAAGGGGGCGAAGTCAATGTTCTGGGTAAGTTTTGCGATCTTGGTGCCGGGCTTGATTTTTTCGGGCCAACGCATGACCAGAGGCATCTTGAGGGACTCCTCGTAAATCCAGCGCTTGTCGTACCAGCCGTGCTCGCCCAAATAGAATCCCTGGTCGGAGGAGTAGATCACGATGCTGTTCTCGCTCAAGCCCAGCTTGTCCAGAGACTCCAGAATACGGCCCACTCCATCGTCCACCGCGGCCACGCAGCGGAGGTAATCCTTCACGTAGCGCTGGTACTTCCAACGGACGAGCTCCTCGCCTTGCAGGTTCGACTTGAGGAAGGCTTCGTTCTTCGGGCCGTACGCGGCGTCCCAGGCTTGTCTTTGTTCCTTGCTCATCCGCCCGAGGAAGGAGTTCATGAATTTTGCATAACGCTTGTCCTCGTGACCTTGGACCTTCAGGTCGTAGAAGAAGGACATATGGGCATCTATGCCCATCTTGTGCTGACCCAGTACGGATGCCCGGTTCGAGTAGTCGTCGAAGAGGGTCTCGGGTTCGGGGATTGAAACGCCGTCGTACTTGGTCAGGTATTTCGGGCCGGGCATCCAGTTGCGGTGGGGGGCCTTGTACTGGCACATGAGAAGGAAGGGTTTGTCCTCGTTCTGCTTGGCAAGAAAGTCGAGCGCCAGGTCCGTGGTGACTTCGACCGAGTACCCGGGGATCGCTTTTCTGCCCTCGGGCGTAATGTAATCGGGCCGGTAATAACTACCTTGGCCCGGATAGACCATCCATTGATCGAATCCGGTCGGGTTGGTTCCCAGGTGCCATTTTCCGAAAACCGCAGTCCGATAGCCGACCTTTTGCAGGAGCTTGGGAAAAGTCATTTGCCCGGGGTCGAAACGGTTGCCGTTTCTCTTGAAGCCGTTCTTGTGGCTGTGCTTGCCCGTCAGGATGCTGGCCCGGCTTGGCCCGCAAATGGAGTTGGTGCAGAAGTTCGCCTCAAAGAGGGCTCCTTGCTCGGCAATCCGGTCGATGTTCGGGGTCTGGTTGATCTTGGATCCATAAGCCGAGATGGCTTGGGTCGCATGATCGTCCGAGAAGATGAACACGATGTTGGGCTTGGCCGCCTGAAGGGCAGGGCAAAGGAGAAGCAATCCCAGGATCGAAAGGCCTTTCGATCCCCGGGGCTCGTACTTTTCATTTTTCATTTTTCGAAGGGGTGGGTTTAAGGAATATTCCTATTCCGTAGGTTGCCGGGCTTTTGGTCTTTCTTTTTTGATCCGTCTGGAAATGTTTTCCACAACCACCTTGCGAAAGCCCTCGTTGCTTATTTCCCTGGCCCATTCCAAGGCTGCCTCGGGATCCTGATGCACCAGTCCGTGGGCAAATCCGTTGAGGGCAAAGTCCCTGTCGGCTCCCTTGTTCATTTCATTAAGCTGAGCCGCCGTGACGAAGGGATCGTGACCTTTGGTATCGTTGGCAAGCCTGGCGTAAGCGGCCGACAGGGCGGTTCTTCTTGGCTGGTCCTTCTCCAGGGACCAGGCGAACTCGGCGGCATCAGCAGGGTTCTCGTCAAAGGCGCCGCTTTCGATGACCCTCTGGACGGCGGCCGCCTGCAGGTTGGGCTTTTCGTAATAGGACACCCATTCCTTGAGGGCCTCGGGGTTTTGACCCTTCACTACGCGGCTGCTGAATTCACGCATCAGGGAATCGGCCTTTTGCGGATCATTTTCCATGAACCGGTCGATGATCCCGCTTATTTGCTCCACGTGAGCATCGTTAATGGCCTCACTGGAATCGGCACGGAGGAGTCCCTCGATGATCCCATTCGAGAATTGGTCGAGCAAGGGAAGCTCGCGGTTGTTGGTTTCTGCAAGGTATTTTTGGACCTTGGGGTCATTGATTTTAAGGTTCCATAGGTACTCGAACAGTCCTTGGGGATTCTTTTTTCCCCAACCTTCCAGGATCTTGGGAAAGGCCGGGTCCGAATCAGCCAGTAGCTCGTCCGCGGCCTTTTCTCCCCCTACCTCGCCGACCTTGCTCCAGAACGTGTTTTCTACGAAAGGATGCCGGGGGATGGTTCCATCCTTGTAGGAAGAAAGGAGGACGGTCCTTACCTCTCTCCAGTTTTCGGAGGTCATCTGGGTCAGAAACTGATTTACCGCATCTTTTTCGGCCTCGGTCAGCGCCCTCTCTTCCGTCGGCTCTTTTTCCTGCTCCTCGGCCGTTTCCTCAGCTTCCTCACGAGCCTCTTGCTCCGCTTCCACTCTCTCTTTTGCCTCTTCCTCCGGATGCGCCTCTGCGTATTCCTTTTGCCCAGGGTGGGCGGTAGGCTCGGAAATCCACCACTCGGTGGACTCGGATTCCGGTTTCGGTCGCGTTTCGAGCTTTTCGGTCGTTATCCTGGAGCTCTTCAACGAACCTCCGGGATCCTCGATGGTTGGGGTGGGAGAAGTTAATGAGCCGGGAAGAACAAAAAATCCAAGAAGAACCAAGCCCGCAAGGGAAAGAAACAGAAGGATTGGTTTTTTCTTCATGTGGTTACGGACCACTACCTTAGCACGCACTCCGGATTGGGCAACTCGGGAATGGGAGCCTTGGTCTTCTTTTGCCAGGCGTCCAGTTCGGGAGGTAGCTAGGTCCAATTGTTCCTTTCTCCCGGGTCCTTTTGACCATCAAACTCAGCTGATCCGCATAGTCCCGATGGGGTCCTTAGGGCAAATGGGGCTTGATCGTCTTCTCGCCGTCAACCGGATAGAGCGCGTCCTCCTTTTCGAGCCGGTCGATCATGGCTTGGGTCATTTCCTTCAGTTTAGCGGTCTCGCTCCCGGCCAAATTGGTCTTCTCGAACGGATCATTTTGCAAATCGTACAGTTCGTGCTTGGTTTTTCCCTTGTAGCGGTAGATCAACTTCCAGTCCCCCTTGCGAAAGGCGGTGAAATTCGAACTGCGGTGAGAGTGAGGGAAGTGACACATGAAATGATCGGGCCGCTCGGGGTTTTGCTTGCCTGAGAATTGTTTGATCAAGCTGACTCCGTCCACGACGTGCCCTTCGGGATTCTTTGCCCCCGTGGTTTCGAGAATGGTCGAGTAGAGATCCATAACCGTTCCGATCTGCTCGTCGTGAATGGCGCCTTGGGCAACGGGAAAGGCATTTTTCTTCCCGGGTTTGGCCCACCCGGCGATGAAGGGAACGCGCATCCCTCCCTCGTAGTAGGTTCCCTTCTTTCCTCGTAGAGGAGCCGAACTGGAGTAACCGTGGACCGGGCCCAAGGGGGCGTCCGATCCGTTGTCCCCCACGAAAAGAATCAGGGTGTTTTCCGCCACGCCTTTCTTTGCGACGTGATCCATCAGGTCACCGAGCGACTTGTCGATGCCTTCGATCAGGGTGGCGTAGGCCTGAGCGTTTTTCGGTTTGTTCGAGTCCTTGTAGTTATCGGCAAAACGGGGGTCCGAATTGAAGGGCGAATGAACGGCATAGTGGGACATGTAGAGAAAGAAAGGATTTTCCTTTTTCAGGGATTGGTCGATGGCGGCCTTGGCCTCGAGAGTGATCGCTTCCGATAGAAAGACGTCGGTCTTGTGGTATTTCTCGAGTCCGGGGACGGCCCGCTTTTTTTGTTTTGGGTTCAGGTTCCCATACCCGTCTTCCCCAAAATAACTTCCCGGCCGCCCGAACGAACATCCTGCAATGTTGACGTCGAAGCCAAGCTTAGTCGGGTCTTCGCCAACTTTTCCGGTAGGAGCGAAGTGAGCCTTGCCGGCGAAAATGGTATGATAGCCTGCTTTCTTGAGGTTGGAGGGCAGGGTGACGTCCTTTGGGGTCAAGCCTTCCCAGCGCCAGCCTTTGGGCCCGCCGTTGCGCTTCTCGGGGGCAATGAACTGAGTGACCCGGTGGCGGGCGGAATTTTGTCCGGTCATGATGGATGCTCTGGTCGGTGAGCAGACCGACTGGGCGTAAAACTGGGAAAAGCGGATTCCCTGCTTGGCCAACCGTTCCATGTTCGGGGTGCGGTACCAATTATTGAGCGGATGGCGTTTCGGCTTTCCGTTCTTGTCGGCGAGCATGGGAACGGAGGTGTCCATCAGGCCCATGTCGTCGACAAGGAATAGGATGACGTTGGGAGCCTCTCTGGCAGGCACCAGGCAAAAGATCAGCAGAAAGGACAATGAGACAGTGAGGGTTCGCAATGCTTTCATGAATGGAGTTTGATAATTACGGGAAGTGGCAAGCAAAGGTTACGGGGCGGAAGGGGGAAAATGAAAACCCTGCTTATTTCCTGCGTCCGCGGGAGCGCTCGGACTTCGCCTTGAATTCTGGGGCGGCTTTTTTAGGCAGCCATTTGGAAAGACGCTTGATCACCGCCTGATGCCCAGGGTCCTTGGCTAGGTTGCGGAACTCGTCAGGATCGTTCCGGTGGTCGTAGAGTTCCTTGGCTCCGTCCTGATAGGAGATCAGTCGCCAGTCCCGCGATCGGATGGAATGGTTTCCGAAATAAGAGGAAGTGATCGCGGGACGGTCCCTGACCGCAGTCGGGTCGTTGATTTGCGGGACGAGGGAAAGGCCCTCGAGGCGAGGGTTCTTGGGTAAGTTGCATAACTCGACCAGGGTGGGGTAGAGGTCCAGCAAACTGGCGGGTTCCTTGCATGCCTTGCCCGGGTTGATTCCCGGGCCGACGAACAGCAACGGTACCCGGGTGGATTCCTCCCAAAGGGTCCGCTTGGCCCAATGTTGCTTTTCACCGAGGTGAAACCCATGGTCGCTCCAAAGGACGATGATGGTATTGTCGGCATGGGAACTGTCCCCGAGGGCATTCAGGACAAGGCCCACGCAATGGTCCACGAAACTGACCGAGGCAAGGTAGGCATGGGTCAGGCTTCGCTGATTACCACCCCCCACAACCTCGGCGTGAGTGGGAGCCACGGCATAGTCATTAATGGTGAGAAAATTCTTGGGCAGATCATCCAGGTCGGTTTTCGGGTTCTTGGGCAGGATGATCTTGTCCTCCTCATAAAGCTCGAACCATTTGGGTGGTACGAAAAGAGGAACGTGCGGGCGAAAGAAACCGACCGACATGAAGAAGGGTTCGTCAAAGTCCTCCTTGAGGGCTTTGGCCGCGGCTTCAGCCAGTTGAACGTCCCCCATCTGGGCATCCGTTTCAGGATAGGCTCCCCAATCCCACGCTCCGCTCCAACTTCCCGGTCGGCTCATTGGCTTTCTGGGGCGCGGGCTGCGGGCGCGGCCTAGCGAGCGGTCGATATCTTCATTCAAACGACCACCAAAATTATGGTGCAATACTTTTCCTCCCGACAGGCTGTAATAGCCATGATCCTTGAAATACCGCTGAATGGTGGGTGCGTCGGCAAGAGCGGGCAACTGCTCGTACTTCGGGCCGATTTCATAACTGCCATGCGTCATGGGACCAATGCCCGACATCACGGAGTTACGGGAGGAAGTGCACACGGGTACCGAGCAGTGGGCGTTGGTAAAAATTCGACCACGCTTGGCCAAGGCGTCCATATGAGGCGTCTTGGCCTGCGGATGTCCTCCCATAAAGCCCACCCAGTCGTTCAGGTCGTCGATGGCGATGAAGAGAACGTTCGGCTTGGAGGCATCTTTAGCGAATGCTCCAAGGACCAGGAAAGGGAGAAAAAGAATTGAGAGTTTCATAAATGGGAAGTAACTCATCTCACCGTAAAAGATCCAATCATTCCTTGCTTGCGGCTCGTAGTTCTATTTCTCGGGTCCGGTAAGACTTTCGGAGGTCGTCAAACTGATTAGGCCGTAATGGACGGTGTTCTCAGCCTTCGTGCCTGAACTCACTAGGCCTGACTCCGAAGTCGTGACGTATGAGACGTCGAGCGACTAATATGAGGTAGAGCCCGGTGTTTGAGAATGGGCGTTTTGCGGGAAGTCGAAGGTCAACACGAGCGGGTCGGAGCCGGTGTTTTCGATTTCCACACCGCCATTCGAAAGCGCGGATTGCGTGATGAATCCGATCTCGGGATAAATCTCGCCAAGCTTCATGTTCTGATGATACCGGACTTCAAGCTTTCCAACTTGACCGCTTCCACCATTAGTGTGGAAAAGGGTGGGGCTGTCCGGACGAAAAGTCGTTTTGGCGCCGGGGCTGACGGTGAGACGGAGAATCGAGACCTTCTGGTCGCCGAGAACATCACCGTATACAATCCACTTTGCGTCCACTCCGTCACCTGCGAATTCTTCCGCGGTGATCGCCGGACGCGAATTCTTCAGGACGAAATTAGGGTCCTGATTCGCCTCGAAGTCGAACTTTTCTTCCACTAGGTATTCCCAGTCTTCGTGGCGGTCCTTGGGGTAGTCCTCTTCCCGGCATGCATAGAAGGCATCCGCAGCTCCGATACTTCCGTCCAAGGTAAGATCCTCGGCCAGAAAATGCTCATCCATCGTGACGTGTACCTCGTGCGTGCAAAGGTCCGTCGGGGAGTGCAGAACGCCGTTGGGCATAACGAAGCCGTTGTCGAGTTGCATCATTACGTGCGGTGACAAGTGCCGGACTCCGTTGTACTCTCCTTGCCCGAAACTCTTCATGCAGGCAAGAAACTGGTCCTTGGTAACAAACGGGTAAAGCCCCATGGCCGTGGTATGATAATGTGAAGGACTGACACCCGGGTTATCAAAGGAATTGATGTCGTAGACTTCCCACTTCGACCAGTGAAGGTGATGGGGGATTGGATTCAAGTTGTCGAACTTCTTGGAAACGATCGGCCAAGTCGGATCACCGTAGAGCGATTTCGAAAAGGCCGTTATTTTCTCACCCATGACCGCTTCCGGATTGGCGAGGATCAAATCCTGCAAAGAGACGACCTGCCCGCCGGGAGTGAGAACGTGCGATTCGCCTTCGCGAAACGGAGCCTTGCCCGTGCGGGTATCGATGACCCCCGTCACGATGGGAACGGTGCAGCCCATCCAGATTTCATCGAGACCCGTACCGTCCATGTAATCGGGATAGTACGATCCTTCGTCGAGCCGAATGCGTTTTCCCGGGGAGCAAAAAGTCCGGCCGGCGTAACGGTGCAAAAGTTGGAGTACCCCGTCGTTATGGTTCAGGCAGTCATCCAGAATCGAAGCTGATTCTCCGCCGGATCCGTCGATTACGTCTTGCTGGGGGTACTCGTGAAGTTTTTCGGGTAAGGTTGATGTCGATGCAGTCATGAGAAAGAGACCTGGGGTTAGTTCGGGAAGCACGTTGTTTTGGACGGAATTTGAATTGGGTTTCGTTTGTTTGCAGTTTGCTGGAACGCAACGAGGAAGGATCGTACTCGGATGTCACTATAGTCGAAGAAGAAGCGTGGCAAGAGCGATGTCAGCGCTCCTGGAATGCAACGGCTTGGGCGCGCATCTTCTTTGTGATCACTTGGTACTTCGGGTTTTTGCTTTGATTGGTCCATTCGTGAGGGTCTTTTTTATGATCGTACAGTTCTTCCGAGCCGTCCTCGTAGCGCAAGTAGCGATAGCGTTCGGATTGGACCGCCGTGTTCTCCGGGCCATAACTCAGAAAGGCCGCCTCTCGCGTTGACGCTTGGTCTTCCAAGAGCGGGAGAATGGAACGCCCCTCCAAATGACCTGGTTTTGGGATGCCCGCAAAATCACAAAGGCTCGGATAGATGTCGACGTGAGAGATCGGCTGGTTGTTGCGAAGCCCGGGTTTGCTCACCCCAGGCAAGACGACCATAAACGGAACCCGTGTCGTGTTTCTCCAGAGGGCCGCCTTGCACCAATGCGTCTTCTCGCCCAGGTTCCAGCCATGATCACTGGTCAGCACGATGACCGTATCCCGCTTGCGAGGGTTGTCTTTGAGCTCGTCCAGCAGGCGTCCAATCTGAGCATCCACGTAGTTGATGCATGCCAGGTAGGACTGCACCATGTATTTCCATTCCTTCTCGCCCCCAAGGTGCAGAATCTGTTCATGCAAGGTCCGAGGCTTGAACAAATCCTTGTGAGCATTGGATCGGGCCAAGGCCTTTCCGTAGGGTGGCAGGTCATCGAGATCATCCGCCCGAACCTGAGGCAACTGAATGCTTTCCAAAGGAAACTTTTCAAAGTAGGCCTTGGGCGCATTGAACGGCCGGTGCGGACGATAGAAGCCAATGGACATTAGGAGGGGCTTTTCGCTAACCTTCTTCCATTCTTTGATCGCCCACTGGGCGACCTTGTAGTCTCCGGTTTTCTCGTCCGCATGGTTGTGAGGCCCTCCTTCTCCCCAAAGGTTGGCCTTCTCATCGGTAAAGTTACCGCGTACGTCCTGCGGCCGGTTCAGGTACTCATCGACTTGTCCCTTCAACTTGGCGCTGTTTCCGTGGGCTACCTTACCCCCGCTTACCACCCGGTAGCCGTTTTGCTTAAAGTGCCGATGGAAGATCACGGGATTCTTCGAAGTGTTTTTCGAAGTGACCCCCTGCATCGGTTGGTCTCCAAAAAAAGCCGGCCGCCGGGTGCTGTTGAAATACCTGCCCGTGCTTTTGGGATAGAGGCCATGCAAAAAGCTCGTTCGCGACGGACCGCACTGGGGTGCATTGCAGTGGGCGTTGGTAAACAAGACTCCCCGCGCCGCAAGCGCGTCTAAGTTCGGCGTTTTGCTCTGGGGGTGCCCGCCCATCACGCCTATCCAGTCGTTCAGGTCATCCACAACGATAAACACAACGTCCGGCTTGGCCGCGTCCTTGGCGTGGAGACCAGTTCCCATTAAGCAAGGAAACAAGAGGGTGAGTGTAGATAGAAGCTTCATTTTTTACTGTTCTTCGGTTTGGCGGGTGAAGCGAATTCCTCAAAAGGCTCGGCGGTCTTGTCCATCTCCGCCTCCCATTGATCCAGCAACTTGCTCAAGGCCTTGACCTTGGCGGGGACCTCCGTTGCCAGGTTCTTCGTCTCACCAATATCTTCCTTCAAGTTGTAAAGGGCGACTTGGTACTTGTCGCTGCCAACGGGTTTGTAGGTGCGCAAATACTTCCAGTCGCCTTGTCGGACCGCTGCTTGTCTAATTTGGTTTTGGTTTGCCCTTACCCTGATATTACGGCGACGGAAGAACTGGGGTCGATCATAGGCAAGTTCGCTTTTGCCAGTCAGAACCGGTATCAGGTCAACCCCATCGAAGGCTTTCTCCTTTTGCGGTTTGGCTCCACCCGCGGCCGCCACAGTAGCGGTGAGGTCGTAGGCATTGACGGGGATCGCGTACTCCTTTCCTTTCGGAAGGACGTCAGGCCAGTGGAGAATGAAGGGTACCCGAATCCCTCCCTCGAGGAGCATCTGCTTGGCGCCACCAAGCGGAAGGTTGCGACTCACCTTCTGTTCGCCGCCGTTGTCGCTGGTCACTATGACGAGTGTATTGTCCGCCACCTTTTTTTCTTTCAGGGCCTTCATGACGCGACCGATTTCCAGGTCGAGCCGCTCGATCATCTTGACGAGGGTCGGACGATTTTTGTCCTGAGGCTTATCCATGGGAACGTCGGGATCCTGGATCGGGGTGTGCGGGGCCTGAAAGGGAAGGAATATGAAGAAAGGCTTTTCGCTCTTTGCCTGGATGAAGGAAATGGCCTCATCGGCAAAGACGGTGTCGCACCAAGTACCTTGTTTGCCCGCGTAGGGCTTGCCGTCCACATACATGTCAAGTTCGCCGGTTCGTACGAGTTTGTGCGTGTAAAAGTCGTGATTGAGGTGCAGGCCGACCCAGCGGTCGAACCCAAAGTCATTCGCACGCCGTCGATTCAGGTTGGAGACGTTCCACTTGCCGAAACAAGCCGTGCGGTAACCAGCGTCCTGCATTAACTTTCCGATGGTGGGATGCTTGATCGGATCAAGCTCGGGAGAGCCCCCGCCATAGTAATCCTCGTAGGTAGGGCCGTAGCGGGCCGGGTAGCGCCCGGTCAGGATGGCCGCCCTCGAGGGGGAGCAAACCGGAAAGGCGCTGTAGCCATCGGTGCAACGAACCCCCTCCCTGGCCAAGCGATCCATGTTCGGTGTCTTGATGTCCGTACTCCCATAACAACCAAGCTCGCCGTAACCCAAGTCATCGGCAAGGATCAGTATAACGTTGGGCTTTCCCTTGGTCTTTTGATTAGCCTTCGAGGCAACCCCGAAATCCCATCGCTTGGACCTTCCTTTCGAAGGACGAATCTCAATCCAGTCGATTTCCAAGGGCTCTTTCCCGTCGGGGATGAAAAAGCGCAAATGTCTTAGAGATCCCTTGACTGGCAGGGGTACGCTCAGTTCCTTCCAATTTCCAGCTTCGATCGAAACGTTCTTGGACTGCCCCTTGGCGGTGAAGTCCTTCTGGTTCGTCCTTCGCCATTGCAGTTTTCCTTTGCCTGCGTGACCGCTACGGATTCTCAGGCTAACTCGGACGGGCCCTTCGATGTTCAAATTGGCATTGGCGAGGAAGGACTGAGGATGACTGCTGGATACTTTCATCGAACCCGAACTAACTGAGGCTTCGATTCCTTTTCCGATCCATCCCAGCATGGATTCCTTTTTTACTGTTTTGGGAGGGGCTTTAGCTCCAG
>CEUU01018636.1_pt1 | contig 10622 bp, 9 predicted proteins | sample 531321 | NCBI WGS metagenome assembly CEUU01 (sample SAMEA2622658, study PRJEB7988) | marine metagenome | isolation source: saline water (ENVO:00002010), including
AAATAGTTTGTCTGCGTCAGGTAAACAAACTTTGTATAGTTGCTTTATACTTTTGAGAACGTAGTTTTATGAAACGTAAAACGCTCTTTTCTCCTTCTCTTCCAGGAGCATTCATGCCCGTTTCAACGCTACTCCATAGCGGCTCAATATCTGACGCAGTTGGCGATGCCGTCAAACGCATCGAATCTGAGCGCGTCGTAGAGCGCATCAACCAGCGCGACTACACTGTTTGGCGTTCTTCCCCCGATGAGATAAGCAACCGACTCGGATGGTTGGACTGCCCAGATGCCATGCTCGATCAGGTTGAGTCAATGCAACAAATCGTACAAGCAGCGCGAAAAGACGGCATTCGCAGTGCACTTCTGCTGGGCATGGGCGGATCAAGCTTAGCACCAGAAGTTTTTAGTCAAGTCTTTGGCACAGCGAAGGACTATATCAGCTTGGAAGTGCTCGACAGCACGCACCCCCAAGCCGTCCTAGCAAAAGCGACCACACTCGATCCCGTTGAGACTCTGTATATCCCGGCAACCAAATCAGGGGGCACTGTTGAAACGCTCTCATTCCTCAAGTTCTTCTTCCAGCACGTAGCGAATAAAGTCGGTCCTGAAAAAGCGGGGCAGCATTTTATAGCAATAACCGACCCAGGCAGCGGCTTGGCAGATTTAGCCCATGATTTGTCGTTCCGCCATGTTGTCTTAAACGATCCCGATATAGGAGGACGTTATTCGGCGCTGTCTCACTTTGGACTCTTACCAGCAGCATTGACCGGAGTGGACTTAACCGAATTACTCAACCGCACTTCAGCAGCCATTCAGTCGTTAGAGCCCGCAGTCGAGCTAGCCGCTTTCATGGGCTCCGGCGCCATACAAGGGCGCGACAAGTTGACGCTGCTCCTCTCACCTCCCCTCGCTCCAGTGGGAGCTTGGATCGAACAGCTCATTGCAGAAAGCACGGGTAAAGAGGGAAAAGGCATACTACCGATAGATGCGGAGCCCACCATAGATGCAGTCGAGTATAGCAGCGACCGCCTATTCGTATACGTACGCGTTGATGCCGCGCTAGATGAGCGCGCTGCCGCTCTTGTATCGGCAGGCCAGCCCTTGTTAGAGATATCGCTAGACGAACTCAACGACTTAGGAGCCGCATTATACCACTGGGAGTTCGCCACTGCGCTGGCGGGATATCTAATGGACATTCATCCCTTTGATCAACCTGACGTAGAAGCGGCAAAGGCTCAGGCGCGCGATATAGTGCAAACGTATCAACGACAGGGCTCGCTTCCCTCTGAAGAGCCGATAACTTGTGCTGGACCACTTACCGCTTACGGAACAGACAACGTCTCTTCGCCTATAGAAGCATTAAGAGAACTGTTGGAACACGGAAGTTCAACCGAACCCTACATTGCTATACAGGCGTATCTGCCTCCGGACCCAGAGATCGACGTACTCCTAAACCAGCTGCGTACTGTCTTGAATCAGTATAGCGGACTGGCAACTACGCTGGGCTATGGCCCGCGCTTTCTCCATTCCACAGGTCAGCTTCATAAAGGCGATGCTGGACGAGGCTTGTTTTTGCAGCTGACGGCCGACATTTTCGAGGATGTAGACATTCCGGATGAGCCCTACACAAATACGTCTTCTCTCACCTTTGGCGTCCTAGTAACGGCACAGGCACATGGAGACGCCAACGCCCTGCGCGCAGCGAATCGACAAATGCTACGAATGCATTTGGGGAGAGATGCGGCAAGCGGACTCCGTGTGCTCATAGACCAACTAACACAGCTATTGTCTCTTTAACGAAAGTGATTACAGTATGAGTCAAGCAGATATCGGCCTTATTGGCCTCGCTGTTATGGGCGAAAATTTGGTTCTCAATATGGCCAGTCATGACATCCAAGTCGCCGTATACAACCGAACAACATCGCGAGTCGATGACTTTATTTCTGGTCGGGCTCAAGGACAGCCCATCGTGGGTTCCCACTCGCCCGAAGAGCTCATATCTCAGCTAAAAAAGCCACGGCGTATAATGCTGATGGTGCAGGCAGGCGCTGCCGTAGATAGGGTCATCGAGCAGCTACTTCCGCTGCTCGATCCAGGTGACATTTTGATTGACGGCGGCAACTCTAACTACCAAGACACCGTGCGCCGCACCCGCGAACTGACAGAGAAAGGGTTGCTCTACATAGGCACCGGCGTATCCGGAGGTGAAGAGGGCGCCTTGAAAGGGCCCAGCATTATGCCGGGGGGTAACCCAGAAGCCTGGCCACATGTTAAAGATATATTTCAATCTATTGCGGCCAAGGTCGAAGATGGCAGTCCCTGCTGTGATTGGGTCGGAGCCAATGGAGCAGGACACTATGTGAAGATGATTCACAACGGCATCGAGTACGGTGATATGCAAATGATCTGCGAAGCCTATGACGTAATGCGCCACGTCTTAGGCATGGAGCCGGCAGAGATGGCAGAAGTCTTTGCCGAGTGGAATCAAGGCGAGCTCGATAGCTACCTAATCGAAATTACCGCTGATATTCTCGCTAAGACAGACGAAGAAAGCGGCAAGCCGATGATCAACCTCATCTTGGATGCGGCAGGTCAAAAAGGAACCGGTAAATGGACGGGCATTGATGCACTCCAACTAGGGGCCGTCGCCACGGCCATAACGGAAGCCGTCTACGCTCGCAGCCTCTCCGCCCTCAAAGACGAGCGAGTAGCCGCAGCCGCCGTTTTGCAAGGCCCCGATGCTCAGCCATTTACAGGAGATCGCAGCGCTTTTATAGAAGACGTTCGAAAGGCGCTATACGCGTCTAAGATTTGCTCTTATGCCCAAGGATTTCAGCTCTTGCGGATGGCCGCAGCCGAATACGACTGGCAACTCAACTTCGGAAGCATCGCCCTTATGTGGCGGGGGGGATGTATTATTCGCGCACAGTTCTTGGGTCGCATTAAAGAAGCATTTGACGCCGATCCGCAATTGGCCAACCTCTTATTGGCCCCCTATTTCCAGCAGGCGATCGCTCAATCCCAAGGGTCTTGGCGCCGCGTCATAGCTCAAGCCGTCGAGCACGGCGTGCCCGTGCCTGCGTTCAGTAGCGCACTGGCCTATTTCGACGGCTATCGCTCCGACCGATTACCGGCAAATTTACTTCAGGCCCAGCGCGATTACTTCGGTGCACATACTTACGAACGCATCGACAGACCGCGAGGAGAATTTTTCCATACCAACTGGACCGGGCGCGGTGGGGATACAGCCTCCACTGCCTACAACGCATAGCAAAAGACTTCGGCCTCCGTGTACTCCTTTAAGGACCGGAGCCGAGGTCTCTATTCTTACAGCGGCCAGTGTATCCCTCTCTGCGTTGATAACCCTTTATTCCCTGTCCACGCGCTGCCCTCAAAAGGCACCCCGACTAGACGATTATCCACAACCCATCCTCGATCGGGTCCACTCAGTTGTCCTATCAACATCTTTTCCATATCCGCTCGCTGAGCGGCCGCTTCGGCATGACCCGCAATATCAACCAGTTCTTCCGGGTCATCCTCTAAGTCAAATAGCTGCACTTGGTTGCCAGCGGGATAATAGATCAGCTTGTAGCGCCCCACGTGCACCATGCGCGTGGCGCGTGCTCCACTCCCCAGTTCCCCATACAGCATATCGCGACGCGTATCGCTCAACATCGACTGCCCCTGCACACTTTCAGGTATCGGTATACCTGCCAATTGCAACAAAGTCGGCATGATATCCTGCCAGCCTACCAGCCTATTATCCACGCTGTCGCATTCAATCTCTTCTCCATCCGCTGCTCCCACGATAATCATTGGGACCCGTGCAGACTCTTCATAGTACAGCTTCTTAGCCCACAGTCCGTGCTTTCCCAACATGTCGCCGTGGTCAGAAGTGAAAAGCAGTACCGTATTATCGAGTAATTTTTGCTCGCGCAGGGTGCCTAATACGATGCGCAGCTGGTGGTCTATATGCGTGCTCAACGCATAGAAGGCGCGCCGCGCCGCACGCACTGCATAATCACTCATTGACTCTCCTTGACTTCTTCGCTGGTGCAGGGCAAGCGGAACTGAATCTGGATCTTCTGCCCATTCGCCCACGCTGGGAGTGGCAACAGGCACGTCTCTATACATATTCCAATAAAAAGACAGCGGCGTTAACGGCGGATGCGGGTGGGTATAGGAGAGATACCACAGGGCCGATTTTGTGGGATCGCGACGCTGGATAGTACGCACCATCTGGCGCGTTTGCCAGTTAGTTACGTGCATCGCTTCGGGAAGATGCCAAGTTCGATTGACATACTCATTATTGCCCATTCCATGCATAAACTGTGCACCATGATACCCGCATTCTGCCAAATACACCTCATAGTCATCTACTACGTCCCACTGAGTTCGACCCTCTTCGTACAGCTGGACATCGTCAAATCCCAAGCGACTTCGCTGCGGCCTCAAGTGCAGTTTGCCCACCGCATAGGATTGATATCCTCCCGCGGCGAATGCTTCAGCTAATAGCGTGCATTCTACGTTTTCTTGAACAACGGGAGTCGGCCGCCCCGTCATGAGCGTCCTACGTGCTTGCACACAAAGCGGCGACTCGCTGTAGGCGCGCACATACCGTCGACCGCTTCGCGCAAGCGTGTCTAGTGTTGGCGTTTGTATACAAGGATGCCCCTCAACTCCAAGCATATGTCCCGGCCAGTGATCCACCGTAATAAGTAATATATTGGGACTCGGTTTCATATCACTTCAGATCTTCTTATGGGCCAGCTGATCCTCAATCAGTTGGATAAACGCATTTGTCGCGGCAGAGCGCATCCGCCCTCGCCGCTCGATCAAACCCACGCGACTTGCCGGCAGTCCCGAAATATGAACTGTGTGGAGCTGGCCCCGTTCGACTTCCTGAGCAACGGCAACCTGTGGAACGATTGCTAGCCCCAAGCCTATCTCAACAAACCGCTTAAGCACTTCGACACCACCCAGTTCCATGGCAATAGGCGGACTCACGCTCTGTTTGACGAGAGCGGCATCCAGCAGCTGACGGCTTGTACTCCCTCGTTCCAAAACCAGTAGGGGGAAAGACGTGATATCAGCTAGGCGTATGCGTTTACGCCCTCCCAAACAATGATCTGGTCTGCAAATAAGCACATCCTGACGCTGCAATAGATCATGTTCCTGAACATCGCGATGACGGACGGGTAATGTAACCAGTCCTATATCGACTCCGTCGGCTGCCACGAGATTTACAATCTCTGGCGATATGCGATTTCGGATATCTAAGTCTACACCGGGATAGCAGCGTCTAAACTCCTGTAACACGTCCGGTAATATGTAGGTGCAGTTGGTATCGCTCGTGCCTACAACAAGACGCCCACGCACTTCATTGTGCAGCGCCGCAATATCATTGCGCGCATCCTCTAAGCCATCAAGAACCTGCTGCACATATTTAAAGAGCACCTCGCCGGCTTCTGTAAGGCGTATATCGCGTCGTTTTCGGTCAAAAAGGGTCTCTCCAAGTTCACTTTCCAAAGCCTTGACCTGCAGACTGATTGCCGGCTGGCTAAGAAAAAGCTTATCGGCCGCACGAGTAAAGCTACGGGTACGCGCAATTTCGTAAAATCCGCGAAGCTGATGTAGATCCATCGACATACACTCCCACTTCGAATAGTTATATTACGGGCAACTATAACATACGCATACGCAAAATAAAAACTGCAAAAATAACCTTAGAGGAATCACACATGCTGAACATTTTAGCCGTTGGTTTTGGAGGATTTATCGGTTCCGTTTTTCGTTATTTACTAGGCCTTTTTATCAACTCTATTTTTCGACAAAGTGCATTTCCATACGGCACGCTCAGCGCTAACATACTGGGCTGTCTTATCATTGGTATACTCAGCGGATTGGTCGACCATCGCATCGCCCTCTCAACGACAACGCGCCTCTTCCTATTCACAGGTATACTAGGAGGATTCACTACATTTTCTACGTTCAGTTTAGACACGTTAACGTTGTTTCAAGCAGATAGTGCAGGAGGGCTGACCCTGGCAGTGCTGTATGTGGTTATTCATGTTGTCTTCGGATTAATAGCCGTATACATCGGGCACTGGTTTACGCAGCTGTTATAAGCATCCTATTTATTGTTTGAATAAATAATTTAAAAATTGACTTTTAATGCTCAGTGTGTTTTTATGTATTTAACATTGTAATTGGCGCACATTCACCCAATAATTTTAATCTGCATAAGAGTGCTTAATATAATAGAGGATTGCGTATGCCCAATATTGCTCAATTATTAAAAGATGAAATTAGCCGACTGGCCCGTAAAGAAGTGCGCGCAGCATCTGCGCCGCTGCAGCAACAAATCCGAGAACTCAAAAAAACGAATCGCCAACAGCGCGAAGCAATTGACATGCTACTGCGCCGCGTTGACCAACTGCAAGCGCTAGCAGGTTCTCCTACAGATAAGATTCTCAAGGCCCCGGCCGTAGAAAACGATCGACAAATTCGACTCTCTGGCACTTCCATAAAGAAACATCGCAAACGATTAGGGCTATCACAGGGAGATCTTGGTCAGCTGCTCAACGTAAGCACCAATACGATTGTTCGCTGGGAACAAGACAAGTCCAAACCGCGCGAAGCGTACCGGTCAGGCATTGCGCAGCTGCGGACAATGGGCGTGCGCGAAGTGAAGAAGCTACTCGCTTCGATTAAATAGATTCTTTCCCCACGGGACAGAGACGTGCTTTAGGGCTTCTCTGTCCCATCTTTTTAAATATTTTTCCATAATACACGCGAGTTCAGCGTTCTCGTGCTTGATCGCACCCTTATATACGATACCCGCTTTTTGCATTAACATCTGGCGCGCAGCCTCGTGTTTTTCACGAGTCAGCTCTGTAGCACTCTGAAGGAGTCTGTTCAACGCATAGACGCGAAAACGATCCATCGCATAATGGACCTGCGAAAGCTGATCGGCGTGTCCACCGTACTTTACGATTAACTTTTCCGTTACGTAGCACACAGACCAACGCGCTGCAATCCGTAGCCAGAGCTCATAGTCTTCGCAGGCCGGTAGGCCCTCATCAAAACCGCCAATCTGTTCAAATATCTCTCGGTGAATAACGACGGAAGACGGAGATATTACGCAAAGAGGCAGTGCATTGAAGAAAATATCTCCCCCGTATTTCTGATGGTGTTTGTGTGGATTTACGCGCACGCCGTTGCGCACCCAAATTTCGTCTGTGTGACATACCGGCAGACTCGTCTTTGCCAGCGCGCGCTGCTGCTGATCTAATTTGGTAGGCAACCATTCGTCGTCTGAATCGAGAAAAGCTAACCACTGCCCTCGGGCCAACGCTATACCTCGGTTGCGCGCTGCGGACACACCGCAATTCTCTTGCATCTCCACTACCTTAACAGCATCTCCGAACTCTTGGCGTACGACTTCTGCCGTTCCGTCTTGAGACGCATCGTCAACCACAATCACTTCAATAACTCCGTCGCCTAGGCGCTGTGAAAGCACAGATCGCACGGCACGTCCCACTAGTGAACGACGATTATATACGGGGATTATTACGGAAAACACGATTCGATTAGGGCCCAACACGCAGCGCAGCAGCGCGGATTAATGCATCGAGAACAATCTTTTCGCTAATTAGTTCGGGCAGCACAATCGGCGCATCGAGATGCCCACCTGGAAACAGGACGTATAGGGGCACTCCAGACCGACCAAAAGCCTTTAGCATTCGCGTAATTTGCGGATTCCGATGGGTCCAGTCGGCTTTGACCATGGCAACGTCGTCATCAGAAAATCGATCGCGAAGAGCCTGTTGGGAAAGCACCACCCGTTCATTCACCTTACAAGTCCAACACCATTCCGCGGTAAAGTCGATAAAAACAGTCTGCCCTGCGCGAACGCGCTCTTCAACTGCTTCAGGCGTAAATGGAATCCAGCTGTATACCCGTTGGCTCGGAGTCACATCGGGCAGAGGTTGAGCGCGAACCAGCACCGGATGCATAAAAAGTCCATAGGACGCAACTGTGATAGCAAGAGCTATTGAATACACTGTGCGGCGACGGCGAGTGCTGTCTTCAAGGCGGACCCATTGTCCAATGATCCAGCAGGCCAACGCGATACCGAGCAAAAATGCACCGGCCCATACAACCCCTTCGCTGCCGACCTGTTTGCCAAGTACCCACAGCAACCAAAGAACGGTTCCCATCAGCAGAAACCCCATCCCCTGTTTAAAACGCTCCATCCAGAGCCCCGGCTGCGGTAAGAAGCGCATCCAGCTAGGGCGCAGTGCCAAGACGATATAAGGCAATGCCATACCGAGGCCGATGCTGAAAAAAACTGTAACCATAAGCAGCGCTGATGTGGCGAAGGCAAATCCGAGCGCTGTTCCTAAAAAAGGCGCCGTACAAGGCGTAGCCAAAGCCGTAGCCAGAACCCCATTCAGAAAAGAAGATGAGAGACTCTCTCCTTCTCTGAAGCCGGTACTGCTACCTGGTAACGCGATGTGATATACGCCAAAAAGACTTAAGCCCAAAGCAAATATCAAGGCGGCCATTAGAGCTACGAACACCGGATACTGGAACTGAAATCCCCAACCAATTTGTTCGCCCGCGCTCTTGAGCAGTGTGACCAATACGGCTAAGACCACGAAAGATGCGACAATACCTCCAGCAAAGGCGAATCCCAACATGCGCACTCGATGAGGCTCTTCACCCGCTTGCCTAACAATGGAGAGCACTTTGAGGGAGATGACTGGCAACACACAGGGCATGAGATTCAGGATCAGGCCTCCAATGAACCCCATGAGAAGGTAAGCAGCGGTCGCATAGGGCGTTCCGCTGTGCTCTGCGTTGAATTTGCGTTCTAACAGCGAATAATGAGCGACGACGGCAGCCTCTTCCAATTTCAGAGAGACGACGCCCGAGCGACGCTCTTCATCGCCTGCAGTCGTGTAGATTAAGACCCCTTCCACCTCTTCAACAGCCCGATCGGTGAAGGGGCGCACTGAGAGTTCAATACGATCGGGCGCACGCATATAGCTGCGAAACTCGGCGTCTTCCATGTCGAACGGATAGAAATCAACAAGGCGCACGAAATCCGATGCGCCGCGTGCCACGCTTATAAGAATGCGGCGCGTACTGCCCTCATCGGATACGCTGTAGTCCAAACTAACCTCTGATGAGAGTTCAGTCGGAACGGCTTGCATCGTGCGTTCAAAAAGAGAGCCGTGCTGAGTCTCCCCCGTGCCCACGGGCAGGCTTATTTGCAAGCGCGCTTGACCGGGAATACACAGTTCGCGACACACCAACCAAGAAACATCGGCCGCAATAGATACAGTATCGCCGAAAGCCGCCGCAGCGGGCACCCGAACGCCGCTAATCAACAGCACTCTGTCGGCATAACCGTAAACGACTAGACCGCCCTGCTCTTCATATTTATTGGGCAGCGGCCACTGCAGGGGACCCACTTCCCATCCTTCTGGCAGTTCCCATTTAACCTGCGTTGGCGCTCCAGCATCACCGCTAAATTGCCAGTAGGTGTGCCAGCCCTGCTCCATGGACATTTCAATCCCAAGGAAAAGTACTTGACCCGGACTAGCAGCGCTTGTGTTGGAGAGCAAACGCGCCGAAACCGGGTGGACATCTGCTCCAGTAGACTGGCCGCTCAGGCAGATTATCGCGACTAGAGCCAACCCCCAACGCAGCCGATATCCTTTGCCGATTATGGCTGGTATCTGTTTCAAAAGCCCAGAGCGACGGCACTTATTTGAGCCACGTCGATTATGTCAATGCCCGTATTGTGCGCAAACGCGAGCAGTTCATCACCTCGAGCCATGTGCCCTTTAGGTGCCATGACTTCTGACATGAGCGCCGCTGGAAAAAGACCGGACAAACGCGCCAACGCGACCGATCCTTCCGTGTGACCGCGGCGCACGGCCAACCCTTCAGGTCGAGCTGCTAAGGGCAGAATATGACCCGGTATGACGAAGTCGTCCGGACCGGCATTCGAGTCGAGCGCTGCCTGCACCGTTCGAGCGCGGTCCATGGTAGAAATGCCCGTACTAATACCAGAACGAGCATCAAATGGCAGCCCAAAGCGCGGCGTATTAACATCAGCGTTTTTCGGTTCGATAAGGTCGACACCGATGCGTCGCAGGTGGTCTTCTGTAGTCGCTAGATGCAACATACCGCGCGCTTCTCTCAGCATAAAATTGATTCGATCCGCATCGACAAACTGAGCGGCAACAATCAGATCTCCCTCGTTTTCCCGATCTGCATCGTCAACCAGTATTACAAACTCGCCCTCGCGAAAACGCTCTACCGCCCGCTCTAAACTACAAAACATGCACACACCTCGCTTAAAGAATGATATCCACTCATATAGCTCGCTCTTACGCTGCCGCATGGGAAGGAATCCCACCAAACCACTGTGCACAAAATAGCGCGTACGGCGTACAGCGATTATATTGGCAAATGACAAAATCAAAGAGGATATACCTCCCACATCCAAGCAAAGTCAACCCGCTTAAAGAAACTACGGCTTTCCTGCATGAGGCCCCAAGAGGAATCCGATCCTACCCTATTCTGTGCGCTTCCAGCACGGCCTCG
>CEUU01023595.1_pt1 | contig 10615 bp, 5 predicted proteins | sample 531321 | NCBI WGS metagenome assembly CEUU01 (sample SAMEA2622658, study PRJEB7988) | marine metagenome | isolation source: saline water (ENVO:00002010), including
ATACCTCTTATAAGTGGCTTTTAAACATGCCAACTGATGAAGAACGTCTAACTGTAGTAAATGTAGTTGCTAGCACAAGGGTTGCTGAAGAGCTTGACTTACCTGATATCGCTATTCAACTAAACTGTGAATATGAACCGGAACAGTTTCCCGGAGTAGTTTACCGAGTTACTGACCCAAAACTTGCCATCCTAATGTTCCGCTCTGGAAGGGCTGTGTGCACTGGTGGGAAGGATGAGGATAACATCCACACTGGAATAGACCGCATGATTTCCGACCTACGGGGTGCTGGTATCAAAACATGGGATCTAGCCGATGTCGAAATTGAAGTTCAAAACATGGTTGCTACCTACGCGCTTCACTACCCTGAAGACTATGACGGCAATGACAAATTTACTGGCGAGCCACTTGCCGGCGTGCCAAGAAAGCTGAATTTGAACAACTTAACCTTCCACCTGCCGTTTGATAAGGTCGAATACGAGCCAGAGCAATTCCCTGGTCTAATCTACCGACTCGACTACCCGAAGGTCGTCTGTCTGATTTTCGGTAGTGGAAAGATGGTAATCACCGGCGCACGACACAAGGATGAAATTCTCGAAGCGGTCGAGATTATCAAAGATGAGTTAGCAGACTTGCTGTGAAGTGAAATTACCCATTCACTCTATTCAAGAGAAGCGTTCATTGCCTACTCCGCCTTGGCTAAAGCATGCGGGGTGGCTACCAACGGCATATCAAAGCCGTAGGATTGATACTCATACTACTGCTGTCAACAACAATTAACTACCAACACAACCCCAAACTAGACCATGTTTTTGAGCCAATGGAGGCTGAAAAGACTGCATCGTCGCCACCTGATGTCCCGGTATGGCGAGTGGGTGATAAGTGGAAATATGCAGGTACATTTGACCCCACACAATTGGTAATAGATTCAGGAGTTGAGGCCAATGTCGGTGAAATCAACGGCGACTCCATAACCGAAGTCCTGTCGATTACTGAACAAAATGTGGCTGGAACCCCTACCTTGGTTTATACTGTCAGAACATCGGCTAACTTTGACAAATCTGGTGTCTCGCTGGATAGTTTTACCGGAACTGCTGAAATCGAATTTACTCAAACAGAAGTACTCAGAGTGAGTGATTTAGCATCATTACGGAGTGATCTTGATCTGTTCATCGAATTTACCCCGAGTGGGATAAGTTTTCTCAAACAAACCGTCGGGGATATTACCATCTCGAATACATATTCACCGGCTAGTGAAAATTATGATTTCCCTCTACGTGATGGTGACCGTTGGACTACAACTATTACCTCAACCTCGCAATGGTCTGGCTCAAGTGACTACATTACTCCGTTCCCACCACCGACCTCAGAGACCAACAGCTCAACCTATGAGGTTACAAATACTGGCTCACCAATCAATGAATTTGGTCAAACAATCAATTATGGTGGTTGCGATGACTCTTACGAAATCACTTCATTTAATTCCGATGGTGAGGAGTCAGGTTACCATTGGTTCTGTCCCGCGGCAAGAAATTTTGCTTGGAAGCATACCGAGGAGGATGTCGGCCTGACTATTGATTTCAGGCTCAAAGAATACATGCCAAAAGATTCGTCTGGAGTGAACATCTACAATAACCCGGGCGCTCGAGACGATTGCTTAACGGTAGGCACTGTAAATGATGTTACTGCCTTAGATACTCCGATAGATGTTTGGGTGAACGCCTCATCCACTAGCGGTTGTTTCGGGACTACTGGTGGACTCTCATTAGAATTAAGACATGAAGCAACTGGTGAAATTCAAAGCTTAACCACTGCGGCTAATGGCAGTGCATGGACCACAATCAACATTGGAAATAACGAAGATGGCTCTGTTACTTCAAACGATTGGGCAAGCCATGGTTTGGTTGCGCGCGCCAGCAGCGGAAATCTCGTTGGCGCAAAAACGATTACTTTAGATGAAGATTTGGTTGTATTGGATTTATTTGCCGATGCTGAACGAGCTATTATTACCCGGAATCGAGACGGCGATATGAAACAACTCAATACACTATCTGGATACAATGTTCTACCTGGTGACCAACTGATAATTGAGGTATCGATTCAGAACAATGGAATCACCGATAGTGTGGCAACAAATCTACAAATTTACCCGCCGACTGGTAACGATTTTTCACTACCGTTGCCCGCTCTATCAACTTATGAGATTTATCGCACCAACTTCACCTGGGACGTTCCTGATTTGGCATCGATAGGTAATGTTCCAATTGCATGGGAAGCCGATCCACAGGGATTGAACAGCGCTGATGCAAACCCAAGTAACGATTATGCCATAATAGAATTATTCGTCGGCAGATTACCCACTCCCGCAATAAATCATGTCACTGCTGAGACAAAGGTAGAGGTATTCATCAACGCAAGTTCAAGCTTCGATGATGATGGCGGCGAGGTGTACTGTATTTTTGATATCCCTTATGATGATGGTAGTAGGTCATGGGCATACCGTGAAGTTGTTTCAACTAGTTGTCAAACTAACTGGACTTGGATTGATGATGGTAATTATCCGATTTCAGTGACCGTAGTGGATGAGGAACGTGATGAGGTTGAAGCCATTCTATACGCCAATATCACTAACCGTGCGCCAATGTTAGAGATTAGAAGCATGCGAGAAGAGGCGCGCGTAGAACACCCAATCACTCTTTACGCATTTGCCAACGATACTGATTCTGAAGATGTATTTCCAGGCGTTGTTGATGTCTACTGGCCAGATGCACAGTGTATGGAAGGATACTATACCAAGACCTGCACAACAACAGCATCAACAGAGGGCTACCACACTTTTACCGCAGTAGGTGTCGATGATGATTTGGCAGAAACTGAAGCACATATCGATATCTTATTCACTAACATTGCACCACACAGCACAATAATCAATCTCTATGAAAACAATGCGATAATTGAATCTGATGAACAACAAATTTGGCAATTATATGAGGATCAATTAGTCACTATCAAAGGGCAAGCAGAGGATTCAATCGATGACATTCAAGAGTTAGACCACACTTGGTGGCCTGATAACCAGCAACCCGATTTGATATATTTCCTGCGGGGTAGAGTCACCGAATTCGAAATGAGTTGGCAGACTTCTGGATTACACACAATTAGGCTTGATGTTATCGACGACGACGGAGCTGCTAGTTCAACAAATGAGAGGTGGGTCAATGTTAGAAATGTCCCTCCTAGTGTGCAACCACTTGATACTATCTTGCCAATAGCTGAGGGTCAATCAATAACCATCATTGGTAATTCAACCGACACGCCAAGTGACTTAGCATCATTAGTAAAGTGCTGGGATATAGATCCGGGAATTGATAGCGATGGTCAAGGCGGTGCTAGCGATGATTGCGACATCATTGGAGATGTGCTAAATTATGCGTGGAACCGGAGTGGCTCTCACACTGTTGTCTATCACGTCACCGATGATGATGGGGCGACGACCAGTGAAATCGTTGTCGTTGATGTGGTCAACATACCACCTATGGTTAAGGTCGCTAATATTGAGTGCAGAGCCTATGAAAGTTGTGTTTTAGATGCGCGTCAAACGATAGACTCGTTGAATGATTTATCAGGATTGAACTATGCATGGGATACCGATACTAGCATTGACAGCAATGGTGACGGAGTAAAAGACAATGATGCAGATTTAATCGGCGCCCGAGTAGAACATATTTTCAAAGCCGAGGGAAGGGTAACCGTCAAAGCAATCGTCTGGGATGAGAATCCTGAAAAGCCGGGCTTCAAAGAATTGGTCATCAATATAGGTCCAGCAGACAGAAATGTCATCCAAGAAACTGGAGCTCTGTTAGCAGGGGAGGAGGCAAACCCCCTCGCTCAACTAGCACTCGTATTAATCGTAATTATGCTAATAGTATTGATTGGGCGCCGACGTAAGGACGCTGGTAAATTGAAGAATTGGGAACAAGACCAGCTGGACACCGCTTTTGATAGTGAGAATAAATTGGCTTCGGAAACCCGTAAACCAGCCGCACCTCCACCCGGTTTTATCTTCGATGAGGCGTTGCAGACCGCTCCCGAAGCGGTAAATTCTGATGATATTTCTATCGATGATTTACTCGCTGGACCAGAAGTGCCACCCACAGGTCTTCCAGATGGTTGGACATTGGACCAGTGGAATTATTATGGGCACGAATGGTTGAAGTCACAAAAATAGACTTGAGAACGACTTTCTCAAGTAATATGACTTCATCGGATAGCCATGCTTAAACAACGGAGTTTAGCAGTTGTTTTGATTTTGACCATAGTTATGGCGCCTCTAACAAATCTACGCGATTCAACAGATGCAACAATGTTGTCAGAGGTCAATATTAGTGAATCAAATACCCTAAATGGTTGGCCTGATGTCCCATCCTGGCGCATCGGTGACCGCTACACTTACGAAACTCAGTTTGATGTCCAACAATTAATCCAACAAGCAAACGTTTCAGCATCACTGAACACACTTACTGGTGATACGGTGTATGAGGTAACTGATATCTTCTTCATCAATGTTAACAACGTTCAAACTCTTGCTTACAAAATGGAAATTGCCGGGTCATTCACCTCTGGTAACAATGGAGCCACATTAGAGGGCTTCTCTGGACGACTAAACATCGGATATACTGGTGAAGATATAATCCGAGTGCGAGATTTAGCGGTAATAAATTCAGAGTTTACTCTTGATGTTAAATTCCGGCCACTAAACCTTGGTTTCCTTGAACAAGATGTAGCAGTTATATCTTTTGATACATCATACAATCCACCAAAGGAGAAATATGATTTCCCACTAAGAACTGGTGATCAATGGTACATGGAGTTCTTTGCCTCTACAAGCGTCAGCGGCTCTTCTGACTTTTTTGATCCGTCGGAATTTGATACAGCTGGACCTGAAAACAATAGTTGGCAGGTAACGGAAAACGGCATTCCAACAGAAGATGGCCAAAATATTGGATATTCAGGATGTGATGACTCTTACAAGGTAAACGAGTGGAATGTCACCGGTGTAAGTCAAGGTTTCAATTGGTATTGCCCTGATGTAAGATATAATTCATGGATGCGAATAAGTAATGCAGCAGGGTTTACCATTGATTGGTTGCTCAAGGAATATCAGCCGGCTGGCTCGAGTGGTGTCAGCGCAAGTTCAAATCCTGGAACCAGAGATATTGAAATTGACATCGGGCTACAAGCAGTCGCAACTTTACCGAATGCTGAACAGACAGTCTCCATAGATTATAGCGGACCAAATGGAGTTCAGCCAAACACAAACCTCCAGTTGCGCTACGAAATGAGTGCTACTTTACTAAATCCAACAACCGACAGTAACGGTCAAGCCACCGCAGTGCTAAATTCATCTGATGTGGTAGATACAACAAATGCCAGTGATGACTATTCTAGCAATGGACTTATTGTTTGGGATCCGCAGACCGAGATTATTGGTGCTGCAACGATAGTTATTGATTTGTCTCTAACACCTGTCGATTTAATTGCCCAGTCCGAAGCGATAATTGTCACTAGAACCAGAGATGGTGTTGATTCTATTTTGACAAAATCAATTGGTTACAATGCACTACCCGGAGATTTACTGTCATTTTCCATACCAACGCAAAATCGTGGCTTATTGGCGTCCACCGCAACAACAATCGATGTCACCACCCCAAGCGGGACGGTAATTACGGAACCGTTGCCGGCTATACCATCCTATGGCGAAGCACGAGTCGATGTAGAGTGGACGGTCCCCCCATCTGAACCAATAGGCATCCAAAACCTCAATATCGAAGTCGACCCTGATGAATTGGTCGTCGAAGATTCAAACCGCAGCAATAATCTCGCCAATGTTGAGATATTTATCGGTAGAACCCCAACGGCACAAGCAGTTGTAATCGATGGGGTCTATACATTCGACAATGTAACAATAGACGCATCGTCAAGTTTTGATGAGGACGGCGGCGATGTAACCTGTCGATTTTCCGTTGAAAAACGGCCTGGTCTTATTGAGAACTTCGACACAGAAAACTGCATTATCGAATATAATTGGAGCGATGGTGGAGTTTGGAGCATACTGGTCTTGGTAACCGACGATGAACTAGATACGGATACTATTGATGTGAGTGCATCTGTGTTAAATCGAGCTCCGTTCATCAATGTCACAGTTCCCGAGTCTATCGATGTAAATCAGTTTGTTTTCGCTGATGCCAGTGACAGCGGAGATGTCGATACGATTTCACCGTCTGGACAAGAGGTGACAATTTCGTGGCCAGGACTGAACTGCAATGAGGGAACTACACAGCCAACCTGCACTTTCCTAGCAAGTGAAGAAGGGGAATTAACCGTAACCGCAGTAGCCGTTGATGACGATGGTGCTACAACAACTGTGAATACAACAATCCAAGTGCTTAATGTCGCACCAACAATCTCTCAACCGGAGTTGTGGAAAGCAGGTCAAAATCAATCAACAGATTCATTGGGTTATTGGAATCTAAATGAGGATGAAACCGTAATTTTGCGCGCTGTTGCTGACGATACTCCACTAGACAAAGATACGCTGATAATTGAATGGCTTCCATCCGATTTAGATGACAACTGGACAGTGACCACTGTCGGGCCATCATCGCAGACTACTGTATCTTGGCCAACCTCTGGACTTCATACTCTGTCAGTAGTTGCATACGATAATGACAATGTAAAATCTGATGTTGCAATAGGGATAGTAAATATCTCCAATGTGGCTCCATCAATTGCGAACCTAGGGTCGACCCAACCAATTTTTGAAGACAATAACATCACATTCACTGCCGATGTTACTGATACAGCATCGGATATTGACAGTCTCGTTATATGCTGGGACCTCGATGCTTTAGGTGACGAAAACGGCGACGGAGTTTTTGATAATGATTGCGACATTAGCGGACCTGAAATGACCGCTTCATGGTCAACCGAAGGCACCAGAACAATTACTGCTACCGTAACCGACGATGATGGTGCCAGTGATTCAGTAATCGTTAACGTAACAGTGTTAAATGGGGCACCAAAAGCAAAAATAACCAATAGTACTGATGTTCTTGCGCTGAATGAAGGAGATAATCTAACCCTGTCTGGAATAACTACAACTGATACTGCGTTTGATAAACAGTCGCTTATTTACGCTTGGGACAGTAATCATATCGATTCAGACTTGGATGGTGAATACACCGGTGATATTGACTACTATGGAGCCGAATGGCTCATGAGCGACCTTCCACCAGGAACTTGGATCATAACTCTTACCGCAACAGATGATGACGGCGACTCTAGCACTACCTCAATTGAGATTACTGTCAAAGCAAAGCCGGCGGACACATTGTTTCAATCCATCACTGATTCAGTTGGTGGTGTTGGAGCGTTAGTCATTGGTATACTCGTGATAGTAGTTGTCGGTTTAGCGGCATTTTTGCTGTTTACCAGAAACACCGGCTCTAAGCATGACAAATATACTGACTTTAGTCTACCAGACCCCTCTTTAAGCCAATTTAGTGAACCGATTACCACACCGAATGCTAACACTGAATTCGGTATTTATCAACAAGAAACCGGTCAACAGGATCTATATTCAGCGTACGACCCACAACCTATGGCCCAACAAACAGACCCATTCTCCGCCTATAACCCAGCACCTCAAATTATCGAACCGAATCCACCTCCGACCAATACTACTCCTGCTATTGACAATGGCCCACCATTGCCAGCAACTGGATTACCAGAAGGTTGGACTATGGAACAGTGGCAATACTATGGCGCTCAATACCTTGCTGCACAAACACCGTCACCAGTCGAATATCAACCAACAGTTACAGATACTACATCACAATCAGACAACAGTTCTCCGAGCGACTTTTTGGATGACCTTGATTTGTGAAGTGTTTTAATGGCTAGTTTGTGGAGTTTTTTTGGATTACCCGATCCAGACGGACCTTCGAAACCCGTGCAAAACCCAGCTCCTGAAACTAACCAGACAACTGCCGACAACCGGTTATCACAGTCGACCCTCACCCCAAACGATACCGTCGCTGAGCCTGAACCTCTGAGTGAACTTCCCAAGGTCACAACTAAATCTCCATCAGTTCCCATTCCACAAAATTGGGATGGCCCATTAACTGCTGACGGGGAACCATTCCACGACTTAGGCATCCAAAATTTAGCAAGACGGTCTTTCCCTTCAAGGGCTCTACGTTATGTGGCTCCGGATGAGATGAAACGGATTCCAACCAGGGGCATTGCTCAAAGAGTAGCTAATGGCGACACGGTAATTGTTGATTTGAGAGGACTAGTGCACATGGACTCGCATCAGAATGCTTGTCGTAGAGATCTGAAAATGATGACTGATGAGGTCGGAGTTGGAGTCTTCGCACTCGATTCAGAGGACAAGTTGCTAATGATACCGGGAACTGATGTTATCGTTGATGTGGGTAACCATAGTTTAGGTATCAATCCACTGATGAAATAGACAATATCCGTCGGAAACTTGCTTAAAAGGGGGCTTCCTCTAGACCTGTCGTGGCCGGCCGTTTCAAGGTTCCATTCTCCGGTTTGAGTGGTTCATACATACCTCACTTCGTGTCATCAATGGTGATGACAGTGCCATTCATGCTAACCGTTACATGGCTATCGGCTACGGAATCGGAATACTCTTTTCGACAGGATGATTATCGCCTAGAGATTGCATTCATCCTCACCGCTTTGATAACCTTGGGATGGTTGATGTCAATGGTTGTGGGGATTGTGTTCGATTTATTCCCCATAACCCACGATAGCGAAGCTTACACGTACACACACTCAAATCAATATTTACTGGTAAATATTATTGGCCAAATTCTAATTATGGGCGGCATATTTTCCAATAACTTGAGTCTAATGTTTGAAATGGTCACAGTTGGATTAGTCTTGTTGACGTGGGGGCTAATTTCTATTGCGTGGCCGAGTTGGAAATTACATTTAGATTCGAAGGAGAAGCAGATTAATTGTGGCAATGTTGCATTAATCCCTGCTTTACTGATTCCCGTATCGTCACTAACAGTCTTAGGTTGCTGGATATTTCGCCAAGAGACCGGTTTGCTAGAATTTGGTTTCTCCTTCAATGTCGTGCTACAAATGGGTACTATTGCGTTATCGCTAATTCTGGCACATTTCAACCGTAGATTGTCATGGGATTTGGTAAAATTCAGTGATTTCAGACCTGTTGTCGCAATATATCTCGTACTCGCACTGGGACATTGCTTCTCAGTCTTGATGTATGAGCGTGGACAGGTTACTGAAAATCTCGCTAATTTTAGCCAGTCACTCCCATTCTTCTGGGCTTTTTTCTCGACTAGACCATTCAAGATGATTCGTAAGGCAGTCGGCAAAAACCCACAACCGCATTCAGCCTTGATTGGCTCTGCTCAATGGTACTTCATGGTGGTTGGAATAATGTCCATTCTGCCTGACTTTGATGAAGGAAAATTCATCAATATTTCATACGTTACACTCATCTTCTCCACCGTGATGCTGTCTATTTGGGGTTCAGGGATTTATCTCCACAAGGACCACCTGCATCAATCAATACACAACAGGTCTTTCCTTTACAAAATATTAGTGTTCAATTTTATTGGTGTGACATCGCTATTTATGATTGGTTTTAGAATCACAATTTTTGGCGATAATACTGACCTTGTGTATTATTTCATGCGTAATTTCGCCCTCACATCTATGATAATATACATGCTGATTATATTATTCAAAGATCTTGTGCTGTCACTGGATACCTGGCATCGTATTCCAATGCACTATGAGCGCTATACCTCGTAGTCACTCAATTGAACCAAACGCCCCATTGCATCTCCGGCGATACCAAGCACTGTTGCTTCATCCCCCTCGACTAGTCTGGCATATTTTCCCATCTCACCTGCCAAATCATAAGCGCCGGCCTTACCAATCCAAGAGTCATTAAGCACCAATTCAACCAGTGTCTCATCACTGAGTCGGTCAATCTCAACGATGGCTTGGTTTAGATGAAATTCCCATTTAGACTGGTAAAAAATCCCAGTTGCCGACCATACTCGATGTCGACGGCCAGACAAACGATGCAACATTGCAGCGGCCTCAATAGCATTTTTTGCTTTACCCATCGACATAGAATCAACTTCGGGGTCTTGAAGCATTGTATCGCTTACAATTATGCAATCAAAATCCTGTTCGACATCAACTGCTGCGGCTTTTTTCTGGCAGATTTGTAAAACCTGCGCTGAAACGGTTTTTTCGGCAGAGGTTTCGTCGATTGAGTCCATGCCCTGGCAGGTCAGGTTAGGAAATATTTGTGCTAGCATTTCCGCCCTGCGAGCAGACTGGGATGCTAACCAAACCCTCATGGAAATCTAACCAACTCGCCCAATCAATCAACCTTACCATTTGCTTTGACAATACTTAGACATATTCAAGTGATGAACAACTCTGGGATAATCGGTGGCAGAGTGTCAGGAGTAGAGCGAATCCCAACTCACATAGAAGGATTAGACGAAAATATGCAAGGCGGCATACCCCAAGGACACAT